>Ga0316202_10002478_pt1 | contig 12093 bp, 12 predicted proteins | sample 3monrhotite_MG_FD_204934 | JGI IMG/M metagenome (GOLD analysis project Ga0316202, IMG submission 204934) | Microbial mat bacterial communities from mineral coupon in-situ incubated in ocean water Damariscotta River, Maine, United States -... | ecosystem: Environmental > Aquatic > Marine >... | reverse complement strand
TCAACACATCCTCATCGTAATACCGCTTCCGTGCCATCTCCCATACCTCCCCGTGTCCGTAGAGTACTACAAAATTCGTGGATCAGTTATAGGGGGGGGCAGGACAGGAAACCCCAACTTTTGTGTTCGCCGATGACCCTGACAGCGAACTCAATGAAATGATGCAGGCGACCTTTAGCGATCACCAACGCCGAAAGAATGCGGAGCAATCGTGCAATCGGACCCGCGCCCGCCTCATGAATGGCTATTGGCCGTTCCCAGTGCCCAAAGGCTACAAATACGTAAAGAAGTCTGGCTGCGGCAAGGTTCTTGTCCGAGACGAGCCGATCGCCTCAGGCCGCTTTCAAACCCAAGTGGAAGTCCAGCGTTATTTGGAGAGTCAGCGCGCCTATCCCAAGGACCGGCCCAATGGAAAGTTTCACCAGCAAAGGGTGCCAGAACTCTTCGAGCGGATCATCTATGCGGGTTATCTCGAAAAGCAAGATTGGGACGCACCTCTGCGTAAGGCCCAACATGAAGGGCTCGTTAGCCTCGCGACCTTCCAGAAGGTGCAAGACCGGCTGAAGGCGAATGCCAATGCGCCGGCGCGCAAAGATATTCGTAAAGACTTCCCCTTGCGCAATTTCGTTTTCTGTGGCGATTCCGACAAGCCTCTGACGTCCTGCTGGTCCACCAGTGGCACAAAGAAAAGGAAGCATGCTTACTATCTCCGCGCGACGAAGGGATGCCCAAGCTGCCGTAAATCTATTCGCAAAGCTCAGATCGAAGGTGACTTCGAGGATTTACTCGATACTCTTCAGCCCAAGGACGAAGTCTTTCATATTGCCAAGGACATGTTCCAGTAGGTCTGGGACCATCGTCTTGCGCATGTTGCATCGGCAGCGCAATTGATTGAGAAGCGGATCAAGAAAACCGAAGAAGAAATCGACGGGCTGCTGTCACTCATCGTCGAGGTGACAAGCAAGACAGTGCTTTCAACATATGAGCGGCGCATCTCGGAGTTAGAGAGAAAGAAGCTCGTACTAGTCGAACAAGCCGCCAACACAGGCCAACCCAAGCGACCCTTTGATGAAACTTTTCGAACCGCTCTGGCGTTTCTCGAAAACCCGCGAAAATTCTGGGATTCCGGCGAGTTTATCCAGCGCCGCATGCTGTTGAAGTTGGCCTTTACGGCCCGCATACACTATCAACGCAATGAAGGGTTTCGAACCGCGCAACCATCTGTTCCGTTTGAACTTTTGAACGCTTTTGCCATGAATGGGAAGATGGTGCCCCCGGTCGGAATCGAACCGACACTCCCGTAAAGGAACGGGATTTTGAATCCCGCGCGTCTACCAGTTCCGCCACAGGGGCTGAGATAGTGTTACCTGCCTCAAGGGCCGGGATCATAGCCAGCCCGCGCGCCGGGTCAAGCGGGGTTTGGGGGAAATCCCGCGACATTTAACCTGTTTGGGGCGGCCAAGTGGACAGGCTGACAAAGCCCTGTTAATCGGGTTGCCATGAGCGAGACCCACCCGACCCGCACTTCAGACCTTTTGATCCAGCTGGCGGATGCCTCGGACGCAGACGATATGAGCATTGGCGAGGTTCTGGAGGCCCTGTCGGATCGAGCCTTTGGCATGATCTTGCTGATCCTGGCCCTACCTTGCGCCGTGCCGTTTGTTTATATCATTCCTCAAATTGTTTCTGTGCCAATGATGCTCATCGCTCTTCAGATAATGCTCGGGCGGCATACGCTTTGGATGCCCGCTGGCCTGAAGGCGCGCACCTTCCCCCGCGCCTCCTTTCGCAGTCTTGCCGTGCGGGCCAAGAAATATCTGGGTTGGGCCGAAGCGATCAGCGCCCCACGGCTGGGCGCATTGACCCGAGGGCGGTGGGAGCAATTATTCGGCCTGTTCATGGTCGTCTTTGCCATCTCCGTTGCCTTGCCTTTCCCGCTCACCAACACCACCCCCGGCATTGCCATTGTCATCATGTCCATTGGCTTTATCGAACGAGACGGTTTCTTTGTGCTGGTGGGAACGGCGCTGGGCACGTTCTGGATCATCATGCTGGCCTTCTTTGCCAAAGTGTTTTTTGACTGGGCGGCTCAATTCCAAGACCAATTCATGATTTGGTTCAGCCAACTATTTGCCGTCTTTGCCTGACGCCAGTTTGTACCCCTGCGGCTGCATTGTCTGCGTTCGCCTGCGGCTCCATCGCCCCTGTTCATGGGGCGACAAAGCGATTAGCATTTACCCATGATTTCGAAACTGAAAGACACCGTTCTGGATAAACCTGCTTCTGCAGGAGCGGTGCTGGTGATCCTGCTCGCGGCGCTAAGCTTGGGCGGGGCGTGGTATCTGCAACTCTTTGGCGGGTTGTTTCCCTGTCCCCTGTGCCTGGAACAACGCATTCCCTGGTACCTGGCGGCGGGCATTGCAAGTCTTGTGATGGTAATCCCCATACTGGCACCTCATGCCGCGGGCTGGCGCATGGCCGCCCTTTTGCCTAATGCGGGGCTCATGTTCTGGAGCGCCTATCTGGGGGCCTATCATGTGGGGGTGGAGCATCAATGGTGGGGCTCTTCCTGCACCGGTCCCGGCGGTGAAGGCACCGCCACCGTAGAAGACTTGCTCGCGGGCATTGAGACCGACAACGCCGTGCCCTGCGATGCAATCCAGTGGGAAATGTTCGGCATTACCCTTGCCGGCATGAATATGGTAATCTCCGTAATCCTTGGTACTGTGCTGATCTATCTATTCTTCAAAGCATGGCACGACCGCGACGCCTGAGGTAATCCGCGATGACGAGTGACAAACCGCTTATACGCCCAATGCCCCTTCCCGGCGCCCGTTCGGCGAAGGCACGATCCGACGCCATGGTGCGGGTAGATCATGCGGGCGAGTTCGGGGCCGTTCGCATTTATGCAGGGCAATTGGCTGTTCTTCGCGGCCGCCCGGGCATGGAACATACGGTCGCCGAGATCGAGCACATGGCCGCGCAAGAAGACGAACATCTGGAACGGTTTGATACGTTGATCAACGAAAGAAAAGTGCGCCCAACGGCCCTTGGCCCTTTCTGGCACGTGGCGGGCTATGCCCTTGGGGCTGCCACCGCCCTGATCGGCCCGGAAGCAGCCATGGCCTGCACCGCCGCGGTGGAAACCGAAATCGATGATCATTATGCGGCACAAGAGGCCGAGCTGGCGGACAAAGACGCGGACCTGAAAGATACGGTCACAAAATTTCGCGCCGAGGAAATTGAACACAAAGAAACCGCTTTGCGCGAAGGGGCGGAGAATGCTCCTGCCTATCCGCTTTTGTCCTCCGCCATTCGCCTTGGATGTCGCACGGCAATCCGCCTGTCGGAGAAAATATAATGTCAGAGCCTGATGATGCTGTCGATGCCGCCCACGCGGCGCGGGCAGCGGCAGCAAATCCGCAACCGGTGACGGAAGAGATGGTGACAACCACGGCGGCCTGTCTGGCTTCTGCCTTTATGGACGACCCGGTACTGACCTGGTTCGTTCGCAACGACAAGCACTTCACAATGGCGCTGTATCAATTGATGGAAACCAATACCCGCCGATCCATGGCCAAGGGCGGCGCTTTTGTTGCCGGCGATGGAAAATGTGCCAGCTTGTGGTTTCCACCAGATAGCAATGGCGGCAGTATGGGCCTGCTGGAACAGTTAAAGCTGGTGCCGCGTATGCTGGGATTGACCGGATGGTCCCGGCTGGGCCGCTTGTTCAAATTGATTGACCTGATGGAAAAGAACCACCCGAAAGATCCGCACCAATATCTGCAAGTACTTGGAGTACATCATGATGCTCAAGGCATGGGGTTGGGCTCTTCGATCCTCACCCACACCCTGGCAAAAAACGATGCGGATGGCATTCCGTCGTATCTTGAAAATTCCAAGGAAAAGAACACGCCCTTCTATGAGCGCCATGGCTTCAAGATTGTAGGCGAGATCAGGCTTTCCGATGAAGGGCCTGTCATGTGGCCCATGTGGCGGAACGTGGGCGGGGCGTAAAGTCCCCTCGTCTCGCAACCACGCGCAAGACCTATGGCTCCAGCTCTGAATCCCAATAGAGATAATCCTGCCAGCTTTCGTGCAAGTAATTCGGCGGGAAGTGCCGTCCATTTGAGTGCAGCTCCATCACCGTGGGCTGGATCGGCGGCTTGGCCGGGAACAATCCGCATTCCCGCGGCAAGTGGTGACCCTTGCGCAAGTTACATGGAGCGCAAGCCGTAACCACATTGTCCCAAGTCGTGCGCCCGCCAAGGCAACGGGGAACCACATGATCAAACGTCAAGTCATGGGGCGAGGTGCAGTACTGACATTCAAACCGGTCGCGCAGGAAAACGTTGAACCGGGTAAAGGCCGGATGACGCGCAGGCTTGATATAATTCTTGAGCGAGACAACTGAAGGCAGCTGCATTTCGAAACTGGGCGAATGCACACTTTCATCGTAGTTGGCGACAATGTTCACCCGCTCAAGGAACACAGCCTTGATCGCATCCTGCCAATGCCACACAGACAGAGGATAATAGCTCAGCGGGCGATAGTCCGCATTAAGGACCAACGCTGGTCTTGATTCAGGATGAGCTGCACTTGCCTGCACCACGATTGCTTCCCTTTCGGCCGAAAAAAATCGGCTCCATACCGTGAGGGCAGCAGTTTGTGACGTGGAAGTTCCGGGCCAAAGCAAACACCGGCCTGACCCGAGGATACGCACCACGTCATGTAGCGTTCCTCTTCAGGTACACATACTATATACAGCAGTTCGCGGATTTATGAAGCACCAAGATTATTCACTCAGGCATTTGCCAGATGCGTTGCGACAAATTTGCCGCCCAGCTCCAACCCATCCGCGCTAATGGAGTGAGGTACACCGGGGCTGACATGCCATTGCACGGGCGTATCCACCTTGCCCAATTCATCAACAGCAGTGAACATGGCTTGTACCGGGATCATGGGATCCTGGTCCCCATGGATCAGCAAGACCGGCGGGCGTGATTTGATTTCCGCTTCCAGATGCTGTGGTCCGGCCAGCGCTCCGGAAAACCCGAGTATGCCGGCAAGCTGCTTGTCGCGGCGGAGGCCCGTATGCAGAGACATCATCGTGCCTTGCGAAAAGCCAACCAACACCAACTGACTTTCATCAAGCTCGTTTTTTTCCAGCTCCGCATCGATAAATGCATTGAGAATGGGCATGGCGGCGCTGACGCCTTTATAGGCTTCGTCCGGATCAAGCCGCGTGATGGGAAACCATTGATAGCCCATGGGCGCGCCGGGGCATTCTTGCGGCGCATTGGGAGAAGCAAAAGCCGTGTCCGGCAACAGCCGCTGCCAGTATGGAGCAAGACCAATAAGGTCCTCCCCGTTGGAGCCATAGCCATGAAGCAGGATCACCAGGGATTTGGCAGGTCCGCCGGAAGCGGGGGCAAGGCGTGGTCCATCTAGGCTCATGTCATTCTCCTGAAGTCACGGGTACGTTTCCACGTTTTTTGACTTCTCTTGCATACGCATCTGGCGCAGATAGGTCCAGAGTACCCTTGCGGCAACAGAGCGCCAGGGGGACCACCGTTCCGCAATCACCGCCATTTCCTTGGACGAAGGGCGCTCCTCCAAACCAGCCACCGCCTGATAAACATTTTGCAGGGCAATGTCCCCGGACGGAAAAATATCCGGCTTGCCGAGGCAAAACATGAGATAAATCTCCGCCGTCCACTGGCCAATGCCCGGCACCTCGCACAAGTGAGCCATGGCGTCATCGTTGCTCATGCGCGACAATGTATTGAGCCGCAGCGTGCCGCTCACCAATGCTGTTGAGAGCGCACGACCGTATTTCTCCTTGGGCCGGGAGAGCCCGATTTCACGCATGGTGGTGTTGCGCTTGCTGAGAAAATTTTCCGGCGTCAGCGGATCGATATGTCCTTCAAGGCGCTCCCAGATCGCCGCCGCACTGGATACAGACACCTGTTGCGATACGATAGCGTGTAGTAGAGCTGCAAACCCGCCTTTGCGCAGGCGCGTGGGGACAGGGCCCTCCAACGCACCAATCATTTGATCCATATACGGACAAAGCTTCGCAAGCTCTTCAACGCCTTGATCCACATGAGCACGAGTTTTGATAGCTGTGATCATGAGTTGAGTTTCGCCAAGGCATCATTCACAAATTCAAGGTGGGCCGCGCGCATGGTTGCTTCCGAGATATCATCGCGGCCCAGATCGGACCAAGACCCTGCCCACGCCGCGAAATTTCCCATGGGACGCAAGGCAGCGCAAAGATCCCAGAACGCAAGATTCTCAAAATCGATACCGCTGAGCTCTTGGTACTTTGTGGTGAACGCATCCATCGCTTCTGCGCCAAAGGCAAACAACAATTCTGATCGGGTGATGGAGATATCGTACAAGGCATCGCCAATGTGCGGCTCTTCCCAATCGATCACGCAAACAATCTCCCCTTCGCGCCAAATAGAATTGCCCGGCCAGAAATCTCCGTGAAGGAATACCGAAGGGCCAGGTTTGATCCGCGGTTGGACTTGCTTGAGCAGCGCGCGGATCTCCAAATCTTTTTGCGGGTGATCAGGCTCGGTCACGTCCCAATTGATGCGCGCGGTCACCGTATCCCAAGCCTTGGGTACGCCTTTCAAGCCGCCAAAATCGATGCGATGAATGTCAAACAATTGTCGCGCGGAGCGATCGATATAGTGGGGCATGTCATTGGGATCAAATTCCGGTGCGCCCTCCACATACCCCACCACCAAGGATAGGGTCGATGAGAACGTCCGCGCCTCGTCCAGAAAGATCGGTTCCGGAACAGGCAGCCCCGCTTCTTGAAGCTGTTTCAACAGATGAAATTCTATCCCTGCGATATTCGGATCATGATCCAAGGCCCAGGACCCGGGCACGCGGGATATCAGTTTCTTCGTTGAGCCATCGGTGCGACGGATCTCAAAGGCGATCATGGTGGCGGAGATGCCCCCATCCAGAGGCCAGATGCGCAGCACTTCCCATCCGGGTGCAATTTTCTGCGCCAGCTCCTCAATCTTTCTTTTTGTGTCGCGATCAATCATTGGAGGATGAACTCAAATGACAACGGCGCTAATGTCAATCCGATGATTGAAAACCACACCGCCCGATTTGCCCCCAGCCCCACCGGGGCCCTGCATCTAGGCCATGCCTATGCTGCCTTTGTGGCGCAAGCGGCAGCGGGCATGGGTGGGAGATTCCTTCTGCGCATGGAAGATACGGATACGGGCCGAGTGCGGTCCGAATATGAGCAAGCGGTCTATGATGACCTGCGCTGGATGGGGCTCGCGTGGGAAGAGCCAGTCATGCGCCAGTCGGAACGCAGTGCTGCCTATCTGGAGGCGCTGGAAAAGCTTCGGGCCAAAGACCTCATCTATCCCTGTTTTTGTACGCGAAAGGAGATCGAGGCGGAGTTTCGCGCCAGCGTCTCTGCCCCTCATGGCCCTGATGGACCTCTGTATCCGGGCACCTGTAAACATTTGAGCGCGGAGGATTTGGCGACACGCATGGAAGCCGGCGATAGCCATGCCTTGCGGCTTCATGTGGATCGGGCAATGGCGTCCCTGCCAACGGACCTGACTTTCATGGAATATGGCGCGGGACCGGATGGGGATACGGGTCTTATCAAAGTCGCCCTGACAATGTTTGGCGATGCTGTATTAGCCCGCAAGGATGCGGTGGCGAGCTATCATCTTGCAGTGGTGGTGGATGATGCGGCGCAAGGGATCACGCTTGTCACGCGGGGGAATGATCTGTTCCCCTCCACCCATTTGCACCGGATGCTGCAAGCCTTGCTGGATCTTCCAACCCCTGAATATTTGCATCATGAAAATGTCTGCGACGAGACGGGCAAACGTCTGGCCAAGCGCCATGACGCCATGGCCTTGGCAACGTTACGTGCAGATGGCAAAACGCCGAAGGCTGTCAGGGACATGCTTCCGGCGCTGCCAGGGGTTTTGTTAGATTAAGAGCCTTACCAGTCGTTGAGACCAACGAACCGTTGAAAGCCTGCTTCATCGGCCCAGTCGCTCCATTCCCGGCGCAGACGCGAGGTCGTGGAGGGAGAGCCAAGGCCCTGACCCACACCCAGCATTTCAAGCCGGGTACAGCCTTCGAAGATCGGTGAGGCTGCGGGCAGAACCGCATTGGCCCGTTGCAGGCGGACATACTCGCTGTCCTCTACACCGTCCGTTGCCAGCACAACAATCACTTCATTCTCGTAGCAATCCACGAGCTGGGAGGTGTTCTCCATAAAGGCGATGATATTGGTAAAGCCCTGAGACCGAAGACGACCGTCGCTCACCAGTTGCGGGACACCGCCCACAAGGCCCTGGATCAGAACGGCAACTTCTTCGGGCCGGTTGCGGGCCGAGATGGTCCAGTCCCGGTGCACAGGGTTAGAGGAGCTGTCGTAAGATCCAAAAGTCCGCAAGGTTACTTTCGAGCGCGGCGGCAGGTTTTCGATCATCGGGCGAATGCGGGCTGCCACTTTACGGGCAAAACTTTCGTTCGTGACCAGCACGTTGGATTGGGAAAGATCGAGGCCGATGACAAGATGCGTCGGGGCCCCTTGATAGGAATGATCTTCGCCTGCTCCGGTATCACTACGCACGGTTTGGATAACTGTGTAGCCGCCAAAGATGGCGCCTCCTGCCAATATCAACATTACCATCATTCCAATTAAACGTCCCATGATCCCCTCCGGCATATTGTGGTGGACACTCCGTTCATGAAGGAATGCCCACGCCGTTTCGTTTCAGGATTAGCTGGCTTGCTGACGGTTGCCGCCGAACAAAGGCCGAGACACATTGTCGTCGTTGGCCGCACCGTCGTAGAGGTCATTGCCCGCACCAGCGATGGTGTTGTTCAGGGCCTGGACCAGATGGGATTCCAGCGCCGTGCGCTTTTCGCCATCGTTCTTGTACTTGCCGCGAACCAATCCATCCAGATAGGCATTGGCGATGATGTGCAAGAACTGCTCGGTTGCTTCGGCAGGGTGCTCGATCTGTTCCTGAACCATTTCGGCCCGCAACAAACGTGCATTGAGGTCAGAGTGATCCCGGTCGCGGCTATCCCGCTTGTGGTCACTTTCAGCGCGCTCACCCTTGGTGCCGCCGGTAAAGGAGACAAAGGCCGTCAAAGCATAGTGCAGGGACAAGGCACCAACCGAGGAGACAAAGAAGAAGATCATGCCAAAGGACATAAAGAACAGAACCGTCTTGGTTGATTCGTACCCTTCAGCGGTCAGGCCAAACGGTATGGCGCTTTCTTCTTCATAATATTCGTCTTCGTAAGCTGCATCTTCTTCGACGTCAGCTTCCAGGCCCAATGAGGCCAGCTCGTCTTCTGCGTCCAGCGTGCCGCCGTTCAACTCAACACCAAACAGGGTGGAGCCTATAGGCAGGCTTTCAGAAGCATTCAAAAAGCCGATGCCGATCAACATGGTCAGGACCATGGCGGCCAACATGCCGATGAACAGACCGCGGCCCCATTTGCCGATACCGGAGACAAAGTAGTGCAAGGCCAAAACGGCAAACACCACTTGCAGGGATTTGAAGGTAACCGAAGAGCGCAGGCTCTCAGGGACTTCAAAGAATTCGTTGGAGAAGTTGCGGGACCAGATCTCTTCCAGGATCGTGTAATCCACAAATATGGCCATGGTGGTTACAGCGATACCGACCAGGAACACGAGACCGAAAGACATGGGACGGACCCAATCTTTCTTGCGTTCTTGCAGTTCGGCCACTTTCACACCCACGGTGCGTTTTGCGCCCTTCAAGTAGGAGAGGTAAATGCTGGCTTGAGTCGCAAGGAATTTCTTGGTGACGGGCACGCCGTCTTTGCCCATGCGAGCTGCGAGATCAATGCTTTCATCAAACACTGTCTTGCCGCCTTTACCAGGGCGATAAAATTCTTCCACTGGATCTATGTAGGTCCGGGTGCGATTGTTCTCAAATAAACCAAACATTTGTCTGCCCTCTCTCTTTTGAGGAGTGCCTTTTGGACATATACGCGTCCAGGCAATTGTCGGGAGAAAAGCTCTTCAGCCCAGATACGCCCCGTACATTACTCCTAGCCAGCCCCTGCTGAACCAAGATGAACGGGTCTGTTCAGAAACCATTCATCAACGTTAATCAGTGGACCAATCAATTGTGACCAACTGGGGGCACAAATAAGATTATTGCGCCTCAAAGCCGCTGTGAGCAACGATTCTTCGTGGGGTGAAGGTGTTCCATAGGAGACCAGACCTGTTAGCAAAACAGGCCCTTGAGTTTGTTTTATCCGGGTCTCACCATCGGATTTGTGATGGCCGTCACAGGGAAAGCCGCGACAACGATCAGGTTGACGATTGATTGGGGCGCAATTGGGGCAAGTCCGTGACCGGTTTGAAGTTACTCACAGGCCTCACCGCTCAAAGGCAAGTTCCCTACTGCCCCATTTGCGCGGCGAATCTCAGCAAGCTCGGGGAACCCCGGCAACTCCCAGATAGCGTGATAATCCGCCTGGCACCGAAACCCGACATCGAAAGTTTCAATCGTCCTGCCAAGGATGATTCCTTCATACAACGAGTCAGCTTCATAAATCCGAAGAAGGCGGGCCGCCGCATCCGCATGGTCACCCAAAAAATAAAGCAAGTAGGCCGGGTCGTGGAGTCCTAATGCTCCGTCTTCCGTTGCTTCCGCTTCAATGGCGGGCAAGAGCTCATACAAGTGCTCTCTTTCACCTCGCATGGCAGCGACATAGGCCTCAATGTTCATCTCAAAGATCGGCAGGACCGGTTCTAACTGAGGGTTCTCGGAGATGAGCAGGGGCAATAACTCGGCGCCTATCCGCTCGATTGCATCCGCATCGCGCTCGCCAAATGCAATACCAATTTCTTGCTGCAGTCGTGTGAAGGGATCAAATGATGATGTCGCAATAATGCGCCGGGCGTCGGCAAACCGATCGGCCCGAACGTAACGGCCAAGCAAATTTGTTTGCATTGTAACGTTGAGCGGATCGAGGGAAAGAGCGCGACGCATGGAACGGGTCATGCTGTCCATGTCGCCAAGGGTCTCATAAACAAACGCAGCACCATAATGGGTGTAGGCAGCATTGGGCGCCAGCTCCAGCGCTCGTTCTATCGCTACCTGTGCCGCACCCCAATCACCCGAATAATTTTCATTCCAGTAGGCGAGCGCCACAAGAGCTTCGGCATTATCAGGATCAAGGGCAAGCGCATGATCCACTGCGTCTTTCGCGCGTGCTACAGATTCGTCAAGCGTGTACCCATCCGTCGGGTTGCTGTATAAAACTCCCCGCGCCAATCCCGCCCAGGCATCGGCAAACTCAGGATCGATGTCCACCGCCGTTTGAAACGCATCAATAGCGCCATACCGATTCTGTAAATCCTGTCGTTGCGCCCACAGGACCCGTCCGCGCAGATATTGATCATAGGCGGCAGGAACAGTGGCCGCCCTTGCGGTCAGATCATAGGATGTGGCGCCGAGCCGGATGGTCAGCACTTGCGCGATACGCCGCACGATATCGTCCTGCACCTGCAAGATATCAGCAAAAGGCCGGTCATAGGTTCCCGACCAGACATGAAACCCGTCGCCCACGCGAATGAGCTGAGCCGTCACCCGGATCTGTTCATCGGACCGGCGCACGGAACCTTCCAACACGTAAGAAACGCCAAGCGCCGTGCCAATGCTTTGAATGTCTTCAATCTGATCCCGAAACGAAAATGAGGACGTGCGCCCCGCCACCTGCAAGTCAGCAAACTGCGCCAGAACATTGAGAAGCTCCTCCGCCAACCCATCGCCCAAGACAACGTCCGCCGGTGTCGCGCTAATGGCCACAAAGGGCATGACGGCGATGGATTGAGCTGCGACGGCATCGGCCGCGTTCTCTGCCAGCACCGTTTCGTCAGCCGTCGCTCGCGGCGTTGCAAGCATCTGCCACCCAAAAAGACTCACCACCGCAACAACAGCGCCGATGAGCACATAGTCCACCGGGCCGATGGGCTTGGGTGCAATTTCCGTCTCTGTGCCAGAAGATTTTATCCCGTCAGGCGTCAGCTCCAGGGCC
>Ga0316202_10002477_pt1 | contig 12093 bp, 10 predicted proteins | sample 3monrhotite_MG_FD_204934 | JGI IMG/M metagenome (GOLD analysis project Ga0316202, IMG submission 204934) | Microbial mat bacterial communities from mineral coupon in-situ incubated in ocean water Damariscotta River, Maine, United States -... | ecosystem: Environmental > Aquatic > Marine >... | reverse complement strand
CTGTGATACCTGCCATAACGCCCCCTTAATCAACTGCAATTCGCGACCGCATTCAATCCTGTCCTTCAGATCAAGCCAAGCAGACTGGAATGTCCAAGATTCTTCCACTCAAGAAATTCTCATGGTCCGACACTCTATTGATGACTGAACGACGTTGCTGATTCAATATTGGACTTCTGAGCGAGGTATAGCAGATGACCAGAATCAAAAGCAAAATGATCGGCCTGGCAGTCGCAATGAGCACTATGACATCGGAAATCGAAAGAACCTCTCGCGGCGAAAAGCAGCGGCGGAGGTCTAACGTGGCGAGCACCCCGGTGCGCACGTGGTGAAGGTCAACAACCGCGAGTATTTGCGCGACAACACGGACAATTTGATAAAGGACAACGTGAATCGGGAATAGTGCTTATCCAGTACTTGAGGCGGAGCATGAAAATTGGGGTGTGAGCGAGGGGCAACCTCTGCCTTTGTGCGAATGTCCGCTTCTATGCCAATCAATCCGGAACCGGACCGTCTGCAACCGGCCCAAAAGCGGACGTCGCTCCTTTACATTGGGGTTGATCCGATTCTCTACTTCGATCAGGCTGAGATTAGGGGGAGATACACATGGGCAATCTATTCCGACACAGCCGCTATCTGACTGACGGCGGACTCGAGACTGACCTGATCTTCAATGAGGGGTTTGAATTACCTGAGTTCGCAGCGATTGACCTGATGCGGACAAAGGAAGGTCGAGAAGGGCTGGCTACTTACTATACGAAATTTCTCGACATCGCAGCTCGAAAAGAGACTGGTTTCGTGCTGGAAAGTCCAACATGGCGTGCAAGTCGCGATTGGATAGCCACCCTCGGTTATGCAGACGGAGAAATGGAGAAGCTGAACCGCGATGCCATTACCCTGATGAAATCACTTAGGGAGGAATTTCAGGATCGTATTTCTCATATCTTGATTAGCGGCTGCATTGGCCCGCGCGGCGACGGCTATGATCCTGGAGATATCATGGAAGTTGGCGATGCAGCTGATCACCATGCTTTCCAGATTGAGCTGTTCGCTGAAGCAGGTTGCGACCTGACCACTGCGATCACCATGACAAATGCGAATGAAGCTTCAGGTGTTTCCCTCGCAGCGAAGCGGGCGGAGCTGCCCTGCGTCATCGCATTCACGGTTGAAACAGATGGGCGATTGCCTTCTGGCATGACTTTGGGTGATGCGATTGCTGAGGTGGATGCGAACGCCCCTCCAGTTCATTTCATGATCAACTGTGCGCACCCCACCCACTTCCAGTCGGAACTTATCCAGGGATCAGACTGGCTGAAACGTATCGGCGGCTTTCGCTCGAATGCTTCAAGGCTCAGCCATGCCGAGCTGGATGAATGCGAAGAGCTTGATGACGGCAACCCTGCCGAACTCGCTGAAAGTCATCTGGAGCTTTGCAACGCAGTCCCTTCGCTTCGGGTAACCGGCGGCTGCTGCGGCACCGATGAAAGGCATATCGCTGCCATGGCAGATGCTTGGGCTGCCACGAGTTCTGACTAAAGGCCGCGGAAACCCGAAAGAGCCGGTGTGGCAAATGTCCGCTCTCCATCCCAATTGCAGACATTGCGGAAGCGTTTGGTCGATCCTGAAAGCAGTCATCGACATTGTCCCGCACAATGTCCGGAATTGGGTCGTATGCAGACAGTCCGCTTTCCGGATGCCGCTGTCCAGTAGCGGACAGTCTGGTACCGGCCCAGCATCTGCCGTCGGCCAATGTTAGAAATTGGGTAGGGAAGCAGACGTTGCGCACCGATCCATTTGAGGCCGTTAGGCAAGACCTTGGCGAAATGAACGATTTTGAGAACGCGCCAACTGGTTAAGATGCTACCTCAATGGCGTTGAGATTCGAGCTCTTCGCGGTTCCCGGCGAGCACCTCAATCACTCTGCAATCGGAGACAGTGCCATGTTTGCAGCTCTCGACCACTTTGGTCAGTTCCTTGCGAAGTGCCTTAAGATCGGTCAGCTTGGCTTCGACTTCGCGCAATTGGGCACAGGCGATCTTGTCCACTGTCTCACAGGGTTGATTTGGATCATCCGTCATCGCCATAAGCTCCTTGATCTGAGCCATCGAAAAGCCAAGTTTGCGCGAACGCTTTATGAAGCGGAGACGCGAAATTTCCTCCGGCCCGTAATCGCGATAATTGGACGATGTTCTGGGCGGCGGAGGCAGCAGCCCCTCGCGCTCGTAATAACGGATGGTTTCGGACTTGGTTCCGGTCGCACGTCCTGCCTCGCCAATTCTCATCTGTGCTCCGATCATGAAAAGCTGCTTGACCTTGTAGTTACTACAAGGTGCAGGGCTGGTCAGCAAGACAGGAACTAGCCCCGGCGAGACTTGAAAGTGAGTATCCCAAACGCTGGTTCAGATGATGGTCAGTCAGGCACAGGAGTTACAGATGATGCGGGCAAATACCGGAGTTGAAGACCTGTTACGACAGGAACGCGAGGCGTTCCGTGACACTCGACGATTAGGCGAGGTCTCAGCGGCATGGGCTGCGCTAGAACGCGAGCACATTATTGGTCAGCCCTACCTTTGGGCGCACTTTCGCTGCCACTTGTCGATGCTGGGCTTCGCTATTGAGCTTCGCGACTGGCGGGAACTGCGCGGACAAATTCTCCGGCTGCTGCTTGCGCCACTGGGAAATGCCTCGGGACGTTTGCCGGTCGGCAATACTGGTCGCTCCAACGTCAGCGCCTTTGCACCGATGGAAATCCCCGCCGATCTATCAGCAAAAATTGAAAGCACGTCGTCAGATGCTGACTGGAACGCCCAATGAATGTCCTGAGCAGTGCGGAGACGAGAAAACTCTATAACCGGATCGCGGGGGTCTATGATCTCTGCCTCAAGGCCTTCAATGCGGTGGGAACTAACCGGTGGCGTTCGCAGCTTGTAGCACATTTGCAGATCAAGCCCGGCGACCATGTCGTCGACCTGTGCGCGGGAACAGGTGCGAACCTTCCCTATCTCGCAGAAAAACTTGGAGCCCAGGGTAAGCTCACTCTCGTCGATCTTTCGGAAGGGATGCTAACCAAGGCAAAAGAGTGCGCGGAAAGGCTGGGCCTGACGAACGTCGAAATCGTCCAGATGGATGTGAACGAGTTTCGATTTCCGCCGAAAGTCGATGCCATTATCAGCACATTTGGGCTCGAAATGGTGCCCGCTTACCCGGCCATCATCGAGTGGGCCGTTGCTTCGCTACAGCCGGACGGGCGGATCGGTCTGCTGGGACTGAAGCATCCCGAAAATTGGCCTGATTGGCTAATTGGTGTTGGTATCTTCCTCACCAAGCCATTTGCCGTATCACGCGATTATGAGGCTTTTCGGCCATGGATCGCGGCTCGTTCGTTTATGGATGAGCAATGGTTCAAACAGCATCTGGCTGGCGCTGCCTACAGCTTTGTCGGCCAGAAGAAGGCAGTTGAGCCGCAAACGATTCACCAATCGACTCTTGCCAAAACGCACTCTTCGAGCCAATAGAGCGCCGTTCATGTCACGGTTGCCACTCTTTTTTGTGCTTTTGGCCTCACTGCTCTTCAGTGGGTTGTCGCTTGCGCCTGACGCTCATGCGGGCGAGAATGGCGCCATGACGCACGTTGGCGATCATATTGCGGCGCACGGCATGGAGCACTTCGCCGATACTGGCGACACCGAGGAGCGTCAGGATTCCGACCATCCTCCGGCTCAACATCACAATTGCAGTGTCGATCTTCCGCGCGCCATGAAAGAAAATACGGCGGACCGTACGTTCGGCGCCAATCTGTTCGCCCCTTTGAAAGACGCTTTGCTTCTCTCCGGCGCGCTCAAAGTCCTGATTGAACCTCCGATAGCCTGACGATCGCCGTTTGCGGGTCGTTTCGACCTGCGTCTGCTTTATCGTCAGGAGCTTTTCCATGTCATTTCGACATTTGGCTTTGGTCGCTGCGACCTTTGCCATTCCGGTGCCCGCATTTGGGCAAACTACACTTACACTGGATGAGGCTCTGCGCCTTGCCGATGTGAGCGAACAATCCGAGACCGCCACCGTTGAACAAAATCCGCGCCTGGTAGGTCCTCGCGCGGACGCCGACGCGGCGCGTTCGCTGGTGGGTCAGGCGCGTTTGCGTCCAAACCCAGATATTTCCTTCGAGGTCGAGAACATTGCAGGAAGCGGAGCCTTCTCGGGCTTGCGCGCTACCGAATATACTCTTGCCGTCGGCCAGCGGATCGAAATCGGTGGCAAGCGCAGAGCGAGAGTTGATGCGGCTCAGTCTGTGGCGCAGCTGGCAAACCTGAGGGCAGATCTGGCCGACGCCGAACTCGGCTTCCTTGTCCGTGAGCGCTATGTTGCGGCGGCGGCGGCATCTTCGCGTGTCGAACTTGCGCGGGATGTGGTTGAGCGGAACGAAGAGCTTGCCCGCATAGCTGGCGTGTTGGTCGAGGTTGGCCGGGAACCTCCACTTCGCGCGCTTCGTGCCGAAGCCGCTCTGGCGGAAGCGCAAGCCGAGCTCCAGGCGGCGGAAGCTACAAGTCTCGCAGCCCGCACGGCCCTCGCCTCGCTGTGGGGCGATCAGGGGGCACCCCCGCTTGTTCCGAGCAATTTCCCGGGAATCGAACCACCGGGTGTTGTGATGGCTTCAGGATATGGCTTGCAGCTCCAGGTGGCGCGGGCGGAAAGCACGGCGGCGGCCGCCGAGATTGACCGGGAGCGCAGCTTACGCATTCCAGACCCGGTCATTTCAGCCGGTGTTCGGCGGTTCGAGGAAAGCAATGACAATGCCTTCCTGGTAGGCGTCTCGATCCCGCTACCGTTTAGCAATCGCAACCAAGGCAATATCGCTGCTGCCAAGGCAAGGCTGCGCGCCGCCAATGCCCGCGAGGCAGTCGCGCTCGCCGACTTCGAACAGAAAGTGGCCCGCGCGCGGGGGCAATATCTCGCCGCCGAAGCGCGTGTCGAGACCCTTTCAACAACATCTCTCCCCCAGGCCGACGAAGCCCTGCGGCTCGTCCGCATCGGCTATCGCAATGGCCGCTTTCCGCTGATTGAAGTGCTGAGTGCAGCCGAGGCGCGCGACGGCATTCGTGAGGCGCTGATTGCCGCGCAGCAAGACCGGGGACAGGCAGCCGCCGAACTGATCAGGCTGGCCGCACAATGAGGAATATTTCAATGAACCGCAAAAGACTGGCGATCATCGCCGGAATTGTCATTCTCGTTTCAGCATTGATGCTATATTTTTGGCCTGACAGCGAAGGTGATGCTCACGCTGAGGACGATACCCATATCGAGGGAGAGGCTCACGCCGACGATGAGGATACCGACACCGAACTTCCCGAGGGTTTGGTCCTGATCGCTGAAGAACAGATCCGTACCGCCGAAATCGAAGTCAGCACGGTGGAGACTGGTGCCGCAGTCGAACTCGTGTTTCCCGCGACCGTTGCCGCAAGCCCGAGCGCAAGCGCACGGATCGATGCCCGGGCTTCGGGCGTCGTGCGCAGCGTGGGCAAGACGCTTGGCGACTATGTCCGCCAGGGCGAGACCATCGCCCGAATTGAAAGCGCTGATGCTGCAGCACTTGCTTCCCAGCTCAGCGCCGCCCGTGCCCGGGTGACCGAGCTTTCGGCTGCCTATGACCGGGAGCGCCGTCTATTCGAAGCCAATGTGACAGCGCGTCAGGATCTCGAAGCAGCGCGCGCCAATCTTGACGTTGCCCGTTCCGAACTAAACCGTTCGCAAGCTGCAGTCGCTGCGGCAGGCGTAAGCGGTGATGGACGCTCGCTCGCTGTTACCAGCCCGCTTTCGGGCCGTGTAACCGCCGCTTCGATTGTGCTTGGCTCGTTTGTTGATGCCGGCGAGGAACTTTACAGCATCGTCAATCCAAACGGTCTTCAAATAGAAGTTGCATTGCCCTCGGAAGATGCTTCACGCATCCAGCCTGGCGACGAGGCCGCGTTGATCCTCGGTGATGGAAGCGAGATCGGCGCTCGCGTCCGGTCGGTAACGCCTTCGCTCGATGCCGAGAGCCGTAGCGCGACAGCGGTTCTCACCTTGACGCGTGCCGTTCCCGGTCTGCAGCCCGGGTCCTTCCTCCAGGCGCGTATTCGCCCTTCGGCCGAAGTCGACCAGACCCGCATCGCGGTACCCGAAGATGCTGTGCAGGTGCTCGAAGGGCGCGATGTCGTGTTCGTGCGCACGCGCCGCGGATTTCAGGCGCGCGAGGTGGATACGGGCAGCCGGTCTGCCGGGATGGTCACGATCCTTTCCGGGCTCGAGCCCGGTCAGCGGATCGCGACTGCCAATGCCTTCCTGTTGAAGTCCGAGCTGGAGAAGGAGGGCGCAGAACATGGCCATTGATCAAACCACGGCTTCTTCTCCAACGTCTTCGGACGAGGGTAGCCACCGTCACGGCCCGATCGGAGTCATCCTCGATATAGCCGTTCGTTTTCGCTGGGCGATCATCGTCTTGACCGTGTTCGCGGCGATCTACGGTGCGTTCAATCTGGTGCGCCTGCCGATCGACGCAGTTCCCGACATTACCAACACGCAGGTGCAGATCAACACCAGTGCCGCTGCGCTTTCGCCTTCGCAAGTCGAAACGCAGGTGACCTTTCCAATCGAGACCGGCCTTGCCGGAATCGAAGGTCTGGAAATGACACGATCAATCTCGCGCAACGGCTTCAGCCAGGTCACCGCGATCTTTGAGGAGGGAACCGACCTCTACTTCGCACGGCAACAGGTCAACGAGCGGCTCGCGCCAATCGGTGCGTCGCTGCCCGAAGGAGCGGAGCCCACGATGGGTCCGATCTCGACCGGTCTTGGCGAAGTGCTGATGTATACCATCGAATACGAATTTCCCGGCGGCCGAGGCGCTTCGACCGGTGGCCGGACTGGCTGGCAATCCGATGGCAGTTTCATCACTGAGCGCGGAGACCGGCTTGAGAGCGAGGTTGCCAAGGCGGCTTATCTTCGCACCGTGCAGGACTGGGTGGTCGCGCCGCTGATGCGATCGATCGATGGCGTGGCCGGGGTCGATTCGATTGGCGGGTTCGAGAAGCAGTTTCTCGTTCAACCAGACCCGGCGCGTCTTACCGGTTATGGCCTTTCCTTCGACTCGCTGATCGATGCGCTTGAGGCAGCCAATCTCGCGGCCGGTGCCAATTTCGTCGACCGCGCCGACGAGGCCTTGCTTGTCAGGGTGGATGCCCGGCTCGGCAGTATCGCGGATATCGAAGATGCAGTCATTGCGACCCGCGAGGGCGTTCCGATCCGCATTGGCGACGTGGCCGATGTCGAGATCGGGGGCGATCTACGAACTGGCGCCGCTTCGCTAAACGGTGAAGAGGCCGTAGTCGGCACTGTGCTGATGCGGGCGGGCGAGAACAGCCGAACCGTTGCAGCCGGCGCTGCGGAGAGACTTGAAGAGGTCCGCGCATCGCTTCCGGACGGGGTCGTGGCTGAAATCGTCTACAACCGCTCAGCGCTGGTCGATGCAACGATCTCCACCGTCGAGAAAAATCTGCTCGAAGGCGCATTGTTGGTCATTGCGGTGTTGTTCCTTCTACTGGGCAATATTCGGGCCGCAATCATCACCGCGCTGGTCATTCCGGTATCGATGCTCATGGCAGCGGTCGGCATGAACCGGCTCGGTGTTTCGGGCAATCTGATGAGCCTTGGAGCGCTGGACTTTGGTCTGATCGTCGATGGTGCGGTGATTATCGTGGAGAACAGTGTCGCCCGGCTTTCAGCGCGGCAGCACCGGGAGGGCCGATTGCTTACCTTGGGCGAGCGGCTGACTGAGACGCGGCTTGCCGCTCAGGAAATGATTAAGCCGACCGTATATGGGCAGGCAATCATCTTTCTCGTCTTTGCGCCCCTGCTCACCTTTACCGGTGTCGAGGGCAAAACGTTCTCGCCGATGGCGATCACCATGATGCTCGCGCTGGCTTCGGCCTTTGTCCTGTCGCTCACCTTTGTGCCAGCGATGATCGCAGTGCTTCTCAACAAGAAGCTGACCGAGAAGGAAGTGAAACCCATTCGCATGGCGAAGGAGCGCTATGGTCCTGCCGTGCGCAAAGCCATCGCACGGCCTTGGCCGATGATAGGCACCGGTGTCGGCATCTTTGCTGTAGCAGCGGTTATGTTCACCTTTCTCGGCAGCGAGTTCACCCCGCAGCTCGACGAGCGTGACCTCGCCGTTCAGTCGCTACGTATCCCCTCCACATCGCTGGAACGGTCGGTGGCAATGCAGCGCAAAGTGGAAGACAGGCTCGAGGAATTCCCTCAGGTCGAACTCGTATTCTCGCGGACCGGCACGGCTGAGGTCGCCAGCGACCCGATGCCGCCCAATGCTTCGGATGCCTATGTCATCCTGAAGCCTCGCGACGAATGGCCCGATCCGGATTTGTCGAAGGATGAGCTGGTAGAGGAGATGGAAACTGCGCTCGGCGGCCTGATCGGCAATCTCTACGAGTTCAGCCAGCCAATCGAGCTGCGCTTCAACGAGCTGATCGCCGGTGTGCGCGGCGATGTCGCAGTCAAGCTCTACGGTGATGACCTTAGCGCATTGACCGAAGCGGCCGGCGATGTCGCAGGTGTTCTGCGCGGTGTCGAAGGCGCAGCCGATGTGAAGGTGCAGCAGGTGACGGGCTTTCCGACGCTCGATATCGCCTTCGATCGCCCGACCATTGCGCGATATGGTTTGACCGTCGAAGAGGTGGCCCAGTCGGTCGCCATCGCGCTTGGCGGACGGCCTGCGGGTCTGGTGTTCGAGGGCGATCGCCGCTTCGAAGTGGTCGTGCGCCTCGAAGATGCGACGCGTGACGACTTTGACCAGCTCGGCGCTCTCCCCATCGTGCTTGATAACGGTGTCACGGTTCCACTGCGAACATTGGCCGATTTTCAGGTCGTCGATGGACTAGCTGAAGTCAGGCGAGAACAGGGCCGCAGGCTTGTGATCGTCTCGGCCAACGTTCGCGAGCGCGATCTCGGCTCTTTTGTCGAGGAAGCGCAGGAAGGTGTCTCGGCCGAGGTCGATCTACCACCAGCATCCTTCATCGAGTGGGGCGGCCAATATCAGAACCTGCAAGCGGCTCAGGCACGCCTCGCAATCGTCGTGCCGGTCTGCTTCGCGCTGGTCCTGTTGTTGCTTTTCATGGCGCTGGGCGGATGGGTTCCGGCCCTGGCGGTGTTCAGCGCCATTCCGATGGCCTTGGCCGGGGGCGTGTTCGCGCTCGCGCTGCGAGGTCTGCCGTTCTCGGTGTCTGCAGCGGTCGGCTTTATCGCGCTTTCCGGCGTGGCGGTGCTCAACGGTCTCGTCATGATGACCGCGATCCGGCAGCGCCTCGAGAATGGGATGCCGCTCGACGAGGCGATTGCCGATGGCGCGCTCGCGCGCCTGCGACCGGTACTGATGACCGCGCTTGTGGCCTCGCTCGGCTTCGTGCCCATGGCGATCGCCACCGGAACAGGTGCTGAGGTGCAACGGCCCTTGGCTACGGTGGTGATCGGCGGGTTGATCACTGCAACGGCGCTGACGCTGTTTGTCCTTCCCGCCATCGCGCGCCTCGTGCTGATTGAAAACGGTGAAAAGCGCAGCTGGCGCCAACGATGGTGGGACCGACTTCGTCGCAACGTGACACCAGAGGAACGTGAAGAGCTTCGCGATGTTACATGAAGGAGAGGTCTATGAAAAATATTATGAATAGGATTGGTTTGGTGCTTGTCGTCTCGGGAATGTCAGTCCCGGTGAACGCCCAAGAACCTGCCTCACTTACCGGTGTCTGGAGCATCGGCGAGACGCGATCGTGCGATGCCGGTGCGGCCTGGGTGTTTTTCGCAGACGGATTTTATGCAGAGGTGCAACTGCCCGACAGCAATCCCTCTGCGGTTGGCGTCTGGCGCGATGAAGGTGAGATGATCGCCTATACACATGCACATATGCCTTTCGAGGGGCATGAACGGCCAATGCGCGTGCGGCATTTCACTGTTGAAGAACGAACAGCGGACAGCCTGAGAATGCGAAATTATCGCGGCGATGAACTGATTTTCCATCGTCGCCCCGCGCAAGCATTGAAAGCGCCTCCAAGTCAGGGAGGGCATTGATGCTTGCTCGAATTCGTTATCTCTTGGCAAACCTGCTCAAACCTAAGGTTTCATTGAAAACCTACGAAATGGGCGCCGCGGCATGAGCGAAAGCAATATCGAACGACATAAGGGTCACAGCCACGGCGAAGAAAATCTTAGTGATGGCCAGCTGATCTTCGCAGTCGCGATCAATGTCTTTCTTACTTTCGCACAGATCATCGGCGGAATCGTGTCAGGTTCACTCGCGCTAATCGCGGACGCCCTACATAATTTCAGCGATGCAGCTGCGCTCGGCCTGGCCTGGTTTGCGCGGAAGATCGGTCGGCGTCCGGCCGACAAACTCATGACCTTCGGTTATGCGCAGGGAGAAGTGGTCGCAGCGCTGATAAATCTCACGACGCTGCTGATCATCGGTTTCTACCTGCTGATCGAGGCGATCAATCGCTTCGCCGATCCCCGTCCGATCGAAGGCTGGACGGTGGTCTGGGTGGCCGGCATCGCGCTCGTGATCGATCTGGTCACTGCTTTCATTGTCTATCGCGGATCGCGCGACAGTATCAACATAAAGGCCGCCTTCCTGCACAATGTCTCCGATGCTTTGGCGTCGGTGGGTGTGATCGTCGCTGGCGTTCTGATCCTGTTGTATGATTTCTACTTCGCCGACCTCGTCATCACCCTGATCATCGCGGGTTATGTAATCTGGCAGGGGCTTACCCTTATGCCCCGAACTGTCCGGCTGTTGATGGGCGCCGTGCCCGACGATGTCGAATTCGACCGGATCGTCAAAGCGCTGGAGGAGCAGGATGGTGTGAGGAGCGTTCATCATCTCCATGTCTGGAATCTGGGCGAACATGCTCGCGCCCTTGAAGCTCACCTTGTTCTCGAGGCGGACACTTTGGCGGCATTCGAGAACTTGAAGAGTCGCGCGAAGGAACAGCTCGCCGCTGATTTCCATATTCAGCACGCAACCTTGGAGCCTTGTCAGGAGACCGAGTGCGAACCGGGTCTGATAGTAGACCATAGGGCAACTCGCGCCCCTCACCCGGGAGCGCAGCATGAGCATTGAGTTTCTTTTTCCCGCTGAAACATACGAAGCCACGCGCTTGGCTCAGGCTAGCAGCGACAATCATTGGAAACGAAGTTGAACGACAAAACATCAGGCCCACCGAATGAAGCCGCTCACGAACATGCCCATGGCGGAATCTTCGGGGAACGCACCGAGCTCATATTTGCTTTGCTATCCGGTGCTTTCCTCGCGGTTGGCTTCGCCATTGAAAAGCTGGTCGAGAGCGGTCCAGACTGGGTCCCGCTAGCTTGTTACTTAGCTGCCTATTTCTTCGGGGGTTTCTATACCCTCAAGGAAGCGATCGACAACGCGCGGGCACGCAAGTTCAAGATCGACTCCCTGATGCTGGTCGCTGCGACCGGCGCGGCGATCCTGGGGGAATTCGCCGAAGGCGCTCTGCTGCTGTTCTTGTTCAGTATTGGTCATGCCCTCGAAAATTATGCGATGGGCCGCGCCAAGCGTGCCATCGATGCGCTGGCGGAGCTTGCGCCGGACACGGCCACGCTGCTGCGCGCGGGCGAACAAGTTACTGTGCCGGTGGAGGAACTGGTGGTCGGAGATGTGGTGCTTGTGAGGCCGAACGAGCGCCTTGCGGCTGACGGTTTCGTTATCGATGGCCAATCCGCGATCAATCAGGCACCGGTCACCGGTGAAAGTATACCCGTGGACAAGCGACCGGTTTCCGATCGGGCAATCGCGGCTCAATCACAAGTGTTCGCAGGCACGATCAATGGTAGCGGCGCGCTTGAGATCGAAGTTACTCGCAAAGCAAGCGAGAGCACGCTCAGCAAGGTGGCCGAACTGGTGGCGACGGCGGAGACTGAGCGCTCTCCCACGCAGCGGATGACCGACAAGTTCGAACGAATATTCGTGCCGCTGGTGCTGGTCCTGGCTGTATTGTTGCTCTTCGCCCCGTTCGTGATTGACGAGCC
>Ga0316202_10002476_pt1 | contig 12096 bp, 9 predicted proteins | sample 3monrhotite_MG_FD_204934 | JGI IMG/M metagenome (GOLD analysis project Ga0316202, IMG submission 204934) | Microbial mat bacterial communities from mineral coupon in-situ incubated in ocean water Damariscotta River, Maine, United States -... | ecosystem: Environmental > Aquatic > Marine >... | reverse complement strand
AATCACGGCGCCCAGGCCCTCCTCGCTGCTCAGGACCGCCTGCGCAGTGGCGTCGACGCGGGCAGCGTGGATCAACTCCGTCAGGGCCTGCTCGCCCGGCTCCCGCCCCTTCTCGCCGTCGATCATGCGCAGGACGCGAATGTCGGTCTGGAGCCACTCCCAGTTGCGCGTGATCAGGTGAGCCAGGAGCAGCATCAGCTCCCCGTTCTGTCGCCCTCGCCACCACACGTCGATGCGCTGCGCCGAGCCTGGCTCTGGGACCCCGCGGTCCTGGACCACGACCAAGCTCATGTCTGAGGTCGTCGCGATCCGCATCAGGTCGGCCTGACGCGCGAATCCCTCCGGCGCCGAGGCCCAGCCGAACATGGCGAGGTTCGGCCGAATCGGTCCCAAGGAGACAGTCTGCAGGAGCAGCGAGAGGCTCTGGCGAACGTCGTCGCCGATCGCGACGACGGGGAAGGCCTGGATGCTCTTGGCGCGACAGAACTCGACGAGCTGCTTCTCGGCCATCCGCCGCCGCTGAGGGGCCTGCTGGACCGTGCCCTGGAGGACGTTGGCCATGAGCACGATCCCGCGGCCGGCCTCGAGCCAGACCGCGTAGCTGACGAGGGTCTCGCGCGAGGCCGGGTTGCCCGAGAGGACGAGGATCGTGGGTCGCCAGTTCTTGGGGTCCTCGGGCATGTCGCGGAGGCGCAGGAGGTTCTTGCGGACCGAGGTGTAGACGAAGCCGCGCCGAGCGTCACCAAAGCTGGCCTCGAGGTCTCGGGTCTTGAGATACCAGAGCAGGCCCAGGATCAGGAGGAAGGAGGCCACGGCCGCCAGGGGGTTGATCAGGAGCGCGGCCCCGACGCAGCCCAGGCCGCCGAAGAGGGCCGCCGTCCAGTGAAAGAAGCGGAAGCGCGGGCGAAAAGAGGGGTTCTTGCCGAAGGCTTCGATGAAGGCCGCGAGGTTCGTCATCCCGTAGGTGTAGAGGAAGAACATCGTGATCACGGCCGCGATCGCGTTCAGGGCTCCCCCGCCCGACTCGTCGCCCGCCCAGAGCAGGACGGCCGCCGTCGCGATCCCGGTCAGCTCCAGGGCACGGCGCGGCTCGTCACCCTCGGGGGTGCCCTGGGCGAAGAAGCGGAGCGGGTTCAGGATCCGATCCCGCGCCACGGCCTGGAGGATTCGAGGCGCGCCGAGGTAACTCCCGAGCGCGCTCGAGAGCGAGGCCGCGAACACGCCGGCCGCGACCATCAGGCCGAAGCCACCCCAGGCGTTCTTCTGGAGGACTTCATAGGGCGTCGTAATCAGCGCGTTGCGGTCGAAGGCTCCACCCATGAGCAGGATCAGGGCCAGGTAGACCAGGAACGAGACGCCTATGGCCAGGAAGGTCCCGAGCGGAATGCTCTTGGCCGGATCCTTGAGGTCTCCCGACATGTTGACCCCGGCCAAGATGCCGGTGACCGCAGGGAAGTAGATCGCGAAGATCATCCAGAACGAGTAGCGCCCCCCGTCCGCGTTGCCCGACTCCAGGAGGCTGTAGCCGGGCTGGAGGTTGGCCTGAAAGGTCTCGCTCGAGAAGTGGCCAGCGACCCCGCCAAGGGTGATCACGATGGCCCCAACCAAGACGACCATGATCACGTATTGGGCCCGAATCGCCCAGTTCGCGCCGACATAGGCCACGGCGAAGAGCAGGATCGCCGCGCTGAAGCTGATGGTCTGAAAGTGGGGCTGGAGGTGCGGGAAGGTCCGCACGACGGCCTCGGTGAAGCCCAGGATGTAGAAGGGCACCGAGAGGGCTTGGGCAAAGAAGAGCGCCAGTCCGATAGCGCCGCCGAACTCGGCTCCGAGCACCCGCGAGATCATGAAGTAGGCCCCGCCGCCGCGGACCTGGGTGTTGGTGCTGATGGCGCTGACCGAGAGCGTGGTGAAGAGGGTGATCACCTTCGCCAGGACCAAGATCGCCACGGCGCCCAGGATCCCGGCCTCGCCGACCACGAACCCCGCTCGGAGGAACATGATGACGCCCAGGATCGTGAGCACGCTGGGCGTGAACACGCCTCCAAAGGTGCCCAGGCGGTTGCCGCCGGATTCCGAACTCGATTCGCGGGCTGCCATCAGCGCACGTCATACCAGGGCGGAGGGGGGAAGTTCTCATGGAGGGGGGGAGGGTCTGGTGGGAGCGAACCCGCCTGCCTCTCGCCAACGCGCCTCCAGTAAGATCGCAGCAAGGAGCCCTCACGATGCAGCGCACCCTCCCCCTCGTTCTCCTCGCAGCAGCGCTCCTCTGCGCCCCAGCTGAGGCTGGCTCGGGCTGGCTAACCAACCTCGAGAAGGGGAAGAAGGCAGCCAAGGCCAAGAAGCTCCCCATCCTGGTCGAGTTCAGCGGCAGCGACTGGTGCACGAACTGCAAGGCCCTCGAGAAGGAGGTCCTCCGGACCAAGGAGTTCAAGAAGGAGCAGGCCAAGCGCTTCGTGTTGGTCCAGCTCGACTACCCGCAGAAGAAGCGGCAGGACAAGTCGGTCAAGGCGCGGAACAAGCGCGTCATGGACGCCTACAAGGTCGAGGGCTTCCCGACGGTGCTCTTGCTCGACTACGAGGGGAAGGAGATCGGGCGAGCCGTCGGCTACCAGACCGGCACCCAGAAGAAGTGGCGAGCTCAGGTCGAGAAGCTCCTAGCTGAGAACTTCGACGCCGAGACCGGCAAGGCCAAGCCTGGCCCACAGCAGCCCTCGGGCGCTCAGCCTGAGTCGGCGAGCCATGGCGATTGGAGCACCGACTACGCCGAGGCGGCCAAGCGCGCCCGCGCCAGCGACCGGCCCCTGGTCGCCTTCTTCACCGGCAGCGACTGGTGCACCTGGTGCAAGCGCCTCGAGAAGGAGGTCTTCGAGACCGCCGCCTTCAAGGCCTGGGCTAAGGACAAGGTCGTGCTCCTCGAGCTGGACTTCCCCTCCCGCACTCCCCAGAGCAAGGCCCTCAAAGACCAGAACAAGAAGCTCGCGGCCAAGTATCAGGTCGAGGGGTTCCCCACGGTCCTGATCCTCGACCCGGCCGGCAAAGTCCTGGGCTCGACAGCCTATGTCCCCGGGGGACCCAAGGCCTGGATCGCCAAGGCCGAAGAGGCGCTGGCTACGCGCTAGGTCACGCTCAGGGGGTCGGCTCGCTGATCGTGTTCAGCCCCAGCTGGACGCGAAGTCGGGTCACCGAGCCCGAGGGCCACTTGACCACGGCGCGCCAGGGGCCCGTCGCCGAGCCCGTGCCGAAGTGAAGGATCGGCTCGGACTGACAGGAGGTGCCGTGACCGAGGGTGATCTGGCGGACCAAGGTCGGAGCTCCCTGCTTCCGGAGCTTGACCGTGGCGCCAGCCCCCCAGGTCTCAGAGCGCGTCCCGACGAGTCGAATCCTGACGCTCCCCGAGCGGCGCGGGTTCCGGTTCCGGAGCAGAATCGGGCGGCCCTGGGCTCCGACCACCACCAGGTCTTGGTCGCCGTCGCCGTCGACGTCAGCTGCCGCTGATCCCCAGCCACCGCGAGTGCGAGCCTTAGCGACTTGGGTCACGTCGCGAAAGCTGAAGGTCCCCGTCTCGACGCTCATGTTGCGATAGAGGAAGCCTGGCTGCCCGTAGGTGCTCGTGATGTAGAGGTCCAGGTCGCCGTCGTTGTCAGCGTCGAAGAGGGTCGGGTGCGAGTGCGCCTCCTGATACTTGATCCCGGCCATAGTCGCGCGGAAGCGGAGCCCCGAACCCTGAAGGTGAACCGTCGACTTGTCCGAGATCCAGAGCCGCCAATCGGGATGAGCCAGGTTGGCCGAGACTAGGTCGAGGTCACCGTCGCCGTCGAGGTCTCCCCAGGTCGAACCTATGGTGTGGCCGTTCTTGAGCGGGTGGGCCCTCGCCACGGCGCGGGCCTGCGCCTCGTCGGTCAGGCTGAAGGCGCCGGTGTCCTTGAGCCCGTTGACCCAGAGGCGATTGGGCTGGAGCCGGTAGTTGCTCACGTGAACGTCCACGTCGCCGTCCTGATCGAAGTCGACGAGGCAGACGCCTCGTCCAACCCTCCAACTCTGAGCCTCGTAGGAGCGATCCACGAGGCGCCGGCCGCGCCGGTTGATGTAGAGGCGGTCCATGGTTCCCTGGGCGGAGCCTGAGGAGGTCTCGTAGTTGGCGACGTAGAGGTCGGGGTAGCCGTCGCCGTTGACGTCGCCCCAGGCCACGCCCTCGCCTGGGTCGGTGTCGTTGAGGTCCTGGCCTACGGTCGCGCTGACGTCGGTGAAGAGGACCCGGGTCGTCCCGCCGCTGGTCGTGGTGTCGTTGCGCATCAAGCGATCGGGGCTCGCTCCGCCGCCCGAGAGGTAGACGTCGAGGTCTCCGTCGCGGTCGTAGTCGGCGCACACAGCCGCCCGGACCCGTCGGTGGAGCCCCGCCCGGCGGGGCGCGAAGGTGAACTTCCCGCTCCCGTCGTTGAGCAGGAGGCGCCCGTTGAGGAGCAGGTCCGGGTCGCCGTCGAGGTCGAAGTCGCCGAAGGCGACGCGACTACCCGTAGCGTTGGCAGGGAAGTCGCCTGCGGATCGGCGGAACTTGATGGGAGCGGGTTGTGCAAAGGCCTGTGAGCCCAGCGCGCAGAACGCGAGGGACAGGAGCCAGGTCGAGCCTGGCTGGGGTCGGGGACGCATGGCGTTGCCTCTTGTTGGAGTCGTTACCCCCTGTTGAGGTTCTGCGGCCCCCGCGTTACTCGGGCTACTCTGGGCCGGTTTGCGCTCCGGCTGGCCCTGGCTCAGCGGTTAGACTGGTCGCCCACTGGAGACCGCCATGGAAGCCACCCTCGCGCCCGACGTCCTCGCCCCGCTCCGCGCCGCATTCGAGCGCGGCAAGACTCGCCCCTTGGCCTATCGCCGCCAGCAGCTGGAGGCGATGCGGCGAATGATGAACGAGCACGAGGAGCGCTGGTTCGAGGCCCTGGCCAAGGACCTGGGAAAGCCGACCCTCGAGGCCTACGCCAGCGAGATCGGGTTCGTCCTCGAGGACATCGCCTACACCTTGAAGCACCTCAAGGACTGGGCCGCCCCGACCAAGGTCAAGACGCCCCTCGTCCAAGCCATCGGCCGCAGCGAGGTCATGCGCGAGCCCTTGGGCGTGGTCCTCGTGATCGGCCCTTGGAACTACCCCGTCCAGCTCGTGTTGGCCCCATTGATCGGTGCGATCGCGGCCGGCAACTGCGCCGTCCTCAAGCCCTCCGAGATGACGCCCGCCTGCTCGGACCTCCTGGCTGAGCTCGTCCCGCAATACCTCGACCCCGAGCTGGTCCAAGTCGTCCTGGGCGGGATCCCCGAGACGAGCGCGCTCCTCGAGCAGCGCTGGGACTACATCTTCTTCACCGGCTCGACGATGGTTGGAAAGATCGTCTACCAAGCCGCGGCCAAGCACCTGACGCCCGTGACCCTCGAGCTCGGCGGCAAGAGCCCCTGCATCGTCGACGCTCAAGTCGACCTCGAGGTCGCCGCCCGCCGAATCGTGTGGGGCAAGTTCTTCAACACGGGCCAGACCTGCGTCGCGCCCGACTACATCCTCTGCCACGACAAGATGGAGGCGCCCCTCCTCGAGGCCCTCCGAGCCGCGGTCAACGAGTTCTACGGCGCCGACCCCAAGGCGAGCCCCGACTTCGGCCGAATCGTCAACGAACGACACCACGAACGCCTGGTGGGCCTCCTGGCTGGCGTCGAGCCCTACCTCGGCGGCGACCACGACGTCAGCCAGCGCTACCTCTCGCCCACGATCCTCAAGGGCGTCAAGCCTGAGGACCCCATCATGCAAGAGGAGATCTTCGGCCCGATCCTCCCGATCCTGACCGTGGGCTCCATAGACGAGGCGATCGAGTTCGTTAACGCCCGCGAGAAGCCCCTCGCGCTCTACGTGTTCACGAGCGACGCCAGCAACGCTGACCGCGTCCTCCAGCGGACGAGCTCCGGCGGAGCCTGCGTCAACGAGACCCTGACCCACCTCGCGGTCCCCGAGCTCCCCTTCGGCGGCGTCGGCGCGAGCGGGATCGGCGCCTATCACGGGAGCCACAGCTTCGAGACCTTCAGCCACCGCAAGAGCGTCCTGCGTCGCAAGACCTGGCCCGACGTCAAGCTCCGCTATCCCCCTTACGAGGGGAAGCTCTCCAAGATCAAGTTCGTCATCGGCTGAGCAGGATCGACTCGTGGCTAAGCGAAAGAAGAAGCAGCTCACGGGCCTAGCCGCCGCGCTGGTCCAGGCTGGACACCTCGACGACAAGAAGGCTCGCAAGCTGACGCGCGAGCAGAAGCGCGAGGACAAGACCCTCGGGGCCGACGAGGTCGCGGCGCGCAAGGCCGCAGAGCTGCAGGCCGCAGCCGAGCGCAAGGCCGCGGAGTTGGCCGCTCGCGAGGAAGCCAGCGTCGACGCCAAACGCGCGGAGGTCCGCGGGATGGTCCGCAGCGAGGCGGCCTCGGGCTGGCAGGGCCGCCGGCGTTGGTTCTACGTCCGCCGCGATCAACGCTTGAGCTACTTCGAGTTCTCGGACGAAATGGCGCGCCTGATGCGAGGCGGCCAAGCCGCCATCGTGGAAGGCTTTGACGCCGACGAAGGCGAGCACTTCGTCCTCAAGGACCCCCTCCTCATCGGACGGATCCGCGTCGAAGACCCCAGCCATGTCCGGTTCTGGAACCAGGCCGAGCTCGCTCAGTAGCGGCGCTACTCGTTGGGGTTGAAGGCCTGGAACTTCTGGGTCATGCCCGTCCGCTGAACCTTGCTGCTGACCTCTTCGACCGTCCGCCCGACCTGCTCGGCGTCCGGACGGTCCTTCGGTGACTTACTCAGCATCCAGGTCAGGAGATCGCCGACATCTGCGGGGAGGGCGCTCATCACGCTGTGGGGCGGGATCACCTCGACGTTGCGGTGCTGGTCGGCCAAGCTCCCGAAGCTCTCGCCCTCGAAGGGACGGACCCCGGTCACGAGCTCATAGCCGATCACGCCTAGCGAATAGACGTCACTTCGGGTGTCGCCGAGGCGGCCCTTGCAGACCTCAGGCGCGGCCCAGTGCGCGGATCCGTAGACCCCCGTTGGGGCGTCGGCGGGGCGAGAAGCCACACCGGCCAAAGTGATCCGGACGCCGCCGTCAGGGCTCAGAACGACCCGACCAGGCTTGAGGTCGCGGTGGACGAGGTTTCCCTTGTGCAGGTCGGTCAAGCCCTTGGCCAGCTCACCCAAGATCCTGAGAGCCTCAGAGAGCTTGAGGCGCCGGACACGCTTGATCAGGTCTTCGAGGTAGATCGCTCGCTTGGCGTGGCGTGTCACGACCACGAAGAAGTCCTCGTGGCGATCGACCTCGAGGACGCTCGTGAGGTTGGCAGACTCGAGGGACTGGCAAGCGCGGACGGTCTCTAGGAAGTCCATCCAGAGCCCTTGGCGGAGCGCGTCCTTGGGGATCAAGTGGAGGGCTGCGGGCTCTGGGTCGCGGGGTAGGCGCCCGAGGTAGCTCGTCATGTGGCGCTCGGTCGCGAGGACCTTGTCGCACATCACCTTGCAGATGATCTCACCGAGGCGCTGGTCGGCGGCTGGATCGGCGGCCAGGTCGTGCTTTTGGGTCTGGGTCGAGACGAGGTCACCCTTGAGGTCGTCGAGAGCCTCAGCTGCGACCCAGCCTTTGTTGACCAAGACCGTGTCGAGGGTCTTGCGGAGGCCCGTCTTGCTCTGGATCAGGAGGGCCTCGGTCAGCTGAGGGCTCGTGATGAGGCCCTCCGCCAAGGCCTTCCGGCCTAGCCACAGGTCATGTTCGTAGGTTCCCTTGCTCGACACCCCAGCCCCCTCAGCTCAACACTATAGCGAGGAGGACAACCTCTCTGCTAAGGGCCGTGCCGCGCCTCGACATTGGTAGCCAACTAGCCGCTCACGCGAGACTTAGCGCTCCCGCGAAACTCAGGCTCGCGGCGTGCGTTAGCCTCCTAACCAACCTCAGGGGATCTCATGCACCGTTCACTCAACGCCGCCTTCGTCCTGTCCCTCGCCCTGGCTTGTCTGGCCCCGGTCGCGGCCCAGGACGCCCCCACGCCGCCAGCGAGCCCTGCGGGCGAGGCCAAGGAAGGCGAAAAGAGCGGAGGTCAGGAAGCGGATGCCCCGAAGCCTGCTGACAAGGAGGCCAAGCGCAAGGCCCGCAAGGATCGTCAAGCTGCCAAGCGCGCTGAGCGTCAGGCCGAGGCTGAGGGCCGCCCGCTCGCGCCCGAGGCTCGAGCGGCCAAGGAGCTGGAGGCCAAGCTCAACGTCGCGCCACGTTGGGCCAGCGACGGTACGGTCCGCCTCGTCTACCCCTTCAAAGACCTCGCCGAGCAGGGAGACTTCGTGCTCAAGGGCTTCGACGCTGCGGAGGCCGTAGCGGGGGGAGGCCGGGGACGTCGCGCCCGCAAGCGAGCCGCCCGTCAGGTCGCCAATGGCAAGGGAAAGAACGTCCGCTACGAGCTCTCAGCGGGCAGCCGTGGCGCCCTGTTGCTCCACACCTTGCCCCTCGAGGACGAGTTCACGATCACCCTCACGGTCCACGTCGTGCGCTCCACCAAGCGGAGTGACTTCGTCGCCTTCGTAGGAAAGGGCGGGGCACGCTTCGGCTCGCAGCTCGTCGTCAAGCGTGGCTCCAAGTTCGCGCCAGTCAGCAAGGCGCCCTTGGTGCGCGACTCCTTCGAGGACAAGGCCCCGATCAAGATCCAGCTCGTCGCCAAGGACGGCGTCCTGACCACCAAGATCAACGGCGTGTCCCTCGCGACCTCCAAGAAGCTCCAAGGCAAGCTGGACGGTCAGTTCGGTCTCTACATGAGCGACATGGTGGTCCAAGTCCACCAGATCGAGATCCTGGCTCGGGTCGACGCTCGCAAGGCAAAGCTCCCGAAGGAGTAGGTCCTACTCAGCGAGCACTTCGTCGCAGCTCGGGCAGCGCGCTTCGCCAGAGCGGATCCGCACCAGCGGCGCCTTGACCTTGCGCCCGCAAGCGCAGGCCACGCTCACGACTCGAAAGGCCTCGCGCCCTACCGGGGGCGGCGGCGGCCGCTTGGCTCGGCGTGGAGGCGGGGGCGGGACGCTCGGCGGAGGGCTTCGTCGTGAAGGCTCGGTCGGAGGAGGCTCTGGCTCGAAGGTCTCGGCCGGCGCGCTTTGCGGGACGGGAGCCTGAACCCGGGCCTTGGCGCCCCACCCTTTGGCGCTCTGACCGCTTGGGCGCTCTGGGGCCGGACGATCGGGAATCCTGAAGGTCGCCGAACAATGCCCGCACTTTCCAGGGTTCCCCGCGTAGCTGACTTTGATCCGCAGCGGCTCGGCGCAGGCCGGGCAGGGAAAGGCTAGGAGCGCCCGAGTCCGATTCGCCATGGGATCCCGCGCGACCTGCACGATCCGCACTCCCTCGACCACGTCCTCCCCACGCTGAACCTCGTGCCAGGGAACATGGCCGGCGGGAACCGGCGCCTCCAGTGATCTGCGACAGCTAGGGCACCGTCCCGACTCCCCGGCCAGGACCAAGGGCAGGCGGAGCTCAGTTCCGCAGGTGCAAGCAAAGCGAATCACGCCTCTCACCCTACTCCAACCCTCTGGCGTCGCGTCGTCGACTGCGGGCGGGGTAGCGGAGACCCCTTCCCTCCCCAGCACGCCTGAAAGGGCCCTCCCGCAGTCAGTCAGTCAGTCAGTCAGTCGTCCGATCTAGAAGTCGAGCTGCATCCCGAGGATGACCTGGCTCAGAGGGCCGCCCCGACGCCGAGCGTCGCGCTCGGTCGTGTAGCCGCGCCCGGTGAAGAGCACACTCCCACGAGCGAAGGCCTTGAAGCCCGTCAAGATCTGGTAGTTCACGTTGAGGTCGACCTCGAACCCGAGGTCTCTGGCGTCACGGTTGAAGCGGTTGACGTGGTTACTTACGTCCCGATCGGACGTATACCAAGCCCACATCAGGACGACTTCCGTGCTCAGGCTCTTGGTGGGCTGCCCGCGGAGCTTGAGGGTTGCGTGGGCCGTTCCGCTGAGGTCGGACCCCGTCGCGTTGAACCCGCCGAAGTTGCCGTAAATGATCCCCGAGACTCCGTAGAAGGGAGTCACGGTCGGGAAGGCCTCGTTACGGCTGGTGTCGCTCGGGTTTCTCCCCGAGGCGTAGGCCACGATTCCCTCCACCGAGACGAAGGGGAGCTCGAAGGTGATCCGGGTGTCGACGGCGAAGCCGGTGATCTGCACTCCCCGCTGACCTCGGGTCGTCTGTCGTCCGTAGGCGCCAATGGCCGTCGTGCTGATTCCGACAGGACCTATGCGAGTGTTGGCGTTCAGCCCCAGCCAATACACATCACGCTCGGTGTTGGCAGCCACTGGGCTGTCGCTCGAGTTGTCGATGTCCGCCATCACGAAGGCCTCGAGGGACACGGCCTCGAGCGAGTTGTTCGTCACGCCGCCTATAAAGAGCGTCCGATCGTTGTAGTCATTGTCGATGACGCCATCGCCGTCGAGGTCGAGGCGGGAGCTCTCAACTGCCTTGATCATGTCGGCGTAGATCGTGGTCGCCGTTCCGAGCAGCTCGAGCTCCCCGCGAACGCCGGCCACGTCGTTACTGAGGATCAAGCCGCGCGGGTCGCTCTCCCGCGGATAGAGGCCAGCGCGAATCCGAAACGAGTAGCGCGTCGGGTGCCACTCCAGATAGAGGTTCTTGTTCTCGAACACGACCCCGTCTGTCCCCAGCGCGCCGCCCGCGTTCTGGACTCCGAAGGTCACGTCGCCGACCTCCAGCGCCATCACAGCGCTGACCTGCTCGTAGGCCGTAGCCCTGATCTGGAGCCGGAGGCGCGTGTCGAGGAACTCTTGGGTGGCGTCGATATTGTCGCGACCGCTGATACGAAGCGAGTTGAGGGTGGTCGGATCCAGCTGATTGGCGAGGGTTCCGTTGCTGAGGTAGAGGCCTCGGACGCGGAGCGACCCGGACACGTTCCAGTCGAGTTGGTTGCCGCCCTCCTCCTGGGCCATGCTCGGCGCGGCGCCGAAGAGGCAGAGTCCAAGAGCGGCGGCCGCCAAGGAGGAGCCGAAGGAGCGGCCCTGTGTGCGAGCGTTGATCACTGGGCACCTCCGCTCAGATCAGACTGTTTGGCCCAGGCGCTCTCGACGAAGTGTCGCTGGTAGTAGCGCTTGACCGTCCCGTCGTGACGAATCTCGTCGACGTAGACGTCGAGGAAGCGGAGGAACTCGAGGTCACCCTTTCGCATAGCGACGCAGATCGGCTCCTCGGTCACAGGCTCGAGGAGCGCCGTGATTCGTCCCGCCGAGGCGGGGTTGAGGACCTGCCAAGCGCGAATGAAGGGGGCGTCGTGCACGACGGCGCTGACCTCTCCTGCGGCGAGGGCCTCTGCCGCCGTCCGAGCGTCGGCAAACTCGATGAGCTTGGCGTCAGGGAAGTGGCTCGTGGCCAGTCGCTGGGGCCTGGTGTTCTTGGCCACCCCGATTCGTAGCCCCTGAATCCCTGCGAGGTCGAAGTAGCTCTGGAAGGAGTTCCGCCGACGCTCCTCGTCGGTGCCTTGGGTTCCCTCGACGAAGCGACGCTCGATCAGGGCGCCTAGCGAGACCACGAGGTAGGGCTTGCTGAAGTTGACCTGAGCCCCGCGTTCGACGGTCCGAGTCAAGCCAGCCAGGGCGAGGTCGATCTCACCCTCGGCGAGCGCGTCCCCGATGTCAGTCGAGGCCAGGCCTCTCAGCTCAATGGGCACGCCCAAGGTTCGGCCGAGGTGCTCGGCCAGCTCGACGTCGAACCCCACCCAGGCCCGAGCCTGGCCGGCCTTGGCCGGTGCTCCAAACGGCGGATAGCGCCGGTTGACGCCGATCACCAAGGGTCCACCGTTGCGGATCTTGTCCCAGTAGGAGGAGGCGAGCCCGGTCGGGACCTTGGTGCTGTCTATGGTCACGATCCCCGCATAGCGGTTCTTTTCGCCAGACTCGTTGGGTGTCGGCTCGACCTCCGGCCGCACCACCAGGGCGCAACCGAATTGGAAGGCGAGGCCCAAGAGGACTCCCGCGAGGACTAGGCTTCGAGCTGGCTTCATGACTGACTCCCGTGCTCCTATCGGTTGAGGCGGGGTCGGCCTGAAGCCTCCTAGGAG
>Ga0316202_10002475_pt1 | contig 12102 bp, 5 predicted proteins | sample 3monrhotite_MG_FD_204934 | JGI IMG/M metagenome (GOLD analysis project Ga0316202, IMG submission 204934) | Microbial mat bacterial communities from mineral coupon in-situ incubated in ocean water Damariscotta River, Maine, United States -... | ecosystem: Environmental > Aquatic > Marine >... | reverse complement strand
TTGGGCCTGGCCATGCAGCTCACGAACGTGATCCGTGACGTCCGCGAGGACGTCGAGCGGGATCGGATCTACCTCCCCGCGGACGAGCTCGAGCGCTTCGGGATTGACGAGGCCCAGCTCCGCGAGGGCCGCGTCGACGACAACTGGCGGGCCTTCGCAGCGTTCCAGGTCGCGCGCGCGCGCGATCTCTTCGAGCGGGCCGCGCCCCTCGAGCGCTATGTCCGCCGTCGCTCACGGATCTGCCCCGCCGCCTTGGCCACGATCTACAAGGCCGTCTTGAACGAGATCGAGGCCGCGGACTACGACGTCTTCTCGCGACGTGCCTCGCTGAGCGGACGCCGGAAGCTGGGACTCCTGGGTCAGGCCTTCGGGCGCACCATCGCGGGCGCGCTCACGCCCTGAGGGTCGGGCGAGCCGGCTAGCGCCGGCCCCACGAAGAGGAGGGAGGAGCGCAGTCCAGCGGGTGAGGTCAGGCCTACGGCGCGCTCGCCGCGACAGCCATGGAGGAGCCTCGCGTCCTCAGCGCGGGACCACCCGCCATGACTGACCTCGCTCTTCGACAACGTGCTCGCCTCGCTGGCCTCGAGACCGACTCCGAGGACCACGACTTCCATCGAGAGCTGCGAGCCGGCTTGATCGAGCCCAGGCGGCTCGAGCTCCTGGCCTACCTCGGTGAGCCCCGCGTGTGCGAGGCGCTCGGGCAAGAGCCGCCCCAGGGCGAGCGGGTGGCCGAGTGGATCCAAGGGCTCTCGCGTTGGGGACGGACCCCCTGCGCTCGAGCCGCGCTGGCGCTGGTCGAGGCGCGATCGCTGCCGCCTCGCCAGGCTCCCCACGCGGACTGGGTCAACGCGATCCGGAGCTGGGTGGCCTGCCCCTGCGCTGCTCACGCAAGCGGCACTGGCGTGCCGCTCCTTCAGGTCCGGGGTCGGCGAAAGATCGGCCGCGTCACCTGGCAACTGGTGGCGCCGGCTTTCGCGCGGCGCTCACGCAGCTGGGCCGCACCTGCGCGCGTGCTCCAGCGACGCGTGACGCAGGCCCTCTTGCCGTGGGCGCTCGCGGAGTCGCGGGTCTAGCGCTAGCGGGCATGGAGACCCGAGCGGACTGCCCGCGCAGAGCCTTCGAGAGGTAAGGGGATCCGGAGGCGCCCAGACCGCGCGAGAAGCGGTGGCGCGGACGGAACGAGTTGACCGCGAAGCCACTCCCTCCTGCTCAAGCGGCCGAGAGCGCGGCGCGCGGAGATCGCTAGCGCTCTCCGTAGCTCTTGGGCGGCTCGGGGTAGCCGAGCTCCCTCGCGATCACGAGGATCTCTGCGCGCTCACCTGGCTTCAGGCTCAGGTTCCGCTTGCGGCTGTCGCGCTCGTGCTTGGGGAAGGGGCGGAGGAAGGAGGAGTGAAAGGCGGCCACAGCCGCTTCCCGCTCGCCGACCTTCGCGCCCAGCTCGAGCGCCAGTTGGGCGTAGCGAAGCGAGGAGCCGAAGAGCTCGGGGCTGAGCTGCAGCGCCGCCCAGGCGGCCTTGTCGTCGCCGAGGGCGCGGTGGGCGGCGGCCTGGACCTCGTAGGCCTGGGGGAGCCAGTTCTCCCAGCCGTAGCGACGAAAGGTCAAGCGTTCGGCCTCTCGGCCCAAGCGGAGCACGATCTCGTATTCCTTGCTGTCGAGGCGAAAGCGGGCCAGTGAGATCAAGCCCCAGACCAGCGAGAGGCGCGCGTTCTGGTGCCCCGGCTTGCCTTGGGGGTGCTCGTCGAGCTCGAGGCGGAGCTCGCCGAGGACTTGCGTCCAGAGCTCGGCAGCTTGGCGGGGGCCTTCGCGAACCTGGGCGAGGCGCGCGAGGTGGTGGGTGACCTGAACCGTGTTGTTGCCGCGCTTTCGCTCAGGGAGGTCGGGCAAAGCGAGACGAGCCCAGTGGGCCGCGAGTTCGTAGTTCGCGAGGAGGTCGGCCCCCGGACGAGAGGCGAGGAACTCATAGTGCTCTGCGAGCCAGAGCGAGGACAGGGAGCGAATCCCTGGCGAGAGGTCGGAGGGCCGCGTCTCGAGGATTGCGCTCAGCTCGGCGGCCTGCTGGCTGATGACGCCGCGCGCCTGCTCCTCCACTTTCCCGCGAGAAGTGTCGAGGATCTTCGCGAGGGCCTGGGCCATGCTCCGCGGCCGCGGGCGTCGCGCGAGGAGGATCTTGAGCTGAGTGCTGTTGATATGACTGCGTATGTCAGCGAGCGATAAGTGAACGGAGTGTCGGGTCGCGAAGAGGGCGCAGTCCGTCGAGAGCTCAGGCGTCGTCCCCGGATCGAGCCCGTTGTGCTGGCTGCACACAATGTCTCGTGTGCTGGGCGTCACGACGTAGCTTGGATCGACGTAGGCCAGGGCGTCGTCGAGGCGGAGCGCTATGGCGAGGGTCTCGTGCATTTCCCTGCGGCGAGCGGGGTCCGACTCGAGGGCCTCGCTTCGATTCGCGAAGCGGTCAATGGTCTCTTGGAGCGCGAGCCTGAGGCGCGCTCCGACCCCGGGTGGGTCGAGGCGCTCGAGGGCGAAGGCCACGTCTTCGGCGTCATGTACGCGGCGGATCCTCTCGAGGCGAGCGCTCCAGCGCGGCGCGGCGGCGTCGAACCCAGCCGACCAAGCTCGGCTCGGGAGGCCTAGGGAGCGCGCCATCCCGACCTCGTCCCGGACGCGGTGAGTCGCGGCCGACCAAGCCTCGCCCTCGCGCGGGAAGTCGCCCAAGAGCTCCTCTAGGAGCTCCTCTCCTCTGGCCTCGAGGGCAGCCTGGAGTCTCCCTTCCTCGATGGAGAGCTCTGCTTGGAGGCGGCGGGCCTCGTGGAGGTCGCCAGCGCTGCGGACGAGGAGGAAGAGCGCGGCCGCGCGCTCGGCGCGCTCGGGTCCGCCGGCCTGGGCCAGGGACAGAGCTCGCTTGGCGCGCCGGTGCGTCGCGCGGAGGTCGCCCGCGCGGTAGGCCTCGACGGCTGCCAGGACCGCCCCCGGCGCCCCCGAGGTCTTGGGCGCCGGGCGTCCAGCGAGGACCTCTAGGAGGCCGTCGTAGGCGCTGTAGCGCTGCGAAGTCAGCGAGTTCTGCTCGTCAGAGACGCGGAGCTCCAAGAAGCGCTCGCGCGCGGCCTTGAGCTCCGCCGCGCTGGGGACCGGGGCCACGTCGAGGGAGTAGCCGCTGAGGTTCGCCTCCTCCCAGGCGAAGTACTCCTGACGGAGGGTCTTGGGATCCGGCGCCGTCCCCAAGGCTACGGCCACGGCGGCGCAGCTCAGGAGAAAGAGTCCCAGGGCGACATAAGGGAGCCAGGCCGGGGCCCGGCGAGGCGCCAGGTCTCCCCGAGCCAGGCTGCGGAGGTCCTCGCTGAGCTCGCTCAGGGTCGGACGCTGGGCCGGGTCCTTGGCCAGGAGGCGCGCGACGAGGGCGTCGACCCCGGGTGCTAGGGCTCCCAGGTCGACCACGCTGGAGGGGCTCGGCGCGGGATCGTGGATCACCTTGTCCAGGGTCGCGAGGAGCTGGGGAGCCGAGAAGGGCGGCTTCCCGCAGAGGGACGCGAAGAGGACCGCGCCCAGGGAGTAGACGTCGGCCTCGGGTCCCACGGCGCCGGCGGCGAGGGCCTGTTCGGGGGCCATGTAGGCGGGCGTCCCGAGGAGGGTCCCGGTCCGCGTCAGGTGCTGAGAGACCTCCGCCACGCTCCGGGACAGCCCCCAGTCAATGATCCGAGGCTCACCGCGATCGTCGAAGAGGACGTTCTCGGGCTTGAGGTCTCGGTGCAGGACGCCGCGGGCGTGGGCGTGCTGAAGGGCGCTCGCGAGCTTGAGCGCGACGCTCAGGGACTCGGCGAGGGGGAGTCCGTTGGCGCGCGTGATCTGCTCTTGGAGGGTCCCGCCTGGGAGGTGGTCCAGTACGAGGTAGGGGGGTCTCTCCTCGAGGGCTGCGGCGTGGATCCGGATCACGTGCGGGTGGTCGAGGCGGGCCGTGAGCTCCGCCTCTCGCTGGAAGCGGGCCCGGAGCTCCGCGGTCTCAGCCCCACCAGGAAGGAGGGTCTTGAGGGCGAGTCGATTGCCCTGGGGGCCGCGGACCTCCAACACGGCTCCCATTCCGCCGCGCTCCAGCTCTCGCACGACCTCGAACTCACCGAAGCGACTCGGGAGGAGCTCGCTGGCGCTGCCCTCGAGGGACAGATGGTGCCCGTAGATGAGCGCCTCGAGCTGCTCTGGCGGGACGATCCGGCGCTCGACGAGGAGGAGCGCCAAGCTGACGTCGGGGTCCGCCCCGCGACGGGTCCGAACCTCGCCCAGGCAGCCGTGGAGGAGCAAGGGGTCTACGAGGCCGGCTTCGAGGAGGCGGTGCGCGAGGGCGGTGTCGGTGGCTGCGCTCAAGTCTGGAGTGTGGACGCGCTGCGCGGGCGGAGCAAGCGGGCTACCTGGCCTTGGTCAGGATCTTGGCAGCTTGCAGGCGCTGCCCCTCGGTGATCTGCCCCGACGCTGCTTGCAGTCGGAAGTTCTCCAAGAACGACCTCTCGAAGCGAAACAGGCTGCCCTCGATGGCCTCCAGAGCCTCCAGCAGAGCCTCGTCAGAGTCTGGGACCTGACTTAGGAGTTCCTGCTGCGCAGTCTCCTTTGCCTCCAGCCTTCGCTTCCGTTCGGCCTGCTCCCACTTTCGCCACTTCGCCGCGTAGCTCTTGCAGACACTGTTGACCGCAGCCTTGTGAGCTCGACCCAAGGTCCCAGCCTCGGCGCTCGTCGCCTGCCCTCCTGCGGAGCGAATCGCGATCAGGAGCTCGAAGCTCTCGCTGCCGACGATCTGGATCCCCTCTCCTTCGAACTCGAAGGTCGGCAGTCCGGCGAGGGGAGCAAAGGCCTCACGGAGGAACTCGACTCCCTTCTCGTCGCAGATTTCGTCAGCGCTGTAGGACCCCTCCCACTCGGTGGACGCAAGGGGCTCGATTAAGGCCCCCCTGGCGGACCGGTGTAGAGACCCCAAGGGACCGCGAATCGTCCGCAGGGGCTCGCCTGTAGCGGTAGCGGTGAAGGACTCGACCGTCGCGCAGTGGATCGTCTGCCAGACGACTGAGCTGGTGAGGAACCCGGCCACAGTGTCAGGTCGGGACGATAGGCCGTGAATCGTACCGGACGTGTCGAGGAGCAAGAACGGGCGGTCGAGTTCCGTCCCTCCTAGGATCGCGAGTCCGCCCTTCTCGGTCAGGAGGGCATCGTCCGCCAAGCTGCGAAAGCAGAGCTCCATAACGGGGTGATGGAGATCGGTAGGCTCCAAGCGTCCGTCCACCAGGAGGAACCACTCACGAAGCCGAGGCGGGAAGGGGAAGCCGAGCCCTTCCTCCAGCTTCTCGATGGCAGCGATGGTCTTCCTCACTCTCGCCTTCTTGAGCGAGAGGGGTTTGCGATACCAGGCGGAGGTGAACCTCGCCAGCATGTCCCAAGGGGAGCTTGAGTCGCCTTGATCAAGGGCCTCTGAGAGCTGTTGGCTAAGCCGAAACAAGTCCTGCATGGGAGTCCTGACTGGGGAGGTTGCCCTCCCAAGGTTCATGGCAGCGGCCTCAAGTTCTCCTGAGACACGCCACGTGAGCAAGCGGGCTAGCCCTCCTCGAGGAGCCGACGGAGCTCGAACAGGCGCTTCCAGAGCCGCGCTCCAGACTCGGCGCGCCGCTTGACCGCGCTGTCCCAGTAGGCCAGGAGGCGAGCCCGGTCCTTGGGCTCGTCCTTTTGAACGACCCCTAGGAGGTAGCCCGGGAGGAGGCTGAGGGGGTCGCTGCCCTGGGCGAGGAACACGCTCTGGAGCCCGAGGGAGGTCGCGACGCCGACGGCCTCGGCGGTGCTCATGACCGAGCTCGGGCGCTCGACGGCCCAACCCTCGACCGAGGTCCCGGCGCGCAGGTCGCGGAAGGCCGTCACGAGGGCTTCTAGGAGGGCCTCGTCGAGGGTCAGGGGTTGACCGACCCGCTCCAGGGCCTGCGTCGTCTGGTGACGAACTAGAGCCGTCTCGGCCGCCAGGTCGGCGATCGGCTCAACGACCTCGAAGTTGAAGCGCCGCTTGAGAGCGGAGGACATCTCGGAGACCCCGCGGTCGCGGAGGTTGGCGGTCGCGATCACGTTGAACCCCGGGCGGGCGGGCTCGTCGTGCGCCCCGTCGCTCCCTTCGAGCTCAGGGATCGCGAGCCGGCGCTCCGAGAGGATCGAGATCAAGGCGTCTTGGACCTCAGGCAGGCAGCGGGTGATCTCCTCGACCCGCGCGATCGCGCCCCGGCGCATGGCCCGCAGAACGGGCGCCGGGACGAGGGCCTCTGGGTGGGGGCCCTTGGCGATCAGGAGCGAGTAGTTCCAGCCGTAGCGGAGCTGCTCCTCGCTGGTTCCGGCCGTGCCCTGGACGGTCAAGCGACTCGTGCCCGAGATCGCCGCAGCCAGGAGCTCGCTCAAGAGGGACTTGGCCGTGCCGGGCTCGCCGACCAAGAGCAGCCCGCGTTCGCCGGCCAGGGTCACCACCGAGCGCTCGATCTGTGCCCGCGAACCGACGAACTTGGGCGCGATCTCCAGGCGGCGCGGGGGCTCGGCCGGCGCACCTTTGGCGAGGCTGAGGGGCTCTCCGCTCCCGACCACGAAGGTCACGACGGCCCGCGGCGTCAGGGCCCAACCGGGCGGGCGGGGGCCCGTGTCCCAGGCGGCGAGGAACTTCAGCTCTGCGGCGTAGCGGACCTCGGCCGGCTCACGCTGAACGTCCTCGAGAGACTCTGGCGTCTTCTTGGAAGAGGCCTTCTTGGGGGAGGCCTTCTTGGGGGAGGCCTTCTTGGAAGAGGCCTCCTTGGAAGAGGCCTTCTTGGGGGGCGTCACTTGACCTCCTCGTAGCGGGGTGGATCGTCGCCCTGGGCTCGCTCCCAGGCGAGGGCGAAGAGCTCGTGGAGCGGGCGGGGCGGGAGCAAGGTCTCTAAGGGTCGCTCCCAGCGCCCCTCGGCGTCGAGGCGAGCCTCGTAGTGGCTCAGCTTCCAGGTCTCTAGGGGGAGGTCCGGCGAGGCGAAGTTCTCCCAGCCGCCAGGGAGGAAGGCTCCTCGACCCGCGCGGGAGCGCTTGGCCAAGATCACCAACTCCTTGCTCGCCAGCTCGGCGGTCGCTCGCTTGAGGACGGCCGCGCTCCAGCCGTTGAAGCGGCGCAGGTTGCGATCCGAGGGAGCGGCCAAGGTCAGGAGCTGGAGGTAGAGGGTCGCCCCCTCTTCGCTCAGGTCATGGGCGGCTTGAGCGGCGCTGACCAGCTCGGGGACAGAGGCGCGGGGATCGGCCTCGTAGCTCCCCCTCGCCACAGGACTCGCGGCCAAGCGCTCCACGAGGGCGCTGGCGCCGGGGCTCCCGAGGCGCTCGACGAGGCGCACTCCGCAGAGCGGGCGCCGGTGGCGCGGCTCGAGGCTGTCGAGCTTGCGCAGGAGCGGGTGCTCGCCTCCCGCCGCCCGAAAGGCCGCGACGCGGAAGGCCGTCGTGATCGGCGACCAGCTCCGCCCGGTCTGGAGCGCGATCACCACGCCTTCGTCGCGGCCCGAGAGGGCGGCCTTGGGCGTGAACACCTCTCCCCCGACCTCGCCCAGGAACTCCTCGATCTCCTTGGCTTCGACGTCGTAGCGCTCGCAGAAGGGGTGCCCGGTCGGGAGGATCAGGGTCGGGTCGTCGAGGAGGGCCAAGAGGTCGCGGCCGAAGGTCGCGAGCTGCGCCAGGAGCGGGTCTCCGGCGGGGAGCTCTTGGTGGAAGAGGCTCAGCATGCGGAGCGAGGTGCCCAGGACGCGCTCGATTTGCTCGCCCGAGCCCTCGAGGAGCCCGCCCAGGTCGACCTGACCGTGCTTGGCCAGGAGCTTGGCCCGGGCCTCGGGGTCGAGGACCGCCGTCAGGAGGGCGCGCTCGTCGAGCTGGGTCTTGAGGCGGTCCATGATCCGGAGCGCCTCCTCGGGGATCGCGACCTGCTCCCCGCAGGCGGCGACCCAGCCCTGGGCCAGGCCCGCGGCGAGCTGGGCGGCCAAGTCCTCGGGCCAGGTCTCCTCGGCGCAGGCAGGGAGGAGGACCTCGCGCGCGGCGTGGGCCAGGACTCGACTCCGCTGGCCGGGCTCGAGGTCTCCGAGGGCCTCCTTGCCGTTGGCGGCCTCGGCCACCTTGAGCTTGAGCGTCGTCCGGGCGGCCTTGGGCAGGAAGTTCTGCTCCCAAGAGCCGAGCCCCGGGAAGCCCAAGAGGACCACGGCGGCCTGGCCCCTCCCGAGCCCGACCGCTGCCAGCTGCTCGAGGGCGTCGGGGTCGGGCGCCCAAGGGCCGCGGGCCTCGATGGTGTCCGCCAAGAGCGTCAGCTCAGCGGCCGAGAGCCCGGGGGTCACGACCTCGGCCTCGAGGGAGGCCGCCCCAGGCAGATCCTGGAACGCGCCCGAGCTCTTGTCCTCCAAGGTCGCCACGGTCCCCGACTCTCCCTCGGTGGTATCCCAGGCGTCTAAGCGGATCAGATAGGAGTTGCCTTCATGTCGCGTCAGGACGCTTTGGGGAGCGTAGCCCTTCCCCCAGCCGAGGGGAAGCCAGTCGAAGCCGAGGTCAGGCGCTCGGTCCCAGCTGAAGCTGCAGCGTCGATAGGATTCGCCGACCCCCGCCCAGGGGCTGGAGGCGAGGGCGCGCAGGAGGGAGAGGGCCTTGCTCCGCTCCTCGGGGCTGAAGCCGGGGCTGGCGGCGCGGTAGGCCAAGCTAGCCTCGAGCCCGAGGAGGTCCTCCCAGCGGTGGCTGCTGGGTGGAGCCAGGGGCGGGGGCCGCTCGAGCTTGGCTGTCTCTTCGTCTTCGTCCTCGTCCTCGTCTTCGGACTCCAGCGCCGAGAGCTGGCCGTCACGGAAGAAGCGCTCAGCCGCTCGCCACTGGCGCTCGGCCGAGCCGCGCCAGCAGTAGCCGGGGGCGCCCCGGAGGAGGCCCTTGGCGCCGACCTCCAGCTCCTCGTCCCCCAGGGGCGGCCTGAGGGGCTCGCGCTCGGCCGAGGGCCCCTCGGCCGCGCGGGCGGCGTAGCTCTCGAGGCTGGTCGCGAGGGAGGCGGCCCAGTCGATGAGGCTCGCCAGGGCCCGCCGGAGCGCGGGGTGGGTCAGCTCGGGGAGCTCGGCCTGGAGGGCTTCCGCGAGCTGAGCCTCGGGCAGCCTGGGCGTGGTCTTGGGGGCTCGCGCCGCCCGATCGGCTTGGGCCGCGCGCAGGAGGCGCCCGGCCGCCTGGTCGCTGAGCCTTCGCAGCGCCAGTGAGGCCTCGGGCTGGCGCGGAGCGAGCAGGCTCAGCCAGACCGCCGGCATGCCCCAGGGCAGCTCGCTGGGCACGTCGGGGGTCTGGTAGCGGCTCGCTTCGCGCGCCTGCCACACGCGCCGGGTCCCCTCTGGCGACCAGAGGGTCAGCCCCTCGCCCTCCGAGATCGGGAGCGGCTCCTCGAGCCCAGGGAGCGAGAGGAGTCCCACGGGGAGGTCGTCGAGGTCCAGGGAGCGGAGCCTCCCGCGGAAGCGCCGCCCGTCGGGGGCTTCGGACTCCCAGACCGTCGGGGCGCCGGGGTCCTTCCGCTTGCGCACGCGCCAACCGATCCAGCCTCCGCCGGCGCCCAGAGGGCTCTGGGCGAGGGTCGCCTCGAGGCCTTGGAAGCCGACGGGCAAGAGCCAGGAGCTGTCGACCTCGACGGACCAGCCGGCTCCGCCGAAGTCCTCCAGCCAGGCGGGGAGGGACCAGCGCCCCTCCTTGCCGCTGCGCGGCGAGAACTCGCGCAGAGTCCAGCCCTTCTCTCCCCAGCTCCGCAGCCACCAGCTCTCCCCGTCGTAGACGAAGCGCGCGTGGTGCGAGGTGGAGCTGGCGCCAGTGTCGCCAGGGGTCAAGGCCGGGCCGCCCCAGGAGGTGGCGCCGTCGTCCAGGCGCGCCACGGGCCCCGCGGGCGTGAAGTGGCGATAGGAGTAGCTGCCTGCGAAGACCGCCTTGGGGTCGCGGCTCCAGTAGGCCTTCCAGTCGTAGTCCTTGGTTCGGTAGCCCACGCGGAGCTGGTCGCCCACGTAGAGGAGCTCGCTCAGCTCAGCCCCAGCCGGGACCCGCAGCTCGTGGTCGAGGATCTTCCCCTGGGGCCCGAGGACCGTGGCGCGGGTCCCGTCGTTGGTGATCAGGTAGGGGAAGTGGCCGCAGAGCTGGACCTTCTGGTTGGCGCCCTCGGCCGCGGCCAGGATCGCCTCGAGCTCGGGCCAGCCGAGCTCGTCGAGGGTCCCGGCCCGCAGGCTCCGGCCGAGGATCGGCGTCAGCTCGAGGGCCTGGAGGGGAGCGATCGCCTCGGGGACGTCCGCGTAGACGCGGGCCTTGGCTTGTGCCTTGAGGGTCGCGAGGGCGGCCGCCGCGTCGGGGAGCCCGCCGCTCTGAAAGCGCTCGAGGATTCGCTCCAGCCAGGCCCGGCGAATCCGAGTCAAGCCGGGGCTCTGGGAGGCGGCCCGGTCGAAGGCGCCCTCGCCTGAGGCGCTGCCGACGGCGGCCACGAGGAGGTCCTTGAAGCGCTCGTCCGCGCAGAGCGCGTCGAGGGGGCGCGGGCGCTCTTCCCGCTCGTCGTCTTCGACCTCGGCCCACGCGCTGAGCGAGATCCGCCCGCGGACTTCGCCCTCGTCGCCCTTGGGATCCGCCACGGGGACGCCTAGGTCCAGGGCCAAGTCGAGGAGGTCGGCGTCGATCTCCTCGCCTCGCCACCCGCTCCCGCCCGCGAAGGTCAGCGGGATGGCGGCCTCCTTCAGCGCGGGGGCGAGTCGTCGGAGGACACCCAGCAGGCGGCGCGAGCGCTTGAGGCTCCAGCCCGTGTTCCAGGTCAAGGCGCGGTTCAGCCAGGGCGCGGCGGGGCGCTGCCCCGACTCGAGGAGCTCGAGGGCTCCCCAAGCTTGGAGCTTGTCCAGCCACCAGTCGGTGCGCGTCTCGCTCTCGAAGCGAGGGAACACGTCGAGGAGCGTCCCCAGGACCTCGGGTTCTTCGGCAGCCAGGCGCGTGATCGGCTTGACGGCCTTGGTCCAGAAGCCCTTGGCGGCGCCCTCGATTCCGCTCCCAGAGCGGAGGAGGGTCTTGAAAAACTCGGCCTCCTCGGCTGCCGTGTCTCTGTCCGCGGCCTTGGCGAGGCGACGGAGGTCCGTCAGGACGCTCGGCCAAGGGGGAAGGCCACCCCGAGATCGACGGACGCAGAGCTCGCGGAAATGTCGATAGGCGACGTCGGGATCTGCCCGCTCGGCCAACTCCTCGGCGTAGGTCGTGAGCGCCTTGACGGTCAGGGCGCCCGCCAAGGCGAACTCGAGGGCGACCGCTTGCAGGCGATCGAGGTCGAGGTCGAGGCCGTGGGTTCGCTCGCTCTCGCGCGCCGCGCCAAAGAACTGGGCGGCGTAGGTCTGGTTTCCCTCGACGAGGAACACCCGCCCCGCCTCCTCTAGAAAGGTCGGCAGGAAGTGCGGAACGCTGCGTCCGAGCTGACGACTGAGGGCTGTGAAGCGCTCCCGCGCGTCGCCGGGCTTGGTCCGGGCCCGCTTCGCGATCTGACGGAACTCCTTGAGGAGATCGAGGGCGTGGCGCGCGCGCTTGGGATCGTTAGCCAAAGCCCAGGCGGGGAACCCGAGCGAGCGCCGGGCCCGCAGGGCGAGGGGGCCCTCGACCTCGGGGGGCGAGAACCCGAGCACGGCGAGGGCGACGTCTTCGCCCTCTGCGATGGGGTCTGGGACCAGTCGAACCACGGGCCCGTGCAGGGCGGGGTGGCGGTAGCTGCGGGCGCTGACTCGGTCCAGGCGGCGAGCGTCATGGACCAGAGCCTCTTGATCGAGGGGTAGGAGGCCACCGGCGATCAGTCGCCGATCGAGGGGAGAGAGAGTCTTCGCCTCGCGGTCGACGAGTGGTTTCTTGGTGGCGGCCTTCTTCTTGGGGGCGACTTTCTTCTTGGAGGCGGCCTTCTTGTTGGTGGCGGCCTTCTTGTTGGTGGCGGCCTTCTTCTTGGGGGCGACTTTCTTCTTGGAGGCGGCCTTCTTCTTGGGGGCGGCCTTCTTCTTGGGAGCAGCCTTCTTCTTCGCCATGGCTACTCGGTCTCCTCGGCGTCAGCCTCGACCTTGCGGCCGGCGTGGATCACGCTGGCCATGCGCATTCCCT
>Ga0316202_10002473_pt1 | contig 12118 bp, 12 predicted proteins | sample 3monrhotite_MG_FD_204934 | JGI IMG/M metagenome (GOLD analysis project Ga0316202, IMG submission 204934) | Microbial mat bacterial communities from mineral coupon in-situ incubated in ocean water Damariscotta River, Maine, United States -... | ecosystem: Environmental > Aquatic > Marine >... | reverse complement strand
TGCTATCTTCAAAGCAATTAACGGTGCGTATTAATAAACAACCATTACAGTTAAGTTACTATAAAAACGGTAAGTTGCTCGCAACTGAAGAAAGTGGTTTTTTTGTTCATGATAGTTTGCGTGGTGTACGTTTTAAACTTGATAATACTGAAAAAATATTGGGGGGAGGCGAACGGGTTTTAGGTATGGATAGGCGTGGACAACGATTACCGCTTTATAATCGTGCGCATTATGGTTATACCACGCAATCTCTACAAATGAATTACAGTTTACCTGTCATTATGTCGAGTAAAAAATATCTAATTTTATTTGATAATACAGCTAAAGGTTTTTTAGATATAGGAAAAAGTGAACGTAACATCTTGCAATTTGAAGCAGTTGCAGGGCGAACCTCTTATGTGTTTGTTGCTGGTGATACATATCCTAAATTAATTGAAAATTACGTTACAGTAACAGGCAAACAACCAATGCTACCACGTTGGGCATTAGGTAATTTTGCTTCTCGTTTTGGTTATCATAGTGAGCAACAAGCGCGTAATGTTGTTGCTAAATTTAAACAAGCAGACATTCCACTTGATGCAATTATTTTTGATCTTTATTGGTTTGGTAAAGATCTTAAAGGTTATATGGGGAATTTAGCATGGGATAAAAGCGCGTTTCCAACGCCTGTAAATATGATCAACGATTTTAACCAACAAGGGATTAAAACGATACTGATAACTGAGCCTTTTGTTTTAACTAGCTCTACTAAATGGCAAGATGCCGTAGATAACCATGCGCTTGCATTAAACCTTGCGGGCAAGCCTAAAATCTATGATTTTTATTTCGGTAATACCTCACTCATCGATGTATTTAGTCATTCAGGACAAAAGTGGTTTTGGCAAAGTTATAAAAAGTTATTAAATCAAGGTGTGGCCGGATGGTGGGGTGATTTAGGTGAGCCAGAAGTGCACCCTAGTGACACAATTCACAGTGTAGGTACGGGTGATGAAATTCATAATGTTTATGGCCATAAATGGGCAGAAATGATTTTCACAAAACAATTAGCAGCGTTTCCTAATAAACGTCCATTTATATTAATGCGCTCTGGTTTTGCTGGTTCTCAACGCTTTGGTATGATCCCATGGACAGGCGATGTTAGCCGTTCGTGGGGGGGATTAAAACCCCAAGTAGAGTTAAATTTGCAAATGGGACTATTTGGTTTGGCTTATACTCATTCTGATTTGGGTGGGTTTGCTGGCGATAATGCTGATGATGAGTTATATATCCGTTGGTTACAATATGGTGTTTTTCAGCCTATTTACCGCCCACATGCGCAAGAAAATATAGCTTCAGAGCCAGTGTTTCGTAGTGAAAAAGTACAAAAGATTATTAGAAAATTCATAAAACTTCGCTATCAATTATTACCTTATAACTATACTTTAGCTTATCAAAACTCTTTAACCGGAATGCCATTAATGCGGCCTGTATTTTTTGAAAATGAACAAAATACAGATTTAATAGATATAAAAAACAATTATTTTTGGGGAGATGCTTTTTTTGTGGTGCCCGTTACTGATCCTGCAACAAAACTAGTATTTAAAAATGTACAATTACCTAAAGGTGTTTGGTTTAATTATTTTGATGATAGTAAGTATGCAGGTAATCAAAATATTACTGTTCCATTGACGATTGAACACATTCCTATTTTTGTTCGCGCCGGTGCTTTTGTCCCGATGATTGCTGCTATTAAAAACACCGAAGAATACTCTAGTAAGCAGCTTAACGTACACTACTATGCGGATAACAGCGTACCACAAGCAACTTATCAAATGTATGAAGATGACGGTAAAACTTTTCATGCCCGCCAGAAAGGATTATTTGAGCTATTAAGGTTTAATGCGAAACAAAAAAAACAGAAATTAACCGTTAAGTTTACACGAGAAATTCATAAAGTTTATCAAGCAATGCCTAAACACAGAACACTTACCTTTATTGTGCATAATTGGCTTAATCAACCTACAAAAGTATCGGTTAATCATGAAATATTAGAATGTAAACAATCTCAAGAATTGTTGAATATATCGGAATCTGGGCAGTATTTTAATCATGAAAATAAACAATTAACTGTAAAATTCACTTGGAGTGATGATAAAGCGCAACTTATCATAAATTAAAAGACTTACTTTTTAGCTAACTGTTTGATGTTGTCTATAATTAGAGGTATATACGGAATAAAGAGTAAGCTAAATGACTGCTGAATATAAAGAAACGTTAGAGAATACTGTTGCCTTTCGATTTTTGGCTGAACCAACCGATGTTAATTTTGGCGGTAAAGTACATGGCGGGATGGTGATGAAATGGATCGATCAAGCTTCGTATGCGTGTGCTGCTCAATGGAGCAAGCGTTATTGTGTTACCGTTTCAGCCAACGGTATTCGCTTTATTCGTCCTATTTTAGTTGGTCAACTCATTACTGTCACGGCTCGTATAGTGCACACTGGAAAAACCAGTATGCATATTTATGTCGTGGTACGTGCTGCGGATCCTAAAGAAAGCAAAGCAGTAGTAACCAATCGCTGTTTCATTACCTTTTTAGCTATTGATGAAAGCGGATATTCAGTAAAAGTGCCAACTTATGAGCCGCAAACAGACGAGGATGAATTATTAGAACAAGCGGCGATGCAAGCGAAAGATTTCGCTAAAAAGTTAGATTTAAATTTTGAACAAGCATTGGGGTGGAAGTGAGTATTTGTTGCTATTTTATTTTTAATTAGCTTTTTATTGTGTTAGGTTAAATTAAATACGTCGGCTTTCGTAGTTTGTTTGGCACTGGTACTTTGCGCAATAAATCAATCAATACTAAAAAATAAATAGGGGTATAAAGATGAGAACACTGTACTTAATTAGTCTGTTCCTTACTATTTGTATACTTTCTGGCTGCAGTCTTAATACTAATAATTTCGCGAGTAACAATGTAAAGCCATTGCCTTATGTGAAGTTGAATAAGGCCATTTTTGATGCAGAAAACATTCATACAATAACCGAACAAGAAATTTTTCATTTAAGCGCTAAACAACAAGCTGAATTTTTTAAATATTATTACTCACAACAAAAAAAGAATATTCCAGCGAATAAAATCATCGCTAATTATATCAATGACCGACTTTCTAATTTTACCTATTATGGGACAACTTTCATTGCAAGTAGGGTAATGAAGGATAATAAAGGTAATTGTATGAGCTTGGCTATTTTTACAACAGCATTGGCCAAACTCGTTCATGTTAAAATAAGCTATCGAGAGGTTAAAACACTACCTATCTTTGAAAAACACAGTAATGTTTTATTATCTTCAACCCATGTACAAGCAATACTTTATGATCCTGACTTTGTGCCTAACGATAAAATTATTTACTTTTTAAAGCCTAGTATAGTGATAGATTATTTTCCTAGTCAGTATAATGTGCCAAGTACCAATATAAACTATTCTCAATTTGTTGCTTTGTATTACCAAAACAAAGCCGCAGATTCATTGGTTAACAATAAATTAAATCAATCGTTTGCCTATGCATTAAAGGGGTTAAATTTTGAAGATAATAGTAGAAAAATTTTAAATACTATGGCTGTCCTTCATCGCAGAATGGGAGATTTATCAACAGCACAAGAGATTTATGAGATGGCCTTACAAAATAATAATGAGGATTTATCTTTACTTAACAATTATATCATTTTATTAAAATCTCAAAAAATGTATAAAAAGAGTAAACAAATAGAAGCTATGTTAGATAAAGTAGAGGATCCAAATCCTTATAGTTGGCTTGAACAAGCTTATTTATCCTTAAATAAGCATGAATATACTAAAGCGATTCGTTATTACCAAAAGACGATAGATAATGCGCCTTATGTTCACCAAGCTTATCTCGGCCTTTACCAGATTTATTTAACAAAAAATCAACCACAAAAAGCACAAAAAATGTTAGAAAAAGCATTAGAGTGGACGCATGAATTTGAACAACGAAAACGATATAAGAAAAAACTATTTCAATTACAGTCGAGTTAATAATCTTTTTTTGGATTAAATTACTTATAAATGTAAATAAATTAAGAAGAAATGACACCCTGCGCCAGCTAATACAAATAAATGCCAAATAGCATGATTAAAAGGGATTTTTTTATGGGTATAAAAAAAGATCCCTGCAAAGTAAATTAATCCACCAATAGCTAACAGTAACATTGCGTTGTAACTTAATGCTTGCTGTAGTTTATGTATTACAGTTAGAGAAATAGCGCCCATACCGACATAAGTTAACAACGATAAAATTTTAAATTTATGACCAAATTTAATTTTGAATAAAATACCAGCTAACGCTAATGACCATATTAGCACTAGCATCCAATAACCAAGAGTGCCGTGTAACGTTATTAACATTAACGGTGTGTAAGTTCCTGCAATTAATAGATAAATAGCGCAATGATCAAGTAATTTAAAGACTTGTTTTGCTTTTTCATTAGTCACAGCATGATACATAGTTGAAGCAAGAAAGAGTAAAATCAAACTTGAACCATACACTGTAAAGCTAGTGATTTTTATAACACTTTCAGATAAATAGGCATCTATAAGCAGTAAAGTAAGTGCCGCTACACTTAATAACGCACCTATCCCATGGCTAATGGTATTTGCTATTTCTTCACCTACACTATATTGCGGTGTTGTCATGATTTTTATCACCTAAATTATTTGAGCGTACATATGTACGCTCAAACAATAGCAAACATTATAAAAAATTGAAAGAGGTCTGATCAGCATATATTTGGGGCATAAACTTTTCGTGTAAAAATAGATAAGCGTATTTCCTATAATTCCGGTAAACTACGCGCCCTGTCGATGGTGTTTTCTATCGTTTTGTTATTTTATTATTGAGATTATTTATGAGTTTTACCGAATTAGCTTTATCTGCCCCTATTTTAAAAGCGGTAGCTGAACAAGGTTATGACACTCCTTCACCTATTCAAGTTAAAGCTATACCTGCGGTGCTGTCCGGACGAGATGTTATGGCCGCTGCACAAACAGGAACCGGTAAAACCGCAGGGTTTACTTTACCTATTTTAGAGTTATTATCTAAAGGTGAACGTGCCAAAGGTAATCAAGTGCGTACGTTAGTCTTAACGCCAACACGTGAATTAGCCGCGCAAGTTGCAGAAAGTGTCGCCACTTATGGTAAAAATTTACCCTTGAGCTCTGCTGTTGTGTTCGGCGGTGTTAAAATTAACCCGCAAATGATGAAATTGCGACATGGCGTCGATATTTTAGTGGCAACACCTGGCCGGTTATTAGATTTATATAATCAGAATGCGGTTAAGTTTAAACAATTAGAGATATTGGTTTTAGATGAAGCTGATCGCATGCTCGATATGGGGTTTTTACGCGATATTCGCAAGATACTTTCCTTGCTACCGAAAAATCGTCAAAACTTAATGTTCTCGGCAACTTTTTCAGATGAAATTCGTAGCCTTGCTAAAGGTTTAATTAATGATCCTGTTGAGATATCGGTAAACCCTGCTAATTCAACCACAGAATTAGTTGAGCAATTTGTTTATCCGGTAGATAAAGGCAAAAAAAATGCTTTGTTAGCGCATTTAATAAAAACCGAACAATGGTCGCAAGTATTGGTGTTTTCTCGAACTAAACATGGCGCGAATAAAATTACTAAATTTCTAGAAGCCAAAGGCATTAATGCCGCGGCTATTCATGGCAACAAAAGTCAAGGGGCGCGTACTAAAGCGTTAGCAGAATTTAAATCGGGTAATATTCAAGCGTTAATTGCAACGGATATTGCAGCGCGTGGCATTGATATTGATCAATTGCCTAATGTCGTTAATTTTGATTTGCCACACGTGAGTGAAGATTATGTTCACCGAATAGGGCGAACAGGTCGAGCAGGATCAACAGGAAAAGCGGTTTCTTTTGTAACTGTTGACGATGTTAAATTATTATTTACTATTGAACGTTTGATTAAACAACTTATTACACGTGTCGATGTGGTTGGTTTTGAGCCTGTTAATAAAGTACCTAAATCGAAATTAGATACACGTCCGTTTAAAGAAAAAAATCCCAAGAAAGAAAAAACAACGGATGATCAGCGTCAAGATAAAAATAAAATAGAACACAAAGATGGTCAACGTTCAGGAGAAAATGCTAGCGGGCATCAACATCGCCGTAATACTTCAGGATCGCAGAAAATAAAATTAGCTGAACCTACAAAAAAAGCAAAACTTACAAGGCGACCAAACCCTAATAGGTAATGCTAATGTGGGTAATATAAAATTTATATTACCACTTGTAGGCGATACCCATAGAAATAGAGGTTTCTAACCAAATAGCACTTGAAAATTTTGCTGAACATACCGAGTTTTGGCAAAATAAATCATTAGCTTTATTCGTTAACGAAGCATAACTTCTTAATTCAGTAACAAAAGTTAGTTTGTCTGAAATTTCATAGCGAGTGCCAACGGCAGCTGTTAAAGATGGAAACATTTTACTGCTGTTATCAGTATCAAAATAAGCACCGCCAGCTCCTAAAGAAACTGTAGTAACATAATTGCCTTGGCGAAGCATTGCAACGCCATTAAAATGTACGTAAGTAATATCATAGGAATGTGTTTGATTGTCTAAGTCACTTTGATAATTGTGGCTAACCCTATTGAGGAATACCATGCCTTGCCCATTAGGATCATCTTGCCATGCAAATGAAAAACCAAAAGAATTGTCGTTTGATGTTGATAAATTGTCACCACTAATATCGCCGTCTAAATTATCGCTGTATGTATAACCGATATAAGGCGTAAATTCGTATTCTGTTGCGCTTATATTGCTAGCAAACACTAAGCTGGCAAACAACATGGGTAGAGAATAAAGTTTCATAATGTCTTCCTGAAGAGAGTTATATTTGTTTTTAAATTTATTTAGCCTTTAAATTTATCAAGTAATGATCCTAATTTTTTCTTGGCTTTTTCTTTGTACTTTTCTTCCAATTTTTTTGCTTCATTTTTCAGTTTTTCTTTTGCTTTTTCTTTTAATTTTTTGCTTTGTACTTTTTTAGCTTGTTGCCAAATAGAGTCCAGAATTTTTTTACTGATTTCAATGCCTAATTGACTAACAGGTAAACCTGACTTACCGCCTATAGCCCCTAAATTTATTTCAGGTAAATTTTCTTGGTATTCTTTATAGCCTAATTGGCGTAAATCCAGCGTTAAGCCAATGTCAGATAGGATAAGTTTGTTAACACTTACTTTGGGCTCAGTTGTTTGTTGTGTAGTTTGTGAGGCTGATTTTTTGGGTAACTTCTTATTAATAGCGTCAATAATGTCTTTAAAGTTGGCACCGCCTGTATTGGTTAATTCGACAAAAGCTTTTGCATCTTTAACGGTGAAGTTTTCAATAACGATGGGCTCTTTTGCTAAACTTGCAATATCAATATCAAGTGCAATTGTACCAAGTGTAAAGGCATTTTTTTGCTGGTATTTACTTGGGTTTGAAATAGTAAGCCCATTTATCGCTGCCATACCTTTAGTTAATTTAAAATCTACATTATTAACGGTAACTTTTTGTTTTGTGGTTTCACTACCGATAGTTTCAATTTGAGTTTTAACATAGTCGTTCAATGCGCCTGAGCCTAATAACCATAAAGCTGCGCCACAGGTTAATAATATCGCAATTGCGAATACAGCAAGTTTATTCATTGTATTTTCCGTTTACCTTGAAAAAATATTAATCACTATAATATATGCATTATAGCGATATAACTGGCTAAAAAGCTAAGCCATACTCATTTAATCGTTATAAAAATTGAAATTGTAATCTTTTTTGCAAAAAGTATGTCTAGTATTTACATATTAAGTATCTAAAAAGGATGTTTACATGGATTCCATCGTAAACCTTATCTAGTTCTCGCTTCATTATCTGCTGCTATTGCATTAGTTTTAGGTATTTTACTTTTTATAAAAAGAAAACAAATATTTTTCAACATAGTTTAGAGCTTGCTAAACACCCTATATTTGCAGTGGATTTCAGTCAAATACGTGTTAAGCAAGAACAAATAGAAATATTTGTTGCCGACTTTAGTAAAACAATGCAATCAAATTATATTGATTGGGACCATTTGCGAAGTTTGTTAGCTAACATATCAACATTACGCCGTGAAATGCTACCAATACTACAAAATATTGAACAGCAAACAAAAAAATTATCTTTATCATTTAACTCAAAATAAATTTTCATTACTGTGTGCTGATAATTCATCGCATGAAGAATTAAATAAGTTGATTACCATCATTAATTTAATTGCAGAGCAGCCAGTTGTAACTGACAGTGGCGATTTTTTTATTGACTTAGCTTTATTTCCACATCACGGCGAAAACTTTAGCACACTCTATAAGAATGCACATACCGCATTAAATATAGCAGCAGCTGAAAAATACCAAAATAGTGTTATTTTTAATGATGAATTTGCGAAAGCATTGCATACTAGTGCCGCTATGGTTGAAGAGTTGCGTAATGCTTTAAGTAATGATGAGTTTTTTTGGTTTTTCAGTCACAATTAGATTTATCTAACAACCAAGTTTCAGGTATAGAAACCTTAGTGCGTTGGTAGTATAAAGGAAAATTATTTCCCCAGTACAATTTATTCCTTTGGCTGAACAGTCGGGTTTAATTGTACCCATTGGTCATTGTCATGAGAATGACGAAGATAAAGCACTCGTTACAACAATTGTGTCTATGGGCAAAAATTTAGGACTGCCGTTAATTGCTGAGGGTGTTGAGGAGTATCAACATTTAACTTTTTTACAGGGTATAAAGTGTGATGAAATACAGGGGTATTGGTTCAGTAAACCTTTACTTGCTGAGGAATTGATTATGTTCTTAGAGAAGAATGATCACGAAAAAATAAATAAAGAAGCGGCTTGAGCGTATTTATCTTAGAAGAAATTAGCGCCTTATTCTCTATTAAAAACAGGGTAAATAAGGCGTTTAAATATTTTCTATTCGTGCTATTTCATACTTGGGCTAAGGTGAGGTCGAATAGTTTTCACAATCTCTTTTAATAATCGACCGTTTGCTGCAACAATATTGCCAGACGTGTTATGTTCATGGCCGCCATTTAAGTCAGTTACTAATCCACCTGATTCAATGATTAATAATTCACCTGCAGCGGTATTCCATGGTTTTAAGCCTAATTCAAAATAACCGTCTACGCGACCCGCAGCAACATAGGCTAGATCTAAGGCGGCAGAACCAGCTCTACGCATATCTGCAGTTTGACTAAACAAGTCTTTAAACATGTTCATATAGGCATCAAGTTGATTTTTTTGATTTTGAGGAAAGCCAGCGGCTAAAATAGTCCCTGATAATTCTTTATGTTGTGTTACGCGAATGCGCTGATTATTTAATTGAGCGCCTTTACCACGACTTGCGCTAAATAATTCACCACGAATAGGATCATAAATAACGGCTTGATCTAACTTGCCCTTTACTTTTAAGGCAATAGACACTGAAAAGTGAGGAATACCTTTAATAAAATTTGTGGTGCCATCTAAAGGATCAATTATCCACTGATAATCGTTATCTTCGCCTTTTATTTCGCCACACTCTTCACTGATTATTGTATGTTTAGGATAAGATTTTTTTATCGTATCAATAATTGCTTGTTCAGCTTTAATATCTACGCTGGTAACAAAATCGTTGTTGCCTTTTGATTCAATTTCAATCTTATCATGTTGTTCAAAAGCACGTGAAATAACAGTACCTGCACTACGCGCTGCGCGCACAGCAATATTTAGCATGGGATGCATATTAATATCCTAAGTCATTAACTTGTTTAAAAACAAGTTAGTCAATAATCAATGTTGTAAAAGAGCGAGGCTTAAACGATCAAGTGTCACTCCACTTGCCGACACATTGTGCGTTTATCTTCTAAAACAAAATGCGTAAATTTTAAGCGCGCAAAGTATAGCAATAAACAATAGTTTTTACGACTATTTTTAACAACTCTAAAATTATTTGTTCATTAAAATATATAATTTCTAATAAAATTAATAGTATAAAATGTGAACGCTTTTACTAAATCTAGCCTTTTTATAGAAGTAAATGCTCTAATTCAGATCAAATTGCGCTAGAAAATTGTTAGTTTTATCAATGCAATTAGTCATAGAGATAGTTATTGTTAGTCTGTGTAATGTAAGCTTGTTTGACTCTGTGTTAAACTTCGCGATAATTTTTAATCATCTAAATAGTTATAATATTTAAAATGTCTATTTCTTTAAAAAATGTACGTATCGTTTTAGTTAACACGTCTGATTGTCGCAATATTGGTTCAGCAGCTCGTGCGATGAAAACTATGGGGTTGAGTCAACTTGTCTTAGTTGATCCTGTTGAAATGCCAAACGGGCAAGCACAGGCGCTTGCTGCAGGGGCAACCGATGTATTAGCAAATGCACAAGTGGTTTCTACGTTGCAAGAAACGGTTAATGACTGTGGTTTAGTTGTTGGTACTAGTGCTCGATCTCGCAGCTTACCTTGGCCAATGTTGAATCCACGTCAGTGTGGTGCAAAGCTGATTGAAGAGTTAGAAAATTTTCCTGTGGCCTTAGTATTTGGCAGAGAAAGCAGTGGTTTGACTAATGAAGAATTACAATTATGTCATTATCATGTACAAATTCCAGCTAATCCAGAATACAGTTCATTAAATTTAGCCATGGCAGTGCAAACGTTAAGTTATGAAATTCGGATGAACTTTCTTGGTATTGTTCAAGAAGAAAAAGCAACATTAGTTAGTGATAAAACCGTTGAAGATGACACGGAAGAGTTTCCGGTAGTTGAAGAAACTGAACGTTTATATCAACATTTTGAAGAGGCGTTGAAAGGTACTGGTTTTATCACACCGAGCCACCCGGGGTTAGTAATGACTAAATTACGTCGTTTACTTAACCGCGCTAGACCTGATGTAAAAGAAGTTAGAATGTTACGTGGAATTTTGTCGTCAGTAGAAAAATCGACGAATAAATAGCAAGGTTTAAAACCTAATTCTTAAATTGATAAGTATAAAGGATAAAAGTATGTTTAGCCGAATCAAAGAGGATATTAATAGTGTCTTTGATCGTGACCCCGCTGCACGTAATATGTTTGAAGTCTTAACGAATTACCCAGGCTTGCATGCTATTTGGGGACATAGATTGGCTAAATGGTTTTGGTGCCGAAACTTTAAATGGATAGGCCGTACCATTTCTACTTTCTTTCGTTGGATAACGGGTGTTGAAATTCATCCTGGTGCTACGATTGGTCGTCGATTTTTTATTGACCATGGTATGGGTATAGTTATTGGTGAAACGGCTGAGATAGGTGAAGACTGTACAATTTATCATAGTGTGACCTTAGGTGGTACTAGCTGGAATGCGGGTAAGCGTCATCCGACACTGGGCAATAATGTAGTGATTGGCGCAGGAGCAAAAGTTTTAGGACCACTTATGATCGGCAATAATGCGCGTATTGGTTCAAATGCAGTTGTTGTAAAAGATGTTCCTGAAAAAGCGACAGTTGTAGGTATTCCAGGACGTATTGTAAATACCAAAAATGATTCTGATCCTAGTCATGAACAACGTACTGAAATCGCTAAGAAATATGGTTTTGATGCTTACGCTGTATCTCCTGACAACCCAGATCCTGTGGCTAAAGCCATAGGGCGAATGTTAGATCACGTACATCTAATGGATAGTAAGCTCAGCGATATCTGCAAAGAAGTGAACACGTTAGGTGGTAATGTTTGTGATAAAGCGTTACCTGAATTACGTGTAGGTGAATTTGTTGAGGATGAAAAAGCAGCTGCTATTCGTCGAGAAAGTAAAGTATCGGCTTTCGACCCAGAGATTTGATGTTCTTACCTTTTATTATAATTACCCCTGCACTTATAGAAAAGTGTCGGTGGTTGATATAAATCAAAAACCTTAATTTTTACTCAAGTATTATTTGACCTCTTTTTTTAACTCGCGTAGAATACCATAGTAAATCACTAGGGTATTTAGTTGACTATTTTATAGGGATATGTAAAATTGCGCGAATACTAGCTTGCGATGCCAATTAGTGAAC
>Ga0316202_10002472_pt1 | contig 12119 bp, 3 predicted proteins | sample 3monrhotite_MG_FD_204934 | JGI IMG/M metagenome (GOLD analysis project Ga0316202, IMG submission 204934) | Microbial mat bacterial communities from mineral coupon in-situ incubated in ocean water Damariscotta River, Maine, United States -... | ecosystem: Environmental > Aquatic > Marine >... | reverse complement strand
TGCTGGCGTTTTGTTCAACAATGATGCCCTGCACCTGGTATTTTTCCGTCGGCAACGAATCAAACTTCACTGTCATCACAAAGTTTTCGTCGACGATCGGTTGCATGACCCGCACCGTGTCGTTGCTACTGCCAAAGTAATGCTCCCCGGCCGGGACGCTCAGTGCAAGCTGACTGCCGGTGAGGCTCATTGACCCGTCATTCAGCGGATTCAGATACAACCACTGGGTCGCGTCCAGGCTGGTGATATTGAAACCATCCGAAAGAGCACCGTTGGGTACCGGGATTGTGGCAGTGACACTGAAAGCTAGCGTGCTGCTGCTGTTACCACTGCCATCGGTGGCGGTCACCTGGTAGTAATACAGCGCGTCTTCGGTCAGTCCCGTCAGTGTCACACTGTGATCGGTCGCATTCTGACTGGTGGTAACACTGCCCACTTCATAAGCCGTGCTTTCGCCGTAGGCCACACTGCCGGCGGTGGGCTCGTCGGTCATCCAGCTGACGATGACTTCGACACCACCACCGGCGGCAGCGCGTACGCTGGAGGAGACGTTGCTGATCACTGGCGCAGTCGTGTCCGGCGGCGGCGGAATGCGCGGCGTGGGTGTCGATGCCGCAAAAATCGTGATGTCGTCAATCAGTGCGGTAAACGCCGGTGGTGTGCTACCCGTGTTACCCGCATACACACCCACTTCATTGGCCACCAAACCATGCGCAAAACTGAGCGCCGTCTGCCAGGCCACACCATCGTACGAGGTGGAAACCGTCCACTGCTGACCCACACGTTCCACACGCAGGTACAGCGGGTTACCGCTGGCCAGCGGCGCATTGTACAGGCTCGTCGAAGTACCATTGCTGTCGCTCGCCGCGTACAGGCTGAGCGCGATGCCGTCACTATAGAATTCAAACCGCAGCAGGGTGCTGGCGTTTTGTTCAACAATGATGCCCTGCACCTGGTATTTTTCCGTCGGCAACGAATCAAACTTCACTGTCATCACAAAGTTTTCGTCGACGATCGGTTGCATGACCCGCACCGTGTCGTTGCTGCTGCCAAAGTAATGCTCCCCGGCCGGGACACTCAGCGCAAGCTGACTGCCGGTGAGGCTCATTGACCCGTCATTCAGCGGATTCAGATACAGCCACTGGGTCGCGTCCAGGCTGGTGATATTGAAACCATCCGAAAGAGCACCGTTGGGTACCGGGATTGTGGCCGTGACGCTGAAAGCTAGCGTGCTGCTGCTGTTACCGCTGCCATCAGCGGCGGTCACCTGGTAGTAATACAGCGCGTCTTCGGTCAGTCCCGTCAGTATCACACTGTGATCGGTCGCATTCTGACTGGTGGCAACACTGTCCACTTCATAAGCCGTGGTTTCGCCGTAGGCCACATTGCCGGCGGTGGGCTCGTCGGTCGTCCAGCTGACGATGACTTCGACGCCACCACCGGCGGCAGCGCGTACGCTGGAGGAAACATTACTGATCACCGGCGCAAAGATGTCCGGCGGTGGCGGGGAGTATCCGTTAGAGGGCAATAGCTCTCGACCATCAGCAACCACAGGATCGGTACCGACCAATGGCTCAACAGCATCCGGAATACCGTCTCCATCTGTGTCGGTCATTGTGATTGTGGGCAATGTCCTCAGAGCCAAGCCTGTACTGAAAGCATCCCTACGCCAGCTCCCATCGACAGCCTGTTGTCCGAGAATGTATGTCTGCGCACTTGTCAGCGCCATAGTCGCTCCGCTACCAATCCCCGCATCGCTCGCGCTTTTGATAGCCAAATAACCCAACGCGGTTTTATGAACCGACCCCGTGGAAATAGTCCCGTCTTCCAGAAAACTACCGTCAAATTTTTGCACGCGATTGATCAACCAGCTCACACCGCGAGTGATATTGGTACTTGAGTTATTTTGGGATTGATAGGCGCTGAGGGTGAGAAGATTATAAGCACTAGGCATGATCTGTTGTTTCAGTCCTACACCCTGGCTGCCTGCAACATAAGACCAGCCACTGTCACCGGCAGTTTGCGCGGAGCGAATCAAGCCCAATGATGTATTCAAGTCAGCATAAACTACGCCTGCGCTTTTTATCGCTTCTAGTGCCAGGGCAGTGTCGGGAAAGCCGCTGCTGTAACCTGCAAAAGCACCCCAGCCCATTTGGGCATTTCGAAAAGCTAACAGGTTGTCAACCAATCCGAGCCCATCCGTATCAAATCCTACAGCTTCCAATGCGATGATTTTTCGAGCCAATGAATCGACGCTTTCCGTGCGGGCGTTGGCCAACCATGAAATGGCACGAGAGTAGAGGAATCCTGAATCGGCTCCTGAGTTACGCAATGCGGCTAATGCTTCCGCCGTTGCCGCTACCTTTGCGCCACCCGCACCCCAGCTGCCGTCGCCATTTTGATTTTGTAATAACCAAGCGATGCCTTCGGCACGGTCTTGTTCCAAATCTGCCCAGGCCAGGGACGTCCCCCCTAGCAGCACTGAAGCAACAACCATTGCCAATAAATACTTTGAACGACGAAAGCGCATTGGTTTACCTTTTTTTATTTACAATTCAGTTCAAGAATATTGTTTTTATCGTTTTTCGTTTTTTTAACAAACATACGTTCCTAATAAACATAATAGTGATTTGCTTCTTCTACACGCGACCGCCCTGGTTTACCGGGTGTCACTCGCCGCTGCGTCATCGCTTCTATTTTTTCTTTAAAATGACTTCTGCCTAATACAAGCTCCTGATTCAGCGCTTCACGAATCTCATGTAACTGCTGATAATTAATGTGCCTTGAAAAACCTGTCCGATAGGCATGGTATCGTTTTCATCTGTATCACCTAAAGCCTCATACACGGAATGCCGTGTCATACGTGCATCCTCTTTTCCATAACCATTTGCATGATAATTGCTCCACTGGTATTCACCCGGCAACTCAACCATTCCTGCCCTGACGGGATTGAGCTCGATATAGCGCATACAGATACAGGTAAGGAGGTACTCCTCAGAATCCACATAACTGGATTTATATCTCCCCTCCCACAAACGTGCCCATTCGGCGATATTGGGTATTGATATAGCGCACATATTTTCGTCCAACCGATTTCATCATCTGCGACACACCATAACTCACTTGTGGTGTCACCAATAGATGCACGTGGTTGGTCATCAACGCATAGCCATGGACCAAACAATTAAATTTTATAGCCGACACCTCCAAACACATGTTCCAGCACCCCAATAAGATTAAACCTTGGCTTCCTTCCCATTGTGTTTTGCCTTTTTCTTTTGAAGAAAATTTGTTTATGGCCTGATGCTTATATTAGGAACAATTGTTCTCTGACCCTGTGACCCAGATTTTTTCTTTCAATTTTCATAAATACCCTTGAATTCTTTAACAATCGATGAATCCTCACCTGGAATTTCTAACGGTCTCTGGTAGGAATACATACGCCCATTTTTTAGATATGTTTCCGGATAGTAAGCGTAATTACCTTCTAAAGGTTTATCACAACTATCACATGACAAATTTTTAACCTTCTCTTTTAAAGGAGGACCGATATAAACTTCTTGATCTACCGAAACTGCATACACTTCACCGCAGTTAAGGCAAGTTATCAAATCATGACCAGCGTTATCTTCCGGGTATGTAATAAACAACTCATCAGGGGAAGACCTCCCCATCTGGTAGTTCTCAATTATCCAGCACCTTACTAAAACCGTCTTCATGGTAATATTCCTACCGGCGTTGCAGAACCATTTAGGATATTTGTATTCACTGTTCCTGGAGCTCGAATTGAAGGCGCAGAAATACTTTCTACATTTAAAGGATGTTGACCCACATAATTCCGTGGTGGAATTACAGCACTCGCGTTAACACCTTGGTTGTACTCTACTCTTATCACTGAAGGCGTCACGCCAGGAGAGTGATAAGCAAATTCATCGATAGCCCCTGCAGGTGTATTGTTAACGTATGTCCCACCCGACCCTAACCGGCCAGGTCTTGTACCTGCCTGAAAACCCGATTGCGTAATTGATTGAGCAGCCCCAGGGCTTGTCGCGTGGTAGCCAATATTTGGTCGAGATATTGAACCAGGCTCGCCGGTTACCGCCATCATAAGCAGAGCACCACCTGTTGCACCTAGAGCCTCAGCAGCGATGCCGATACCCATTGTATACGCAGTAGCAGTTACACCTAATGCCATGTTTTGCTGGAACTCATCTGACTCAAAGTTGCCATTGAAACTGCCTGCACCATGACAACTCAAACAATCATCATACGCAGCAGATAAAGTTGCATTAGCTCCTGTATAAACATTCCCCTGAGCCGACACAGCAGATGAATTCCCTGCCATAGCCGTACTCGTATTCATCCCAATATTCGGCGTAGCCGCCGCCAACCCCAATGGATCAGTAAAATTCTGCGGCGAATTACCCACATAGGTATAAGGATTCAGTCCTCCTGCAAAGCCAATAGGATCACGCTGCGTAAAGCGCCCCATGCTTGGGTCGTAATAACGTGCCCGGAAATACATCAGCCCGGTGGCATCGGGCTCGCGCCCGGTGAATCCAAACTGCGGCACGCCGCCACCGGAAATCACCTTGCCCCAGCTGTCATAACCCGCGCTGGCTTGTATTGCACCCGCGGCATTGCTCACCGCTACGGCTGAGCCTAATCCATCTTTATGGTAGTAGCGGGTATTGGCTGAGATCGGTGTGCTGCGGATAACAGCCTGATCCACACCGGTGTAATTGTAGTACGCCAGGGCTTCACCCCAGGTGGCACCAAATTCGGCCCAGATGCTCATGCCGCTGTAGGTGTAACGATTCGTTGCGCCACCTACGTTCTTTTCAATACGTCGACCTTGGTAGTCATAGGTATAGGTTTCGGTGCTGATGTCACTGCCGGTTACCTGTGTGAGTCGGTCTAACGCATTGTAGATAAAGGTACGGGTTACCCCACCTTCGCTCTTGAACGTCAGGTTGCCTTTGTCGTCATAGGTAAAGCTGGCAACCAGCGTGCCCGTGTCTGAGCCGGTGAGGATCTGGTTCAGCTGTTGTACGGCATCGTATTGATAGAAATAGGTACTTCCACCATTGGGATGACGTGTGCGCCGGTTGTTGAATTGATCGTATTGGTATTCTTCTACCAGCGTGAGGCCACCGTCTTTCTTAATCGCGGTGGTACGATCAAGATTGTCGTATTCATATTTGTACGCGGTGCTGGTGCCTGCAATATTTTCCAGATGTGTTTCGCGACGGCCTGCGGCATCGTAGGTGTAGTCATGCTGACTAACGATGCCTACGTTGGTGCTGTTTTTTCGGCTGAGTAAATTATTGCCTGCGTCATAAGTGTATTGCGCTTTAAGGCCGTTGGGAATGCTGGTTTCGCGCAGCCTGCCGCCAGCATCAAAGATGAAGTTCACTCTATCGTCATTGGCAGCGAGCATGGCTGTTAGACGACTGGCGGCATCATAGAGGAAATCAGTTCGTTTGCCATCACTGTCGGCAACAAAGTTAAGTAGTCCGCCCGGGCTGTAGTCGTAGGTTAAGACTTTATTGCCACGACTATCGGTGACCGTGGTCAACCGATTCGCGACATCATAGCCATAGACGTAGGTCACTTCCGGGGCGATGACTTTGGTCATTTGGCCTAATACGTTGTATTCGTAACGGGTAATGTGTGGCGCCGGATCAGTTGCAGACAATTTGGCCGTTTGCGTCATTAACAAGCCATTGCGGTTGTGATCGTAGTCATAACTCACAATGTGGTTGTTGGGTGATTCCGTCCGTTTGAAATTACCGTGTTCGTCGTAAAAATTTCGTGTCACTTTGCCGTTGGCATCAGTGGCTGTAATTTGGCGGCCAAAGTCATCGTAGGTATAAGTGGCCTGGTCTGCCAACACATCCGAACCGGCTTCGCCGGTGATGTCAGCGGTATAACCTGCCCGGATTTTGATGACGAAACCCAGTTCGTTATATTCAGTAACTGTGACCTGGCGTATGGAGGACATGCCATAGCTGTTATGCACAGATCCCACTGTACGTACTGGGCGGTTCAGTGAGTCAAAGTCCGTGAGGTTTTCACGGCCCATATTGTCTACTGTACGAATCACATTGCCGTTATTATCGTAGAAATATTGCAGAGTACGGCTATCTGGTGTGGCGACCAGCTTCAGTCGGCCATTTTCTTCCGCACCATAGTATTCATATTGGGTGGCATTGCCGTTGGGGTCGGTAGTGGTAATGGGACGGCCACCGATATCGTAGCCTGTTTTGACTTCGTGACCCTGCTCATCAAAGGCGCGTGTCGGGCGATTCATGCCGTCATATTCAAAACGAATGCTGTAACCGTCGGGGTTGGTGACTTGAAGGATATTGCCGATTTCGTCGTATTGGGTATGGCGGGTGAAACCGGTTTTGTTTTTCGCCGATATTGGTCGGTTCAGGGCATCGTATTCAATGGTATTGGAGACCCTCACTCCCGGTTGGCCGTCGCTGCCCACGCCCAGGAGCTGTGTGTTAACAAGATTTCCGCTGTCGTCATAATTGTAGTCACGCCATTCACCGAGGGCATCGGTTTTGCGTTCGATTCGTCCGTTGGCGTCGTACTCAACACTAAAGTCATAAAAATCCGCACCGACTCCGGTGGTCATTCTGCCCAACGAATCAAACACCTGTGTTCCGCTTACGCAGTGCGAAACCAGATTGTCGTTACTGTCATGTTGCATGCCGCAACGTTTAACAGTAGTGGGATTTAAGCCGCTTGGGTCGTATACGTACTCAATGTACGGGCCTGTTTGCGTTGCGAAATCACGAACTCGTTTGCTGGTTTTTAAGTTACCATTGGAATCGAAAGTATTAATCGTCCAAGCTAGGATGTTGACCACAGGAGGTACGTAGTTACAATCATTTGCCTGGGTTGGTGTCAGCGTTACACTCTTTTTCAGTGCAATTGATTGTGTTTTATTACCGCTATTATCATATCGACTCAGAGTGTAATTACCGACAGCGTCTTTTGCCGTGCAGTATTGGTGGAAAGTGTTTTCTCCGAAATACTCCAGGGTACTGCCATCTGGCAATGTGCTTTTATTCAAATCGCCATCAGTCGCATCATATTCATGCTGTGTCACGTACCCAAGGGCGTGGCGTACAACCGTTTCATCCATTGGATTATCGGCATCGTTGTATTCGTAATAACGTTTAGAGCCATCACCCTGCACATGCTCCAACTGCTGCCCCCATTCATTGAACAAATAGGTTTGACGGGTACCTCTCTCATCAACGGTGGTAGTTTCACGACGAAATTTGTTGTAACGGAAAGTGAAGGTCTTTCCCAATGCATCGGTATGACGGAATACCTTGCCATTCGTATAGTACTCAAATGTCATGACATCGCCATTGGGCCTGGTGAATGACATCATGGCATGGTCGAGGTTGGTGCCATCAGTTGCCACATAGTAGGCATAGGTGGTGGGTGGCTCATCACCAGAAATGGCGAGTGGTGGCTCGTAACTCACCAAATCGTTTCTGGCGTCATAACCGTATCGATAGGTGCGAGCACTCCAATCAACCACACGAGTAATATGGGCGTTGCCATCATCGTAGTAGAACGTCAGGGCGCGATTGAGGTCATCGGTAACATACTGTAAATTATTGCCACTATAGGCGAAACGAAGAGTATTGCCATTCTTGTCGACAACACGCGTCAATTTTGCGGTTGAATCAGGCACACCTGCAATATTTTCAAAGTAAAACGTGAGACCATTTTTCTCTTTAATGCTGTACTCGCCGCTGCTTTCGCGTTTGGCGGTAATATACATACCCTCTGTACGTGTAAACGCCTGATTCAGCGCAATACCAGAAGCAGTGCCATTAGTATCAAAACCACTTGCTGCACCACTGCCATTGACCCAAATAACCTGATCAGTAACGTTATTGTCGTCGGTGTCAAAAAAGTTTAGCTGGTGATTAAAACTGTGTGTCCAACCATAGCCCAGCGGCCCATCCTTGCGCACATGTGAATTGTAAGTTCGCTCAAAGGCAATATTTAAACCACCTCGCCCTTTGAGTTGAAAATCCTTTTCAGGGTGATACATATTGCCCGAAGCCAGATTAACGGGATCACCACCCCACGAAGTGTAACCACCACCTACGTTACCAACGCTAATGTTGCTCGGTGCACTGTTAAAATCGATTGAAGTACTACTACCAGCAGAACCACTATTTGAGCCGTCGCTCCATATGTAGTTGGATGAATAATCAGGAAAAAGATTTTGGGAGCCGGTACTTGACAATGAATAGTATGTGCTTGAGCCTCCATAGCTATAGCTTGACCCTGAATAGCTAGAGCTTGAGAATGAATTATAGCCACTATAGACTGGAAAACCCGTGGTATAACCACCACCAGCCGAACCTGAATACTCGCCCGAAATGGCAAACAATGCGCTAGAGGGGCCGCTCGTTCCACCGTCTACGCCATGTATAGATACTGAACCTGTCCAATTGTCATAAACGATGTTCCCCTGAGGCTTAACAGAGTTACCATCGTTTGAGACATCAACCGGCGCACCCACTTCAAAAGCCAGTTGTATGCCACGCACACTACTCACCGCATCAAGGTGGCCCATTTCCTGCCAGATGTATGACTCATAAGCTGATGCTGCATAGCTGGCTAGCAAAAAGGCTTCATAGCTAAGGTTACCCGTGGTGAAATCGAATGTCCCAGCGCGAGCACCACCAACGTCTATCAGAAAACCATTGCCGGTAATGCCGTAAGGTAAATCAAACAGATAATCAACACTCTTGCGAGTACTGGTCAAACCGAGATGACGCCCTAATACACCGTATCCATCATAAAGCGCAGACACCCGTACATTAGCCTGAGTAATGTAACCCATATACTTCAGACCAACCATATGTAGATATTCACCCAGTGTTTCGTCTTGAAGTGTATTAGGATCAACCACCTGCCCAACGGTTGTCAGCATCTTATCTGAACGCTCTTCTATGAGAAACTCTGAAGCTTGTAGAGCGTACGCTTGTAACGCATGATAATTGCGTGCAGCTATATTGCGATAAGTAGTACTGGTTACAATTGATCTGGGAGACGTTTGGTCAAGTCCATAGTGAATCACCATTTCCAGAATATTGTCGTCACTGCACAAGCCAACGCTCGCTTTACCATTTGTGGTTTGATCCACCCCTTCTATGGCGATCACGGGGGTAACGCTTGGGTTTGCCGAACAAGATGTATTATCCACCTGTGTTTGTGATGCGCCATCAAATCGGAGGGTAATACGCTTAAGTGCTATTTCCGGCATATCAAAACGCGTTGTTGGATGCAGCACCTCACCACTCTTGTTTTTGACTGCAATACTCAGCGAATGCCGGTGGCTTGCCGGAATGTTCGCTGTTTCTGAGGCAGTAATCTCATCATCCCACTGTTGGAATGCACGCACCCGGTAAGGAAGAGTACTCGGAAGTATGTCGTGTTTTATTTTTCGTTTTGTTCCCGTATATCCCGCTTCGCGAATAGGTTTCCCAATATGGAATGACAATGCATCTTCAAATGCTTCATGCGGCAATTTGTTAGTGCGCGCAAGCATGTATCCATCTGCACCATAAAGAAAATCGTTTAGTTTAAAGTCAGATGGAACCACTTCACCCTGCACATAATCGTACTGTTCAAAGCTGGCATCGAGCGGTATCCAATGATATCCGCTTTTGTCCGCCATGCTTCCCCGGTAATTGTCATAGGGCACACACGCCTGAACCCAGACATGATTCGTCATGCCATAACGAGCTCCATTATCGAAAATGCCTCCAAGGGGAGCCACAACCCTAAACGCAGCATCGCCTTTTACTCCCATCCAGTTGCGGCCACGACCATCGCTGGCTTCAAAATCTATTTGGCCGGCAACATAGCGGGTAGGAATTTTTGATACGCGCAACAACGCAGACAACAGCGAAGCTTGGTCCATGGCACTGCCTGAGCCGCTTACAAGGGTACCGGCTGCCCCTTTCAATGAGCCGTAATACTCCTGAAAATCGATTTCATTGGCTACGTATTCATAAATCTTTAGAGGGTTGAATTCCAACTGTTCTGCCAATTTGGTAATCCGTTCATCAAATATAATTTCGGGGCCTGATTCAGAGAGGTCTTCCGGGTTGTAACCACACCCCTCAGCTTCGTTATCTGGTGCTGTCGGAGCTGCCAGCGCCAATTCCAACGTTCCCAAACCGCCAATGGATGCAATCATTTGATTCGCTTTGCTCAAATGCGCACGCATGTAGGCTGGAGGACTCGCTTCGGGTGTTTCAAAATCAAATTTAGAAGGTGTTTTGATGGTCGGCTGAAGAAGATCTGATGCCTCATTATTGAAGCTGGGCTTTCGCAACGTTTGAACATATTGCTCTGCATCACTCAGCACATCAGCTAGCTCGGCTTGGGAAGGTGCTTGCACTATCGCCGTAACAAGCATGCTGAGTCTTTCAAAGCGTGTTTCAACTTTTTTCTGAAACTCGTCCAAGCTGGCCTGCTCAGCCCCAGAAACCTGTCGACGAGTCTCATCAATGCGCCGATTGATTTCTTCACGAGTGATATCCAGTTCTTGGGATTTGCTTTCCAGCTGACTCGTTAATTTCTTTTTGTTAGTATTGTCCGCCACCTTAAGCGATGCAATGATGTTGACTACTTCATTAACGTGCTTCTTTAATGTCGCAGTTAATTCGCTTTGTTTGCCCGGAATATCGTCTTTGATGATTTTTTGAAGGGCATCATCAAAAGTGAGTTTTGCACGGGGCTTCTGCTGCTGTGAAACTGGAGTTACCCGTTGTTTCACCAGTTGGTCATTCTCCAGCACCTGAGCTACATCCTCAACAACCACCAAACTCTGGAAGCCAGAAAAATGATATACGGCTACCAAGCCCACTGTCACAACAACGGCGGTTATAAAGTATTTTGATATAGATCGCATTTTATACCTTTATTTATTTCTGTCCCATTAACTTCACTCCGCCATGCTAAGCCTGATTCAGAATCTGGTAACTTGTTGGAAAAACTGGATACTGGATACTGGATAGAATTTGGAATGACGGGAGACATTATAAAAATTCATGCCTCAAGCACCATCCAGTCATGTTATTTTACACTTATTGTGTGCCCATCTAATTTTTAATATCCTTGTAATCTAGTTCTACTTTGTCACATTCATTGCACTGCGTTTCAATGATCTAACAAATGTTGGCCGTTTTTCTTCGCTGTCGATTCTGTTTTGTAAAACGGAATCTATCGATGCTTATCGCTGCTTTATTTGCGTTGGCACCGTCTGCTCATTGTTTTCATTCTAATTGGTCAAAAGCGCTGGAATACAGGTATAGCTTTCTATTTCGAATTTTTGCAATTAGAAGAACGGGCAAAGACAGACAAAGGAAATTCAAAACAGGAAAATTATTGAGCACACTTCCTCCCAAAATTGGATCCACATCAGCCTCAATCGCACAATTTTGAAAACACAACGCATCCAACCGAAAAATTGATGTCCCCAAACACCAGCTGTCGATTGTATATGGCTGCCTCCCATTTTGTAAAGGGGGGAAAACCTTGTCCAGCATGAAATGAGCCTGACAGGGAAGAAGAGGCTTTTCCAATTGCGCCAAGCTGTATACACTGCAAGACGATTTACAGCGTTTTGCACCATTAGCGAGGTTAACGATGCGCCAATATCACTCGGTATCCAGACACCCACACAATTTTTATCGGGTCACGCTACTACTTATCCTGCTAGGCTTGAGTGCCTGTGCCACAACGCCTTCCCCGGAAAAAACAACGAATAGCACAGACACGGGCAACGTTGACAACACCCCACAAACTGTTACAAAAATAGTTGACAATCCCCAGACTGATAACAATGTCACCAAACCAACGGACACCGAATCCACTACACAAAAACCCGTCACATCGCTTGCCGAAACTGAACAGGTCGCCTCACTTGCTGAGACTGAGCAGGTCTCCATTGATATCTCCTGCAAAAACTCGCCCTACAGCAAATATGAAGAGCAAGCACGCATCAGCATTGCCAAGGGATTAAGTGCTACCAGCGCAGGCACCTACGGCGTCGGTTTTCG
>Ga0316202_10002471_pt1 | contig 12126 bp, 17 predicted proteins | sample 3monrhotite_MG_FD_204934 | JGI IMG/M metagenome (GOLD analysis project Ga0316202, IMG submission 204934) | Microbial mat bacterial communities from mineral coupon in-situ incubated in ocean water Damariscotta River, Maine, United States -... | ecosystem: Environmental > Aquatic > Marine >... | reverse complement strand
TAAGTTCTTTAATGTGTCTACAAGTTTTTCTGAATGAATAACCTTTACAACCACAACTATAATGTTTGTGAAATGGATGCCACTCTACCCAGTAATGATTACCATTGGAACCAGATACTCTCCATTTGTTGTCTTCAATTATACTACCATCAAACTTTTCAATCAATAAATCAATTAAGTGTTGATTAGACATATGGATTTACCTTAGTTAAATCTCCTTCAACCCAACCTTTTGACTCAGAGTATACTTGTTTGAATCTCCTACCAAGTCCAGTAACATCTTTGGATATCCTAACCACATCTAAGTTTTGACTAAGGAAATGTTTTTGCATTATCCAAGTGATGTACCACTCTTTAGTTTTATCGGCGATACTTAAGTGGTCGGTATAACTGAATGTTTTACCATTCAATTTGTTTCTAAGTATGAACCTAAATGATTTCATTTCTTTCCAACTCATATTACTTACCTCCAGTGTAAACATAAGGTTTATCGTATTTTCCAAGGTTAACATCTACATACCAACCGACATGAAAATAATCTGTCATAATATCTGAGTTATCAAAGTTTCCGACATTCAACGCAGGAATAACTTCACTAAGAAACCCAAGTGCTTCTGGGTTATCTGCGAAGTGGTCTTTGTACCAATACTCGTTAATAGAATCAGTTCCAAAATCAATAGAACCAGACTTAAGTGTCAATCTTATTGTTGAATAGTTATCAATTGAAAGAGTACCTTTCATATCATGTTTTTTAAGTACATGCTTGATTCTTGGTGCCAACTCTTTTTTCTTTTCTTGATTTATATAAGCCATTATTTATTTCCTTTTATTTTTAAATTCTTAATTAATCTCTCATTTCTCATACTTGAATATAAGGCAAAACCTGTATACAAGTCAAGTGTTTTTTTCACTTTTTTTAATATTTTTTTCAAAGATGGTATTAACAAACTCCATTTGTTTTTTAGTTAAACGACCCCACTTATGTGTATTTTCCATCATAGACAATACAACCTTTTGTGGATATTGATTACTTCTAATCTCAACTAATTTATCGTATAGGAATTGTAACTTACGAAGAGTTCTTTCTTTTCGTAGTCTTTTCTTTTCTCTCTCTACTGGTTGATTTCTCTTAACAATATTATTAATTGAGTCCAACATCTTTGGTGTAATCTTTCTACCAGTAACGAGTGCTTGGTACATATCTCTGACAAATTTTGATTGGTCTTTGTCATTGACCAATTTTTTTAGTTCAACAATCTGAAACTTATAAGTTTCTTTGTTCTCTAATATTCGGTTTGCTATGGTTTCTGGTTTTGGTTTCTTAAAGTAACCCATTTACCCCTCGGTCAAAATCATATTTCTCTTTATCAGAAAGAAATGAATCTGAAACCTCTCCAACGATATCAAAATCTTTTTCACTCAAAGATTCAAACCACTCTTCGTTTTCTATGTCATGTATATGAGTACCACCATCCCAATCAATCGTATCGTCTGTATGTATAGGAAAGGTAATACCAGTTGACTTATCAATTACACATCCTACACTTGATAGGACTACTTTGTCTTCTGTAACTAACTTCATTGTTTTTCTCCTTTTATTCATATATGAATATACAAAGGATTTATTATAAAGTCAAGTGTTTTTTTAATCTTTCTTGAAAGTGTTTTACACCATAAACTCTGTTTTTTGTTTTGATATGTCTGTTATAAGGAGCATCTTGTAGATAGAATCCAAACTCACCACCTCTACCCCGTACCCAATGTTCATAATTTTCTGGGGAATCATCAAGTAGAAAGTCAATTGGAACTCTCCATTTATCTTGACCTCTCTCAAAATATACCGCTCCAGGATTTAACTCATGTGAAGATAACCAGTGAAGTGTTAAATGTCTGGCGTGTTGTTTCTGTGATGTTACGATACTTAACTTATGTTCTCCATCAAGACACCAGTCTGTTAGTTCTTTGAACTCTGTTACCGCTCCAGTTATTTCTGGTCCGTTACCCATTATTAAATGAGAGTAGTCATGCCAATATACTTGTTGTAATTCTTTTTTAGTGGCATTAAAGTTCTTATCCAAATCCCAATGTCGTAGTGGTTCTGTATCCTTTTTTATGTAATCTGAATATTCACTTTTGATAGTATCTAAAAGTGCTTTACAGAAGTCTCTTAGAACTCCATCAACATCTATACCGATATGAAGTTTATTTTTTTGGAAAGGTAATTCCATTTATTGTGTCTCCTGGACTATGTGAATTGTTTTCATGTCTTAATGGTTGAAAACCCCACTTGTTGTAAAATATCTGTGATGCTACTACTTCACTTTCAGTAAACTCTTGTTTCTCTTTATCATCATCTCTATTTTTTGTTGCCTTACTTCCGAAATGATAAAAATGTGTACTAAAAGTCATCTTAAATATACAACTAATTAGCTCAAGCTTCAAGAAGAAATCCCAATCACATATAAATGGTGATGGATATATTAAATCAAAACCACCTACTGCCATATAGTATTTTTTCTTCATCATAAATGGAAATATTTCTCCACTATTTTTAAACCTATTATAAGAATCTTCCTTTATACTCATCTCATACTCACAGAAAGAATCATAATCAAATGATTTTGCATTAGTACCAAAGTCTTTAATATCAAAATCAAATATACTTGGTCCAGTTGGTTCTATTTGTCTTGGTGTAATTATAAATTTATCACCAAACTCAAAGTTCTTTGAGTACTCTACATCATCAACCAATCTTTTATCCCATTCCAATGGAAAAACATTATCATCATTAACAACCAAGAACCACTCATTAGTAACATACCACATTCCAGTATTTAGTGCATAACACATTCCTTTGTTATTTCCTAAATCTACCACTTTTATTTTACCCTCATACTTTTTCAGTACACTCTCACTCATCTCATAATGACCATCAACTATAACTATAATCTCATTTGTATCATATACTTGTCCTTCAATACAAGAATGTAAACACCAATCTAAATACTCTGGTGATTTGTATGTAGGTATTACTACTGATATCATATTATCATCTCCCAATTTCTGAATGGACTTAACCAAGCAGTTTCTCCATGTGTTGAATAACCAGGTATTGGACTAACTAATGTCCTACCTTTTTCTCTAAGTTGTGTAAATGCTCTGTGGTCTGTTGGATAAGAACCTCCAGTATTTTCTATCCAAATGTCTTTATCTTCCATTAGTGTTGAAACCTTTGCTGCAAATGTCATCGTGGTTGAGATGGTCATTTTCCAATGACAAACATTTCCTTTCATTACTCTTGTAGATTCTCCATAATCATGGGATGCTATGTATTTATCAGGATGGTCATACAATGTGACATAATGTGCTCCAATATCAAACCCATCAAATAATGCATTCATAGAATTAGAAGCATGGATGTAATCATTTTCAAGAAAATACACAATCGTATCATCATCAAGATTTAACGAGTCCATAAATACATTATGAAATGTTCCTGCTGAACTTCCAATACTTGTGTAATGAATATCCAAACCACTTGATTCTTTTTCAAGTTTCTCTTTGGTCTCATCAGAGACATTATCTGCCATGACTATGATGTTTACACTTTTAAATGGAAACTCTTTCAGAAAATTGTATAGACAACTAAAGTTATTTACATAACTTGGTTTATCTTTTGGATATCCAGCATCACTTGTTCTATAATATACTACCAAGTCTTTCATTTATTCTTCCAAAAATCATAGATACCTTTATCTAATTCATAACTATCCCAACTCTGCCTTGGTCTTTCTGGTTGTTTTTGTGCCCAGTCCCACATCTTTTTTAATCCATCTTTTAAGTTGGTCTTAAAAGAATATCCAAGTATGTCTTCTGACTTTTCATGAGTACTCCAAGCATATTTTACCTCGTGTCTATTCTCTAAGAACTCAATATCACCATAACCAACAACTTCTTGTAGTGTCTCTGCTGCTTCTAATATTGTACAACTAACTGGACCACCAACATTTATTATCTCTTTACTTGCTCTTGGTGATGTCACAGATTCCCATAGTGGTTGATTTATATCATCCATGTAAGTAAATGCTCTTTTTTGTGAACCATCTCCGAATACTGTAATCTTTCCATCGTTCATTATGTTATACATCCATATCCCTAATACATTTCTGTATCTGTCCCAAATGTTTTGGTTAATACCATATACATTGTGTGGTCTGATGATACAATAGTCAAGTCCATGTTGTTCTTCTGCCACTCTATAGTCTAACTCACATCCATATTTTGCTATACCATATGGGTCAACTGGAGATGGTTGTTCATCTTCACCGAAAGGTGGATTACCTCTACCATACACTGCCATTGAAGATGTAAAGACAACTCTTTTCACATCATGTTTTATACATTCGTTTATAATATTAGCATTAGAAATCATGTTTGTTCTATAATTAAATTTTCTAATGAAAGGAGACAATCCCTCAGCAGCATATGCTGCATAGTGACAAACATAATCTGGTTTATGTATATCAAAGATATCACTAATATCATCTGTTGATAGTTCTCTGTTATATAATGTAACTTCTTCATCAACGAAATCTTCGTAACCACCAGAAAAATCATCTATTCCTATGACACTTACATCTTTTTTTTCATCTACCAACCACTTACTAAACCGTGACCCCAACAGACCACCTACACCAGTAATTAAAACTTTTTTCATTTTATACTCCTATCTCTTTAATAATTTCTTTTACCACATCTTTATCACTAAGATATGGATTCAATGATTTATGTTTACCACCACCGAAGTAAAACTCTGGTCCTAACTTTGGCTCTTTTAATTTTCTAATAACACCATTCCAACCATATAATTGATGAACATAATCTCCAGTTATTATGGTTTTTGTTCCAACACCTGCTGCTAAGTTTATCAATCCACTTTCTCCACCAACCATATAATCACATTGAGATAGTATAGCAGCAGTATGAGTAAATACACCAGATGTTAATAAACCAACTTCATGTTGTCTAACTCCTACTGGAAACCCAACCATAATCATATTATAATGTTGTGATAATCCTTCTACAATACTATTTATATCTCGTCTTCTACCACCATACCCAGGGTCTTTATTGTCTCCTATTTCATATTCTTCTTCTGTAAATCCGAAACTCTTCTCTTCCCAATTACCTTGCCATGCCACAATCTTTTTACCTTGACTTTTATATGGTTTCATCATATCAGCTACGGCTTCTATTGAACTTGGTGTCACTCTAATCTCATATGACGGGTCTAAGTTTTTTAATCCACAATGTTTTTGAAATTGTATTGTTGGTGGGTCTTGTTGAGTACATGCTGGTAATGTATATACCTCATCATACATAGACTCTTCTACATCTTCATTAGGTAAAAATACTCTATTTATATTATTGTCCAATTCTAATAATTCATATGGTTGATGAACTGGAATCTTGTAGTCAATCAAAGAATCTCGTCTCTCTCTTTTTAGTTGTCTTGCTACTGAAGTTGAAAATAGAGTATCACCTATAAAACCAGTAACCTTTATCAGTATGTTCAAGGTGTCGTAACTCCTTGGTGACTAACTACCCTTGATGCCATTTGATTTGCAAACCTAATAGAAGAGTCAACAAGTTCTTCAACATAATCAGTAGTGTTAACTTTATCAAGATACCATAAAGAAAATGCTGACATGAAAGTATCTCCTGCTCCTGATAAATCTCTAACCTCAACTGGATGAACTATAGGAATAATTCTATCTCCAATTCTTGCTCCTTCTGAACCAAGTGTCACTATACATTTATCTTTTATCTCATCAACTCTTTTCCAATCAGAAGTTTCTTTCCATTCTTTCTCATTTATTTTTATAAAACTATATCCGAGAATCCAATCACCAAAATTCTTTTTAGTGTCTATGAAAGTGTATGGTGCTATTTCGGATATCAATTGTAAGTCTTCTTCTGATAAGAATCCTTTATCATAATCTGCTACTACGACAGCATCATAGTTTTCGTTTATCATACTTGAGTCAAATCTTTCGTCTGAATAATCGTGACCATCAACTCGTAGTAACATTTGATTTGACTTCTCATCAACATACCTTGTCTTGTATATTTGATTTGAATTACTAATCAATTCTGTGTCAAATTTTTCTTTGAAGAATGATTTGTTTATTTTGTTTATATTAACATAGACATTTCCTGCCATTCCAGGATTATCTGTTTGTTTGTCTGACTTTAAAACAGGTACTGGAGCTTCTGGACAGATTCTATCAACAGAACCATATACAAAAACATCAGTACATTTGTCACCGATAACTAATATCTTCATTCTTCTAAGTAACCTTTATATATTTTGAGACCTTTTTCTATATTATAAATAGGTTCCCAACCATCCATAAACTCATTTTTATTTGCTTTAGTAAAAAATTGATATCCATTTGGTATGTCACTTTGTTTTCTGTATGTATATTTTATACTCATTATACCTAAAACATCTTCAAATGTTCTTGGGTCTCCACTACCAACTTCGTAAATACCAGGATTAACCTTATTGAATATAGGGAATATAGTTGCTCTTACGACATCGTCTATGTAAACAAAATCTCGTTTTGGACTACCTTCAAACAATTGAAACTTACCTTGTCTATGTGCTTGAAATGCTACAGATGCCATTTTACCTTTGTTCTGTTCTCCTGGTCCATATACATTAAAGTACCTCAAACCAACAAAATTACTTACAGATTTTTCACCATATTTTTCTGCAATATACTTTGACCAACCATATAAGTTAGATGGTGTCTGTCCACCATCACCTTTGTTTGCTGCTGATGAAGAATACACCACCTTTTTACCATACTCTTCTGAGAAATCAAACAAGATTCTACTAAACTCAAAGTTATACTTCATCATTTCATTTGTGTCTTTTAACATAGTATCGGATATAGCTCCTACATGAAGAACCACATCACATCTTGATACTGCTTTTCTTAGTGCTTTTTCCCAACCATCGTGATTCATATAGTCTTTTTCTATACCATAAACACTAACCACATCTGGGCGTTTCATCAAAGTATCACTTATATTTCTTCCAATAAACCCTTGGCAACCTGTTAACAATATTCTCATTTTTGACTATCTCCTGGTATTACTCTGTACGAATCAGAGTCTTCATGATATGTAGATACTTCAAATATTCTACCATCAGTTAACGCTATTATCTGATGTGGTTGTCCAGGTCTTTGTCTGACGACATCACCCTCACTTAATTTGTCTTCGTGTTGCTTTCCTATTTCAGTATCTATCCATCTATATAAAAACTCCCCCTCTTCTACATACCAAGTTTCATCCTTGTTCATGTGATAGTGCATAGAAAATCTACACCCCTCGTTGAACACTAATACTTTACCACAATACATTTCATTGTTTTCTATAATGATTTCTTCTCCCCAACCTTTGGGTACACAGCATCCTTTTGTAACTTCTGGTTTCTTCATACCTTATACTCCGGATTTAATTCTAAAAATCTTTTTACTCTTGGTATATCTATTTTCTGTAATGCTTCGTAGTGATAAATTGGAACTCCATCATGTAGTACTTTCTTATTCCAAGGATAATCTTCATTCTCAATCAAAAAACACATCCCATCAGTTTCCGTTGATGCCGTATGACCTGGAAAGTGAATTAACTCTATACCACTTGGTCTTACTATCTCTGGAAAATACTTTACTATTGGATACAAGTCTGATGCTGGTGCCATAGTATACGACACTCTACCAGTAATTTCAATCCACTTTCTATGTACCAACGGAAAATCAAATAACTCATGCCATTTTTGTCTTGTCCCATCAACATCACATATCTCATTAATGGTCAAGAACAAAAGTTTACCACTATACTGTGCTATCAAGTTGTCCCAATTTCCAGTTATCTCTTCAACTTGGTCATTGAAATTCATTATAAACTCACCACAAGAAACATCAAAAGACTCAGTTAAAAATCTATGACCATCACAATATCCATACCCCTTTGGTGTATGAATTATCTTAACATTATCAAACTCTTTAAACATATCTTTAAGAGTATGGTATTCATAATCCTCTACATCAAAATTTATTATTACCTCTACCCTCTCTGGGTATTTAGCTCTATCAAGAAGATACCGAGTTGTCTTCGCCGCTTGTTCAGCATTAATTGAACAAAATAATACAGAAACTAATTTATCTTTTGTTACCAAGATATATCCCAATCTTTAAATTCCGATGCCAAACAATCTATCTTATAATCTTTTCTACCACCAACACATTCTGCTATTTTATTCGCTGCAGTATTTCTTATTCCATTTAGTCCATGTGTAAGATGTAGATTGCCATCTTTATCTCCTTTACGAACCTTAGATTCGTTATACCAAATATGAGTATTCATTTGAGATAATACAACAATAGACCTAATCGTTTCAGCAGTTATTTTTGCATCCTCATCTTCTAATATCATATCAATATCATGCATAATATCTTTTATTTCTACGGCATAATTCTCTTTGTTTTCTGGAATAAACACTTCTTTTAACTGATGTATACTAAGTCTGTCTATCAGTTCGTTCAATGTTGGTAAAAACTTTCTTTCTTTTTTCATAATTTAACCTCTCTCTGTTCCTCTTAAAAATCTACTTTCCTTTACTTTTTGTTCATCACAACATTTACAAGATGATGTTTTGTTTGGATTTGAATACTCTATCACTTCCCAATCATCTGGGTTTTGACCTTCTTGAATCCACTCTGGGTTCTCTCTTAACCAAGTTTTCATGTTTGGTATATCCACCATACATATCTTGTACCATTTATTTAATCCCTTTGGTTGGTCGTCTGATGTTCTTACTTCTCCATCCAAACCAAGATGCAATCTACTCCAAGGATAATCTTCGTATCCTGGTCTCGTATGTAAACTCCCACAATGTAGAAAGAGTGATACTCCCATTCCATGACCAGCAGTTGCTTTATGGTCTATCTGAACCAACCCATATTTTTGATGGTCATTATCTAAAAGAACAAATAGTTCTGGAAAATACTTCTGCCATGTTTCCATGTCCCAATTTGTGTAACAACTATATTGAAGTCTACCATTTACCTCTATAAATTTTTTAGGATAGATACCAAAATCATATAGATTACACTCGTTTTTAGTTGATAGCAATACCATTTTACCATTGTATTTTTTTACTACAGAATCATATCCCTTTGTTATACTTGTACAATCATCATTGTAAATAAAAAGCCACTCACCTTTCATGATATCAATTATCTCTTTATTCATGTCGGTTCCACTACAATACCCATACATCTTTTTACCCACGATAACTTTTACATTATCTTTGTACTCTCCAGCAGAACCTTTTATGTTATTGATAAAACCTTCGTCCCTATTATCTTCCTCGTCAAGTCTGACAATAACCTCTATGTTTTCTGGGTCATCTGCTTTTTCATACAAGTCTCTTACGCAGTGTGTTATCACTTTCAACTCTCTTATACTTGGTATTGAAAATGTGATTAACATTTATATTACCCCTCTCCAATAATTTAATAAGTCATCACATATATGAGTCAAACTCTTTTTAGGTCTCCACCCATACTCATTTCTAAACTTATCACTACTTGGTATCTGTAATGTAATATCTGTTGGTCTAACTCTTTCTGGGTCCAGTTTCTTTTCAACTTTAGCATTTGATTTTGACATCAACATATCTAATGCTTCTCCAACCGTACAAGTATAATCACCACCGATATTATAAACTTCCCCATACTTGTCACTATTTGAACACAACCAATATGCTTGAATAGCATCTTCAATATGATTATAAGTTCTAACTGAATCTAAATTTCCATGTCGTACAAACCCATCACCAATACCTTTTTCATTCTGTACTATTTGATGTGCGAAAGATGATAGTGCGAATTGTTTACCTCTTCTCGCCCCCTCGTGACTAAACATACGAGTTGTAATTATCTTCATGTCATATGCTTTATGATAGTATTGTGACATCAAATCGTGACCCACTTTTGATATTGAATAAGGATTAGCAGGTCTGATAGGATTTTCTTCTGTGATAGGAATCTCATCTTTATTTGGATTTCCATAGACCTCTGAAGAAGAAACACTAACTATTGTTGGGTTGTAGTCTGACTCTTTTATTGACTCTAATAAATGTGTTGTCCCTATTATGTTTGTCTGTAATGTTACTACTGGTATCTTAAAACTTACCTCTGGAAAACTCTGTGCTGCAAAGTGAAATACCTTTTTTGGTTTAGATATTTCTACTGCTCTGTTTACAGACATACCATCAAGTAAATCACAATCAATATATTCAAATGCATCATGGTCTACATGGTCTAAATTTTTTGTATCTTCCATCCATCTTTTTGTACAATACACTTTTTGGTCTGGTTGTATTGCATACTTAAGTATATAGTCAACCATGTGACTACCCACAAACCCAGTCGCCCCAGTAATTAGTATGTTCATATTATAGTCCTATCTCTTTTCTCATTGCGTTATAACCACTCTCAAATTCTTCACCTTTTACTATGTAAGTAGAAGAGTACATACCTCTCATACCTTTTGATTCATTTGGATACGACCCATGAATTAAGTTACCATGTTGTATATACATATCTCCAGTGCTTCCTGTAACATCATTTTTTTTATATTTTTTTGGAACTTTTACTTCATTACCTGGGTCGTTTTTATTATTCCAACCTTTGTTAGTCTCAAATGCCAGTAGTCCCTCTTTATGTGAACCAGGATAGTTATAAATACATCCATTCTCTTTAGTAACATCGTTTAAAAATATGTTAATGGTTACGGTCAAACCATTCTTATTCTTGCTGTACGAGTTATCTTGATGTGGTCTCCACGCTTGTTTAGAAAATTCAGTACCTGGTTGTTTCCATATCATATGAGTTGATAACCCAACAAACTTTCTTTCATATAAATTTTCTAACTCACCTACCACTCTTTTGTCTTTTAATAACTCTCGTATATCTTTTGAAGTTTGTTTACATTCTTTTAGATAATCAATTCTTTCTCTCATACTCCCTTTGATTTTATTGACACTTTGTGATATTAGAAATTCATATCTATCTGGATTCAGTATATTATTGTAATCATCTGTAGTGTGAAGTTCAAGCCTTCTTTTTATGTAATCACACTCTTTAACTGATAGTAAGTTATCAAGTATTACATATCCATTTTCTTGATAAAATAAACTATTGTGTGAGTACTTCACGTGCCACATCCTCTAATGTTAAATATGATTTCCACCCATACCTATTTTTTGCACTACTAACGTCCAACCTTAGTTTATTTTCTCTACTTGGTTTTGATGTATTATATACAATCTCTAATTCTTTCCCACTAACACTTATTATTGCTTCAACTATCTCCGTAACCGACTTCGTATTTCCAGTTGCAACATTTAGTAAATCAAAATTCGTTTCTTGTTTTTCTAATATAGATTCTATCAGATGTGCTAAATCAACAACACTCAACAAGTCTTTCTGTTCTTTACCATCACCCCAAACTTCTATCTTATCTTCTGCTTGTTTTACTTTTTGAATCATAGTAGAAAAGAAATGTGCTTTTTCTATGTCCGTTTTATCGTACTTTCCGATTATATTAGTTTGTCTAAGTGCAGTATATTTAGTATCTCCAAGTTTAGAATAGAATTTACACATATTCTCAAGGTAAACTTTTGTTGTTCCACCACCAAAGTAAACATCATCCTCGTCAATAATCCCATAAAAGTCTTCTTCAAACTCATCATATTGGTCATACATCACCGTACAACTTGGAAAGATAACATGACTTACATCACTCTCATATGCTTCTCTAAATATCAATGAGTTCATTATAACATTGTCTGTAACGTGCAGATATGGTTTGTTTATAGCATCTACTATATTGGTTGACACTGCGGCATATTGTAAAATCATATCACAACCACCATATAATGCTCTCTTCACATCCCACTTCTTTGTCAAATCTACTTGTACCCATTCAACTTTATCACCATAAGAATCTATAGCATCTTTATTCTTATGATAGGTTGCTCTGATA
>Ga0316202_10002470_pt1 | contig 12127 bp, 10 predicted proteins | sample 3monrhotite_MG_FD_204934 | JGI IMG/M metagenome (GOLD analysis project Ga0316202, IMG submission 204934) | Microbial mat bacterial communities from mineral coupon in-situ incubated in ocean water Damariscotta River, Maine, United States -... | ecosystem: Environmental > Aquatic > Marine >... | reverse complement strand
GTCGCCCCAGACCTGCAATTGTTCCACCGCAGCGGCGCGGAATGTATCACCCGCCGCGATCACCACCTTTTTGCCCGCCGCTTTGAACTGGCTGGCCAACTTGCCGATGGTTGTGGTCTTGCCCGATCCGTTGACGCCAACAACGAGCACCACTTGCGGGGTCTTGGCATAAAGCGGCAAGGGCCGCGCGACAGGGTCCATGATCCGGGCGATTTCATCGGCCATCAATTGCTTGATCTCGCCAACCGACAGCTTTTTGCCAAACCGCCCCTCGGCCATGTTTGCTGTTACCCGCATCGCGGTTTCCACGCCCATATCGGCGGTGATCAGCAGCTCCTCAAGCTGCTCCAGCATGTCGTCGTCCAGTGTCCGGCGCACCACGGTTTTGGGCGCGGCGCGGCCCATCAGGCGGCCCAAGAGACCCGGCTTGGCGGCCTCTGTCGGCATTGCCTCTTCCAGATCGGGCGCGACGGAGGTCAGGGTGGTGCGCAGCGGTTCGGCTTTGATCCGCTCCGGTACTGGCGCAACTTCTGGCTCTGGCTCTGGCTCTGGCTCTGGCTCTGGCTCTGGCTCTGGCTCTGGCTCTGGCTCTGGCTCTGGCTCTGGCTCTGGCTCTGGCTCTGGCTCTGGCTCTGGCTCTGGAAGGGTCTCGGCGATCTCTTCCTCTATGGCCAGCGCTTCTATTGGTTCTGGATCGGGTGTGACCGGTGCAGGCGCAGGTTCCGGCATTGGCTCTGCCACTTCTGCAACCGGCTCCGCTGGTGCAGGCTCCGGGTCGACGGCCTCAGGCAGGATCTCTGCTGCCGCTGGGGCCTCTTGCATCACCTCGTCAACAGCCACCTCTTCCGCGCCGCCATCACTGACAATCGCCTCCAGCCCTTCGTCAATCTTGGACGAGGATTTAAAGAGCTTGTCTTTGAGCTTTTTGAAAAATGCCAAGGGAAATCTCCGCGCAGGTTTTCCCTGATCTATAGTCTAGTTCCGCCGGATGGAAGGGTGACCGGTTAAAACAGACGCGGCCACAGCACGATGGCGGCAGTTAAAAGTTTCGTGAAAAATGAGCCACCGCGCCCGAACCGAGGGGCAGGAAGCAAAGCGCCCGCCCCGTGGGGGCGGTTCGGGCGCTGCCAAATCTCAGATTTGGCATAGTTCAAGCTACCCCAACGTCCAGAAAAGGCATTTAAAACACCCCGTCTCCAAGCGTTCCAAGCGTCAAAAGCACGATCGCGCCCCAATATAGCGGCCAGATCAGAACGTTGGCCCAACGTTCAACCCGGTCCCCCCGCGCCAAAACAAAGGTTTGCAATCCCAGCAAGGTATCGGAGGCCGCAAAAGCCAATGCGCCCGAGACAACGAGTGGCACTGCCGTCATCAAACCACAGATCCCCATGGCGATGATAATGCCAATATAAACAGCCACCGGAAGGCGTAGATCGCCCGCGTTGGGCAACAGCACCCGCACCATGACGCCCGCCAGAACCGCCAAGCCAAGAAGCAGTGCAAATGCCAGCGGCGCAGCCAGATGAGCCGGATCAGGGCTCAACCTAATGAAAAACACCGCGATCCAGGCCAGATGTCCCAAAGCAAAGGCGATCAACCCACCCAGAAACGCTTTGTCCCCCGGACGGGACAGCACAACATCACCAAGGCTGCAAAGCGCCAGCGCCATCGCCAACGATGGCATCCCTGCCACGAGCGCTGCAATCGCAAGAGGAAACACTGACAAGCCTTTGACAGCGCTCCGAAAAATACTGTGGCCTTCGGACAGCGTCAGCGCCCAATAAATCGCGGCCGCCGCCCCTGTCAGTGCCCAGATCAAACCTTAGATCTCGTCCGGGAAATGCTTCATCACCAACCGGATCGGATTTGGCGCAGCCTGCCCCAAACCACAGATAGAGGCATCAATCATCGCGGTGCTCAGCTCTTCGAGCAAGCCCTGATCCCAGCTGTCTTTCTGCATCAGTTTCACCGCTTTTTCACAGCCAACCCGGCACGGCGTACATTGACCGCAGCTTTCGTCCTCAAAGAACCGCAGCATGTTCAGCGCCGCCGCTTTGGCCGAATCGTGATCCGACAGAACCACCACAGCAGCAGAGCCGATAAACGATCCATGTGGCTGCAACGTGTCGAAATCCAAGGGGATGTCATTCATCGACGCAGGCAGCAATCCCGAAGACGGCCCGCCCGGCTGATAGGCCTTAAAGCTATGGCCGCTGGCCATGCCGCCGCAGGCCTCGATGATGTCGGTGATCGTAGATCCTGCTGGCAGCAGATACATGCCCGGATTGGCCACGCGGCCCGACACGGAATAGCTGCGCAATCCTTTGCGGCCGTTCTTTTCGGTGGACGACAGAACCTCAGGCCCTTCGCGGCAGATCCGCGCGACCCAATGCAGGGTTTCGACATTGTGCACCAATGTCGGTTTGTTAAAGATCCCGACCTGCGCCACAAACGGCGGGCGGTGGCGCGGCATGCCGCGTTTGCCTTCGATGCTTTCAATCATCGCGCTTTCTTCGCCGCAGATATAGGCACCTGCGCCGCGGCGCAGATCAATAGAGCCCGGCTTAACGATGCCCGCGCTTTCGAGTGCTGCAATCTCGCGGCGCAGGATCTCCAGAACCGCAGGGTATTCGTCGCGCATGTAGATAAACGCTTTTTCCGCCTCGACGGCCCATGCGGCGATCAACATCCCCTCAAGGAACAGATGCGGTGTGCGTTCGAGATACCAGCGATCCTTGAACGTGCCCGGCTCGCCTTCGTCGCCATTCACGGCCAGATAACGTGTGCCGGCATTGGCGCGGACAAAGCCCCATTTCTTGCCCGACGGGAAACCCGCACCGCCCAGACCGCGCAGGCCGGAGGCCAGAACCTTTTCCTGCACCTCTTCCCAATTGCCATTGTCGCGCAGGTCTTTGAGGGTCTCATAGCCCCCGGTGGCGGCATAGGCCTCATAGGTTTCATAATCGGGCAGATGGGCGTGGGTGTCCTGCGCGGCAATGGCGGCCTGCACCTTTTCAGGGGTCGCATTGTCGATATGGTTGTGGCCCAGTTCCAGCACAGGCGCGGTGTCGCAGCGGCCCATACAAGGTGCGCGCAAAACCCGGACCTCAGCCGGATCAAGCCCGTCTTCGAGCGCCGCTTTCAACTGCTGTGCACCAGCCAGCTCGCAAGACAACGAATCGCATACCCGAATGGTCAGTGCGGGGGGCGGTGTTTCGCCTTCTTTGACCACATCAAAATGCGCGTAGAAGGTCGCGACCTCGTAAATCTCGGCCATCGACAGGCGCATCTCTTCGGCCAAGGCGCGGATATGCGCGGCGGACAGATGGCCATATTCATCCTGAATCAGGTGCATATGCTCAATCAGCAGATCACGATCGCGGCTTTTACCATCAAGCAGCGCGCGCACCTCGTCCCAAGCCTGATCCTCAAGCTGGCGACCCTTGGTGTGGCGGCGGCCCTTGCCTTTGCCGGACTTCCAGACGCCTTTTTTCGGCCCGTCGCCTGCGGTCTTGGTGTTCTCATCCAGCGCCATGATCTACCCTTTTTGTGCATTGGTTGGCGCATCTCTAACAAATCCTTAGGGGCGGGCACGATAAAAAAGCGACAATTCCATCGCAGTTTGCGCGGGCGGCGGGTGATAAGTGTGATTGTGCCGCCCGTGCCGCCGCGCCAGTATGCGCCCAGTTGAGGAGAGCCGTTTCGTGTTGTGGTATGCCATCGCCAGCCTGATCCCTACGGCGTTTCTCGGGGCCGCCTGCCTGTGGGGCGGGATATGGCCGCTGCTGGCTTTGCTGTCGGTCACGGGCGCCGTGTATCTTATGGACCGGCTGAACCGGTTGCCGGCAATCACGCAAAGCTCCGGACTTTGGCTCTGTTATCTTCTGGCCGCTTCGCATGTTCTGGTTCTTTGGCTGGGGGTTATCGCCCTGTCTTCGGATGGTACGCTGGATCTGACCGGCAAAGTCATGACCTTTGCCGCCTTGGGGTTGTTCTTGGGGCAGGTGTCAAATTCCAACGCGCATGAGCTGATACATGCCAAGGCACGTTGGCCCCGGCGGTTGGGCGCGTTGATATTCTGCACGCTTGGTCACGGGCATCATGTCTCGGCCCATTTGCATGTTCATCATGTTCACGCGGCCACAGACAACGATCCGAACTCGGCCAGGTTGGGCGAAGGGTTCTGGCGGTTCTGGCTCAGGGCCGCCCCGGCAGAGTTTATGGCCGGCCTGAGGGCTGAGACCCGTAGACATCAGGGCAAACCGCTGCGGCACCCTTACGTGATTTGGATTGGCGGTGCCGCAATCAGCCTGCTGTTGTCCTATGCGCTTGCGGGCATGGGCGGGGTGTTGATCCATGCAGCGTTGGCCGCCTATGCGCAATGGCAATTGCTGCTGTCCGATTATGTCCAACACTACGGGCTGCGCCGTACCGCCGAGCCAGATGGCAAAGCTGAACCCATGGGCCCGCAGCACAGCTGGAACGCCCCGCAGTGGTATTCTTCTGCGATGATGCTGAACGCGCCGCGCCATTCCGACCACCATCTGCGCCCTGCCCGTCCGTTTCCCGCTCTGGAAGTCACACCAGACACGATGCCAGTGCTGCCCCGATCCCTGCCGGTTATGGCTAGCATCGCGCTGATCCCGCCGCTGTGGCACCGGATGATGGATCACCGCGCTGCCCGTTGGCAAAATGCGGCCTCTGGCGATCTGGGGTCTGGCCGATGAGGTCCATTTCTGACAATCATTAGCCCATGAAATACATCGCACTGATCCTCGCCATGATTGCCGCCCTACCTGCCGCTGCACAGGACTTGATGACAGCCGCAGAATTTGACCGCTACACCCGAGGCAAAACACTGTTTTATGGCCGTGATGGCGCGGCCTATGGGGCCGAGATCTATCTCGAAAACCGCCGGGTCCGGTGGTCCTTTCTGGATGGGCAATGCAAGGATGGCCAATGGTACGAGGAGGCCGGGCTGATCTGCTTTGTCTATGAGGACAACCCAGATCCGCAGTGCTGGTCCTTTACCGAGGGCAGCGGCGGATTGATCGCGCGATTTGAAAATAACCCCCTGACAACAGAGCTTTACGAGGCACAAGACGTCGGTGAAGAGATGGTTTGCCTCGGTCCCAAGGTCGGCGTCTAGGGGTTAGACGGTCGTTTACAGCAACGTCCCCTGCTCCGGTGCGGGGGGCGGCGGGGTTTTCTTTTTGGCCGGGGCTTTGCCGCCAACCTCAATGCGCCCGTCGGCAAATTCGATTTCTAGCATTGCAGCCTTTTTCGCAGCTGCGGTGCCCGTGACCACCGCCCCATCGCCGCGCACCACAGCATAGCCGCGCGCCAAGGTGGATTTATAGCTCAGCGTTTCGCGCAGCCGGTCCAATGCGTCGATCTTTTGGCGCCAATTGCGGGTCTGGCGTTGCCCTGCTTCGGACAGGCGCGATGCGATCTTTGCCAAAGCGTCCGACTTGCGCTGCTGATCCTGTGCCAAGGCTTCGGGGCGGAACGTCCGTGCGCGGGTCTCAAACCGGTCCCGCTTGGCCGAGATGGTGCGCATCAACGCCGGATCAAGGCGCGAGGCCAAGCCTGACAGCCTGCGCCGGTCATTGTCCAACAGCCGTTTCAACGTCGCTGGCCGCAACGATCCTGACACATCCGCGAGCCGCACCCGCCGCCGCTGCACCCCAGCGATCAGCGCCGGTTCCAGTTTCTCTGCTGCGCGGTCCAGCCTCTGTCGCGGGCCGTCCAGCAAGGTCTCGGGGCGCGGCAAGGCACGGGCCATGTCGCGCAAGCGTTGAGTCCGCCGGGTCAATCCCTGGCTCAGCATCTGGCCCATGCGGGCCTCTTGGGTCTCAAGCCATGCAGCCAATTCGTGCCGGACCGGCACTGCCAGCTCTGCCGCCGCCGTCGGCGTAGGCGCACGTTTGTCCGACACAAAGTCGATCAAGGTGGTGTCGGTCTCATGCCCCACCGCCGAGATCAGCGGGATCTGCGAGGCGGCCGCAGCCCGCGCCACGCTTTCTTCGTTAAAGCCCCATAAATCCTCGACCGATCCGCCGCCCCGCGCCACGATCAGCAGATCGGGCCTTGGCAAAGCCCCGCCAGGGGTCAGCGCATTGAACCCCTCAATGGCGCGAACCACCTCGGGCGCACATTTGGCCCCCTGCACCGCCACCGGCCAGATCAGCACCTTGCGCGGAAACCTGTCGCGCAACCGGTGCAGAATATCGCGGATCACTGCGCCCGAGGGCGAGGTCACAACGCCAATGATTTCGGGCAAGTAGGGCAAGGGCCGTTTGCGGGAGGGTTCAAAAAGCCCCTCCGCCGCCAGCATTTTTTTGCGTTTCTCCAAAAGCGCCATCAACGCGCCCATGCCCGCCGGTTTGATGTCTTCAATGACGATCTGATATTTGGATTGCCCGCCAAAGGTGGTGACGCGCCCGGTGGCAACGACCTCCATGCCCTCTTCGGGCTGGGTGTCCAGCTTGGCACTGACCCCTTTCCAGATCACGCCGGATATGACGGATTTGTCGTCTTTAAGGTCCAGATAGATATGCCCCGACCGGGGGCGGCTGACGCGGCCCACCTCGCCGCGAATGCGCACATGGCCAAATTCGCCCTCGATCACACGCTTGATCGCGCCTGACAGTTCGGTGACCGAAAATTCGGGGCTGTTCAGCCCGTCTTGGGGATCGTCGATCAGGTCCATGCAGATTGTGTCCTTATGTCCGCCTGCGCCGCCTTGTCTCGGGGCTTTGCCCAGCTTAGAACGCCAGCACGCAGAGGCCAAGGGAGCAAGAGCGCGATGAACATCCTAATTCTGGGCAGCGGTGGACGCGAACATGCATTGGCCTGGGCGGTGATGCAGAACCCCAAATGTGACAAACTTATTGTGGCACCCGGCAACGCGGGCATCGAAGCGATTGCCGATTGCGCCAGTTTTGACATCATGGACGGTGCCGTGGTGGTCGGGTTTTGTGAGGAAAACAGCATTGATTTTGTGATCATCGGCCCCGAAGCGCCATTGGCCGCAGGCGTGGCCGACGATCTGCGCAGCGCCGGTTTCAAGGTTTTTGGCCCCTCGGCAGCCGCGGCAGAGCTGGAGGCATCCAAAGCCTTTACCAAAGAGATTTGTGACGCCTGCAACGCGCCCACAGCAGCCTATGGCCATTTCACTGATGCCAACGCGGCCCGCGCCTATGTGGCGGAGCAAGGTGCACCGATTGTGATCAAAGCCGACGGGCTGGCCGCAGGCAAAGGCGTGATCATCGCCATGACCGAAGCGGAGGCGCTGGCGGCGGTGGACGAGATGTTTGACGGCTCCTTTGGTGCGGCGGGCGCCGAAGTGGTGATCGAAGAGTTCATGGAAGGCGAAGAGGCATCGTTCTTTATCCTGTGTGACGGCGAAGAAGTGCTGCCCATCGGCACAGCGCAGGACCACAAGCGCGTTGGCGAAGGTGACACCGGCCCCAACACCGGCGGCATGGGCGCCTATTCCCCCGCGCCGGTGCTGACCGATGCGATTGCGCAAAAGGCGCTGGATGAGATTATTCGCCCGACCATGGCGGAAATGGCCAAACGCGGAACGCCCTATCAGGGGGTGATTTACGCCGGTTTGATGATCAAGGACGGCCAGCCGCGGCTGGTGGAATACAACGTGCGCTTTGGCGATCCGGAATGTCAGGTGTTGATGATGCGGCTGGGGGCGCAGGCCTTTGACCTGATCCAGGCCGCCGCTGAGGGGCGGCTGGGAGAGATGCGTGTCAACTGGGCCGAGGATCACGCGATCACGGTTGTGATGGCGGCGAACGGCTATCCCGGTACCTATGACAAGGGATCGGTGATCAACGGGTTGGACAACATGCCGGAAGACAGCGCAAACATGGTGTTTCACGCGGGCACAGCCCTGAAAGACGGGGCTGTCACCGCCACAGGCGGGCGGGTTCTGAACGTCACGGCGCGCGGAGCCTCTTTGGCCGAGGCGCAGGCGCGGGCCTATAAGATGGTGGATGGCATTGACTGGCCCGAGGGCTTTTGCCGCCGAGATATCGGCTGGCGGGCCTTAGGGTAGACATCTTCGGATCGGGCTGGCCGATCCGACCGGACGGGGGGCCAGCCCCCCGCACCCCCCGGAATATTTAGGGCCAAAAAGGGTCAGTTACAGGCAAGCGCGGCGCGAAAGCTTTTGCGTCCTTTGTGCGGGCCGATGTCGCGGCTTTGCAGTTGGGTTCCGTCAAAGGTGACCGCGATCAGCCGAGACCAATTGGCGGTGGCAACGATCATTTCAGGCGTCCCCGTGCAGGTGCGTATGCCGCCCGCGATATCTGTCTCGCCAATGCGGTGATTGGTCAGGCCCAGCAGTTTTGCCACTTCTGTAAGTGCACCGCCCTCAAACCGCCAGAGGCGCAGTGTCTTGGCCAGGTGGGGCCGGTCGATATAGGCCAGTTCCACCGTGCCGTCGCCGTCCAGATCCGCCGCACCAATCGGGGCCAGCCAGCGGTTGCGCGTCCCGATGAAGGGGGTGGCGGTGACGACACCGTTCGCATCATAGATGGCAAGCCGCGCACCTTGTGACAGATCGCTTTCCACCACCATGACCAGCGGTGTGCCGGTGCCAAGTTCCACCACTCTGGGCGCGACATCCTCAAAAACGCGATGCTGGGGGAGGCGCAGCAAGATCTGCCGTGGGGTGCAATCGGCGCAGTCTTTTACCCTGAGCCGCAAAGCGCCCCATTCGACCGCGTCACCAAGGATGCCATGGGTGTAGCGCGTGGTGGGTTCGGCATAATCTGCCGCAAGGATCGCCGGGGCGGGGTCCGCACTGGCGCCCTGCCCCGCAACAAGCAGCAGCGCGGCGATGGCCCGCTGCCACAGGCGCATCAGATTTGCTTTTCGGGCATCTGCACGCGCAGGCCGTCCAAGGCATCCGTCACCTTGAGCTGGCAGGTCAGCCGCGAGCGTTCCGGGTTCGGCTCATAGGCGAAGTCCAGCATGTCTTCTTCCATGTCGTCTTTGGCCGGAAGTTTCTCAACCCAGGCCGGATCCACATAGACGTGACAGGTGGAGCAAGCACAGGCACCACCGCAATCGGCCTCGATACCCGGAATGTTGTTGTCGCGTGCGCCTTCCATGACGGTCATGCCATTTGCGACCTCGACCACATGTTCGGTCCCGCCGTGCTCCACATAGGTGATTTTCGCCATTCGAGCGCCCTCAATGAAATTTCGATTTTTTCTGTTTAGCGGGGCAAGCGCGGCACTGCCACCCCCTTTTTGACCGGCAGTTTTCCTTGCCGGTTGGGCGCGGGGTTCGAGCCGGATTTTTGGTCTGGTTTTGGTTTGCCTGGCAGGTGCCGGTGGCCCTAGGCAGGCGCTGCGAAAACCGTTAATCTGGGCCGAACCGCAGACCCAAGAGGCATTGGGCTATGATACAGGCAACACCGCTCCGATGGCTTCGGCTGGCGGCCTTTGGGCTGGGCGGCGCTGTTGGTTTATCGGGTTGCCAGACGCAATATGCCGACAAGGGTCATGCCCAGCGGGCCGAGCCCGGTGTTTATCAGGCGACCCGCAATGGGCCGGATGGCGCACCGCAAGGCAGCTGTTGGGGCCGCACCGTCAGCCCGGCGGTGATTGAAACAGTTACAGAGCAGGTGCAGGTGTCGCCCGCGCAGTACAATCCCGATGGCACCTTGCTACGACCGCCGGCCTACCGCAGCGAGGCCCGGCAGATGATCGTCACCCCACGCGTTGACAGTTGGTTCGAGACCCCTTGCGCCGAAGCTCTGACACCTGATTTTATCGCATCCTTGCAGCGGGCGTTGGCGGTGCGGCGATACTATGAGGGGCCGATCACGGGAACCCTGGACACAGACACCCAAGCCGCCATTCGCGCGTTTCAACGCTCCACCGGGCCAGACAGTGGCGTGCTGTCTTTGGCCTCGGCGCGGCAGTTGGGGCTGATAGCGGTGGACAGGACCACACTCGAATAGCCGGGCAGACCGAAAAAAGGGCGCCCCGCAGGACGCCCTTTTCTTAATTCAATCGGTTCGGAGCCGATCAGTCAGACAGGGTCAGCGCCACAAACCGTGGATCACCCGCCCGGCGCACCAACATCAACAGCGACTTGCGGCCGGCCTCTTTGGCTGCGTCCACCCGCGCCTCCAGTTCGGCGATGTTGGTGACCTTCTGCTGGCCCGCTTCGGTGATGATGTCACCGGCACGCAGGCCTTTTTCGAAGGCTTCGGAGGTTTCATCTACTTCGGTCACGGCCAGACCGGCCATATTTGCCTCAACGCCCAGTTCGGAGCGCAGATCGTCGGTGAGTGGCGCAAGGGTCAGCCCCAGCACCGTTTTGCTTTGCGGGGTTGGCGCGTCCTGTTCCTGCGCGGGGGCGGAGGACGCCCCATCCGCATCTTCGCGACGGCCCAGAACAACCTTGATCGTCTGGCTCTTGCCTTCGCGCAGCACGGTCACCCGCACAGTGGCGCCCACCGGGCTGTTGCCCACCTGACGGACAAGGCCGCGGGTATCGGCGACATCAACGCCGTCGAAAGACAAGATCACATCACCTGTTGCCAAGCCTGCCTCTTTAGCGGGGCCATCCGGCACATCGGTGATCAACGCGCCGGAGGCGTTCTCAAGCCCCATGGCATCTGCCACATCTTCGGTCACATCCTGAATGCGCACGCCCAGCCAGCCGCGACGGGTTTCGCCGAACTCTTTAAGCTGATCAACCACACGGGTCACCACGTTGGAGGCCATGGAAAAGCCGATCCCGATAGAACCGCCATTGGGCGAGAGGATCGCGGTATTCACACCAATCACATCACCGTCCATATTGAACAACGGACCGCCCGAATTGCCCCGGTTGATCGCAGCGTCGGTCTGGATGTAATCGTCGTAGGTGCCGGACAGAGCCCGGTTACGGGCCGACACGATCCCGGCAGAGACAGAGAACCCCTGCCCCAGCGGGTTGCCCATGGCAATCACCCAATCGCCCACGCGGGCGGCGTCACTGTCGCCAAATGACACGAAGGGCAGTGGCGTTTCGGCCTCGACCTTGAGCAAGGCAATGTCGGTGTTCGGATCGGTGCCGATCACTTTGGCCTGAAGCTCTTCTCCAGAGAAGAATTCGATGGTGATCTCATCCGCGCCGTCGATGACGTGGTTGTTGGTGACGACATAGCCGTCCTCGGAAATCACAAAACCCGACCCAAGCGCCGAGGACCGGCGCGGGCGGTTGCCTTCGCCGCCATTGTTGCGGTCCTGGAATTCGCGGAAAAAATCTTCAAACGGTGATCCTTCGGGCACGATGCCTTGCGGCCCCGTGCGGCCCTCAATCACGGTAGAGGTGGTGATGTTGACCACCGATGGGCTGATTTTTTCGGCCAGCGGTGCGAGGCTTTCGGGTTTGGCCAGCGCCATCGCCGCCTGCACCGTGAGAAAGATCAACGTCAAAAAGCTGAGGAAAAAGGCCTTGAACGCCAGCGTTTCCTGTATCGGGCTGGCTTGCACTTTTGCCTGTGACTGCATGGTATTCTCCTGCTGTGTCCTGCTGGGCGCGGGCACGCCCCGGTCATTCCGTGAAGAGCAGACTGCATCCTGCAAGGCCGCTCCGCAATATGAAAGATGTGGCTGATCACGTGCTTTTCAACTGCCGCAAGGGCAGTCGTGAGGTGAGATTTGCGCAAAATTTTGCCGATTTGGGCGGTTGGGCGGGGTGAAAGGCGGACAGGTGCATCAATGGTGGGCAGAAGATTGGTTGAGCCGCCGTTGTTAGGTGCGGGCCGTTCCGCCTGTTTGGGATGTCTTTTTTGAGCCCTTTTTTCGTGCCCTGAGAGATGGAGCACGATTTGCCAAATCTGCAATTTTGCAGCGCCCGAACCGCCCCGTTTTGCCGAAGGCAAACCTACGGTTTGACGGGGCGGGCGCGGTGAACCCTTATGAGTAAAGAGTACCCACCTTGGCCACCTAACCAACATTTGGAGAATGTTAACACCCAAGAGACCAACAAGAACTGTCAGATGTCGACTATGATGAAGGTTTTTCGACGCGGGCCATGGTAATCGGGATCGGCTGGGTGTGCGTGTGGCCCGCGTTGACAAACCTCTCAGGGAGGAAGCCGC
>Ga0316202_10002468_pt1 | contig 12129 bp, 14 predicted proteins | sample 3monrhotite_MG_FD_204934 | JGI IMG/M metagenome (GOLD analysis project Ga0316202, IMG submission 204934) | Microbial mat bacterial communities from mineral coupon in-situ incubated in ocean water Damariscotta River, Maine, United States -... | ecosystem: Environmental > Aquatic > Marine >... | reverse complement strand
AACTTGCGGCTCGAGCCGTCGATCGTCTCCGTGATCCCAACGTTTGGGTTTTCGTCACATCGTTCGTCATATCCACCCAAGCAGCTCGGTTGCCAGTGCCCGGCGTCCGTGAAGTCGACGGCTTTTGCGGTCAGATAAGTAAGCGTCCACGTGGTGCCGTTGATCCCGAATTGCGCAGCGGTTGCCGAGTCCGTGAACGTCAGCACAAGATTGACGCTGCTCGGATGTGAGAGCGTATACTCTGTCAGTGGTGGCGCTCCATCGCCATCGGGCCAAGTGTAGGACGCGCTAAGGGTTGCAGCGACGCCCGCCGCTATAAGCCCCGCCTGAATCTGAGCCGCAAGCCTGCCTTGAATGCTAGACGCCGTGGCATTGTTGCTCACGTCCGAATACCACCCCCAGTAAGACGAGCCGATCGCCGTTGAAAGGTCGATCGTGCTGGAGTGCGTGCCGTCGTTCCACGTAACCGATCCGGCGATCGTCGGTCGCCAAGAGTAGATCGGATGGGATGGGTAATTTGTGCTCACGCTGCCGATCCGACTGATGAGGATACTTGTTCGACCATTGCCCGACTTCGGGCGCGGGCCGGTGTTAGCGAGTCGAACGCTACATTGTAGATCGTGGTCTGGGTAGTAGGTCCACCGCGCGCGGGCTCCGCGCCACCGCCGCCGCCCGTTGATCTCGGCTTGTCCTTTGTCGCCGCTCCAAGCAGTGCGCCCGCGGCGATTGCCCCCGCTCCCGCCGCAGCTAGTGCCGGGGCGGCAGTTGCCGGACCAACTAGGGGAGCAAGCGCGGGGAACAGGTTGGAGAGCGCGGCGACTGCGGCATAGGCAACCGCCATCGTTCCAAGCTGCACGAGCATTTGTCCGAGCGAGCGCCCGAAGTTCTTGAGCGCGTCGGCGTCGCGGTCGACGATCGCGGAAACGCTGAATTGCTGGAACGACTGAAACACGCCTTGAAGAGCAGTAGTTGCGAGAGACTGAACCGAGATCGCGCGCTCTTCGATTTGCTGTAGCGCGGCGGATAGTTTCTCTGCCCCTTCTAGCTTGTTTTCGCCCTGGATCGCGCGAAGTTCCTTCGCTTGCTCAATCTGCGCGCCGATCGCTCTGTTGAGTTTCATCGCGCCCGAAACAGCGGCAGAGTACGCGGCGTCAAGACCCATGATTCCAGCGCTGAATCCCTCGATCTCGATCGTCGCTTCTTCCGCCCCATCGCCAACGCCGGACAAGCCCCGCTCAATCTCCGGCAATGTGACCGCGCCCGCGCGCCGTGCAGCGTCCATCCCTTCAGTCATCTCGGACATCATGCCGCCGATCCCGAGAGATTCGCGGCGGCCTACTTCTCCGATTGATTCAAACAATCCCTCAAGACGCATCAACTTTGCGTCTAGCTCGTCGAGCTCCGGCGTTGACTCGGCCAGTCCACGAGCGAAGCCGGTCAGCGGATTCCATGTCTCTAGGTTTGCTTTTAGCGACAAGAACGAACGCTGAACGAGCAGGATCCCTTGATAGGCGCGCACAGCGACTTGGCCGGTAAACCTTAACCCGACCACTAGCAACTCAAGCCCATCGCTTGCCAAGTCCGTTGCGGCGGTATTCGCGCCCATGAACGACCGCACGACCTCGATCACCTGTTCCGACACTTGACGAAGACGCGGGATCAACTGGGTTGCAAGTCCACGCGCGAACGATCCCGCAACGGTCTTTAGTCGCGTTATATTGTCGTTCAACATCTCAGACGCGACGATCGTTTCATTCGTCAGGACGAGCCCCAACTCGTGCGCCTCCGCTCGCATCTCTTCGATCCCCTCGCTGCCCTGGTTTAGCAGCGGGATCAGACGAGCGCCCGCACGCCCAAAGATCTCCATCGCGCGCGCCGTCTTCTCCGCGCCGTCTGGCATCTCTGCGAAGCGGTCGGCGATGTCGCCAAGCATATCGTCAATCGATCGGATCTCGCCCTCGGCAGTCGTTGATGCGACTCCGATCGCCTCGAACGCTTCTACCGCGGTGCTTACGCCTTGCTGCGCGTCTAGCGCGTTGGCGCTTAATCTACGGAAAGCGCTGGCCGATGCCTCGATCGAACTTCCCGACAAATCAAGCGCAAGCGAGAGCTCTTGATAGGAGTCCGTAGACAAACCAATCGCGCGGGAGTTTTTCCCGATCTCGTCCGCTTGCTCGGAAATCCGTTGAGTCATCGCCAGCAATGCGGCACCAGCAGCAGCGGCAGCGGCTCCAACCGCGACGATCGCGCGCCCCATTGCGGAGGCGGCATTGCCAACGCGACCCGAGCTTGCCGCTAGGGCGTCAGATCGGCGCGTAGCGGTTGCAACGCTTTTGCTGTCAATGTCGATCTTGAGTCCGACCGTTTCTCTAGCCATCGATTAACCTCATTAATTCCGCCTCGACCCAGCCGTCAGGATGCTTGCACGCGAGCGCTTCGGCCTCCAACTGTCCGCGCAAGTCGGACACGTAGTCAGCGCGGGCGCGTTGGATCTGCACGATGTCGCCATAAGCTGTAGCCGTAACGTCCCGCAGTCCGAGCCATCCCGCGTCGAGGCTCTTGAGCAACTCAAGCGCGGCGTCCCAGCGAGTGAACGAAGCGCGCGCACCGTTTCGAGCGCACGGACAACGCTCGGTGCCGCATAGCGGGGGCTTAGAATGTCGGGCAAGTGTGGCACAGTCGAACCCTCGCAGACGCTCACGCGCCCACGTCGTCAGTTTTTTTCAGCGCCCCCATCCAGGGACTTTAGACCGAGCGCCGCAGTGATTACCGCGCTCTTCGCCTCCATCGGAAGGTGTGCCACGTATACCGCGCGCGTTTCTTCGTCGCACTTGCTGTAGACGCACCCGCCCACCGTCGCGTCACATTCGACGAGAACACGCGCACACCAGTCGTCAACGAGTGCGATCAGCTCGGCGGTCTGGACCGCTTGCAATTCGCCGCTCTCGCTTTCTGCCTGAATCCGCGAATGCTCCGACGAATACGCGAGCCGATCCGCTGCACTCAAGACCTTACACCGGCCCATCACCGGGGTTCCGTCAACGTCAGAAAGGAAACTCGTTTCAAGTTCGATCGCGAATCCCATCAGACTGTGCCGTGAGTGTAGGTAACGGTGATCACTGGAGTGCTTGAACCACGGTTGCGCCGCGAACCTTCGCCGGTAAACGAGAACGCTCGCCCGCCGTCTTGCGCGTCACGCTCTGCCGAATACTGAATACACGGCAAGTCAAACTTGATCGTTTGGTTTGCCGTCGAGAACTCGGCGAGAGTGAGCGTCAGCGCGACCGAAAGAAACCCGCGACCACTCTTGAATCCTGCCATTAACGTGCCCGCGCCAAGCCCCGATCCGCTGTAGTCTGAGGAGTCCGCGAATCGAAGCGTTACGCCGACCGCGCCATCATAGAACACTGGGGCGGTTGTGAAACCGTTGGTAGCCGTTGGGTCGACGACTCGGCTAACTGTCGGCGCAAGGTCGATCGCGAGCTCGGCAACTCCCGCAGGCGTGATCGTAGTGCCCGAACTGTGGGTGTTATCGTCCCAATATTTGATCACCATCGTCGCGCCTTTTACGACCGCGGGGATCGCGCCCTGTCCCGTTGGCTCCGCGCCGAACCCTGACAAGTCAGTGTCCGAAACGTCGAGAAACAGATCGTTGACTACTTGCCCGGTTACTGCGGACTCATAGATCGCGAGCCCGTTCGTGCTCAGGTTGATCTTGGTCGAGAGGACTGCGCCGCGTACTCCGACCCATTCGTCTGCGGTGTTATTGTCGATCAGGCATTCCGCCAGCGACATCGAAGCGGGGGATCGCGTGCCGCCAGTCTCGCCCGGCCAGTTGGTGAGAGTCTTCGTTGACGGGATCAGCGTCAACGCTGGGTTGCTGTAGGCGCTGGCCTCAAATCCACTCGCGAGCAGTTGCTTTACGTGCGTGGGGAAAACGTTGGTTGCGGAGTTTCCGCGCAGCTCAGTTGCAAGCGTGCCGCCCATACCGACCGCGCCACGGGTTGCGGCGATTGCCCCCGCGTATCCGTCGATCGCTTCCGAGTTGCTGATCATCTCGCCGTCTTGCGGCATCAGTCGAGACTCGCCCCGAGCAGGTAGCCGCAACTCTGATCCAGTTGGCGAGGATGGGTCAAACTTAAACGTTCCCACCGTCGACTCAAGATCGCCAACAATGAAACGGGTCTTGTCTTGTCTTACTCCGCCAGCGTTAGCCATTGGTCACACCTTTTGATTTCGTCGCCGTCTTGCGGCGGCGGTTGGGTTTGGATTCGGAAAGCGCCCGCGCGATGGCGTCGCTTGTGGGGTTGATCCCGTTCGAGCGCAGCGCACGCGCGGCGTCAGCCTCGGACGCGGACGAGAGCGAGCGCAAATAGTCTACCACGTGTTTCATGCTGTCACGCTCCAATCAATAGCCCACGTTGCGTGGTGCCGTGTTCCATCGGGCCCATCGTCGGCGGCGAAGATAACCCACCGATCACCATCGGCGACGCTATACGTCGCTAGGGTGATTGCCGTGGTTGCCGTTGGATCGCCGGATACTGTGGCACCGTGGCGCTGTAGGTAGATCGCAACGCTGCCGCTATCCGCCCAGGCAAACGCCGGAGATGTGTCGACTATGATGTCAGATGCGCCCGCCAGATCGCCAGTTGAAACGGTCCAAGTAGTGAGCCGGTTAGCCTCCGCAGCGCCTAGCCCGCTGGAGGCGTCAAGTCCGCTTGTAATGTCCGCAAGTTGGCCGAATAGCGTGGGGCGTCCGGGCTCAATTTCCACCGGCGCATAGGTCGGCTCATCTACGAAAACGGCACGCCCGTAGATCGTTAACTCCCCTAATGACTGCATCGTGTAGAGCCGCGTTTCCGCAACGTCGAACATCTGCGATTGGGAGCGCACCGGGCTGGTTGTGTCTACTCGGTAGATACTACCCGAAACCCCGCCCGCGTCTCTGAGGTAGCGCTCTAACGTTTCGCAAGCAATCCCGCAGAGCTCTTGCGACGAACGCGCCGCGGCGGAAAAATCCGACCCATCGAACTGTGCGACCGCTGACACTTCGTAGGTGTAGGCAACGCTAAGACCGTCGCCGGTAATATCGTACTCGGGGTTTGCGTCGACGCAGTACAGATCGACACGGGGGAGCGTGTCGGTTGCAACACTGCCCGAAGTTTGTGTCGGGTCTAGCCCAACAGCAACACGCAAAGCACCGACACGGTCGCTGACGCCGGGAACACTCGACGCCGCCAGCCTAGACGCCAAATAGCCGTCAAGCACTGCGCGCGCTTTGTCTTCAATGTGTCGCTGGAGTGTTGCGATCCCGCTCATGGGTTGCGCTCCCGATTCGCGATCTTGACCATTTCGGCCAAGACGGTTTCGGCCATTGCCCGAGTACCTCGGGGAGTCCAGCCCATGATTAGAGCACCAACGTTCTTAATGTATGGGAGCCGACGCTTTGGAACGTTGAAGCGGATCGCTTTTGCGGTGACTCGCGGCTTTAAAAGCCACGGAGTCGTTGAGTGCATTTTCAACGCGCCCGTTTCAACTGCGTTGTTTAGCGTCACAGCGCCCGCCTTTTGACCGGTCCACTTCGCGCCCATTGCTGCGCCATCGGTGGCGAAGTTTTCGGCGTTGTTCTCCGCGGCGACTTTGCGCAACTCTCGCAACGCGGTTGCGTCGTATCCGACACGGCGCGCGAGAGTCGCGGCACCCTTGAAGCCACGCGCGGCACGTTTCATGTCTCGCACGTACTCTTTCGGGAGTTGCGGCCCCCTCATTCGGATTTGTCTGCGGGCGCAGTCTTAGGCTTGCGCTTGCGTCTCTTCCTCGGAGCGGGCGCGGCTTTTGTCGCGACAACCAAGACGCCAGAAATTACGCTGACCACTTTCGCGACCTCGCACGGAGAGATGTCAAACCCCAGGCGGTGCATCTTGCGCGCAATCGCAACCGGATTCATATTCCCGGCAACGGGCACGCGCTGACGCACCTCGGCTAGTTGTTCGCTGTAGGTCATAGAGATCCACCGTTTATAATCCGTCCCGCGCCGGTAATGGCAAAGGTGTCGTTTCCGTTGGCGTACCCTGTGCGGGTGGACCATTGGTCTACTGTTTCGACGAGATCGGCGGTCGCGTTAGCGTCCACCGTCTGCGGCATATCGATCAACCGCCGCCAATCAAACTCAGCCTGCTTACTCCAAGAATCCGCAAGTTCTCCCCGCCCCCGCGCCCGCAGGACAACGCCAACGGCGCGGTAGACGAGGATCCCCTTCAGGATCGAATACGCAGGATCGGACGACGTCATACCGTCCGTGGTGATGCCGCGAGAGGATGACATACCCCGCAGCGTCTCCGCCTCGTCTGCTATAATGTAGGTCACATCAGAAGACGAAGGAGAAGACGCCGCCGAGATCGTGAGATCCGAAACACGCCCTTGCAGGGTCGACGCCGTAACGCCGTATGTGTTCGCGGCACCCATCGGCTAGAGGGTCAACGTGAACTTGCCGCCCAAATTGCTGTCAGCGGTGACAACGTCGATCAGTCCCTTCGCGGAGAAGACCTGCCCGCCGCCTTCGAAGTTTCGAAGTTGGTCGACGTGAACTTCGAAGAGGTTCGCGTCCGGGGAGCACGTCTTGAGGCAGCTTGGCATCTCGCCAGTGCCCACGACGCCAAAGAACGCAGTGGTAGACCACTGGAAGCCAGCGCTTCCCGCGGCGGACCCGACCACGCGATCAATCACGATCAATTCGCAATCTGCGACCTCGCGGAAGTATTGCGCAACAGCTTGATCCGAAACCATGCCAACGGTAGCGCCGCCGACGCCAGCCGACCCAACGTATGCTTGGATCTTGTTGTTGTTGGTTTTCATTCGCGTAAGAGCCTTTCGGCCAACGCAGAACGTGTTCGGACGCGCTCCGGTGGATTCCTGCGCGCCGTCTGCGTTTTCCGCAAGCGTCTTCCCGATGTCGGTTGCCGCGTTGCTTAGGTCCAGCGTCCCGAGCCCGGTAAGCCCCTGGACTTCGGCGAGGACTTCAGCGCCAAGCCGACCACGAAGCGAACGCTCTACAAGCTCCCGCGCGGTGTCGAGCACCCGAAGGTTGGGGTTTTCGGCCTCCAACATCTCGCGGATCGAGTCGGTGACGCGAACCGGGATCGAGCGAAACGGACGCAAAGCGGTGCTGAGCGTGTCGTAGGTGAGATCCTGAAACTCGCGGGGAGCTCCATCAAACGATCCCGGCCCGGCGTTCTGCGTCTGCGCGTCGTACCACAGCCGAGTCGAGAGGACCTGATACTGGCCCGTCTGCGACGACTGTAGAACGTGGGGAGCGATGCGAAGTTCTGGAAGCGGTTGTCCGCCTTGCTCCGCGTCAGTGTGCTTTTTCCACAGCCCCGAGAACAGGGTCGGGAGTGCTTCAGTTGGGTTTGCCATTTCTGGTATCTCCTAGCCCTTAAGGCTGAACGATGGGGGAGTCGACGAGACGGCAGCGGACATAGCCCGCCGCGCCGGATGCTGGCTCAGTGGTTACGGCGTAGACGTAGTCGCCCGTGGTTGCCGCGGTTGCCTCGCCGTCAGTGGTGGACGTGAGCGCGACCATTGCCGCGGGGTTCTGTCCGGTCGCGAGTTTAATAATCGCGTATCCGCTGTCCTGCATCCCATAGAGCGCCTGACCCGATGCCAGTGCGACCTGAGAAACGAAGGCGATGTCGGCGGTAGTCCCGTTGTCGGCCATGATGACCTCATCGGGAGTTGCGCTTGCATCGATAATGCAGAAAACGTTCGCGTTGATGGCCTCGCCGGTAAGCTGTGGCCCGTCGTAGTAGGTAGGGATCGCCATCGGTTAGGCTCCTTTCGTAAGTGCGCGGTTTTCGGCGAGCGCGTCAGTAAGGCTGACACCCGCGGAAAGTCGCGAAGAGATGAAGTCAGCGCCGGGAGACGGGCCGCCAACGGGGATTGAGTCGGTGCGCTTGCCGCGAAGCGACGCCGCAACCTTCTGCGCTTCTTCGACGCGGTCGATCTTGTCGTTAAGCGCGGAAAGAAGCGGCACGATCGAGGCTGCGACGGATGCTTCCGCCTCCTCTTCTTCGCCAGCGTCCTCTTCCATTGCTTCAACGGGTTCAGGAGTGGGGATCGCTTCGGCGATCATCTCGCCGATCGCTGCCTTGAACTCTTCCGAGCCCAAGAGGATCGCGATCATCTCTTCGGGTGTCATAGTGCCCTCTGGGCTTGGTAAGTGTGGCGCTGTAAAACTCGCAGCGACACGGAAAGAACCGGATTCCAGCGCCTCGATCGGCGACTGGTTGAACTGAAACTGAGGCTCCGCCGTAAGCGAAACCTCGTGAGCGGTTGCGCACCGTGGTCGGCCATCTTCGCCGAAGTCGGAAAACGTCCAATTAGCCGAGCAGAAGTCCCTACCCTTGCGCGCTTCGACGCCTTCGGCCCACAAGTCGAACACGGCCCAGATCCCATCGTCGGCGAGCTCGTACTTTGCCAGCGCGCCGAACGATTCTCCGGCGTGGTCAACAAGTTGGGGAATGTAGGTTGATCCGCGAGCTAGCCGGTGCGCCTCCAGCGTCTCAAAGTACAGCGGGACGAGGTCAGGACCGCCCACCGTGATCTCGCGCCCGTGCACCGTCTCGAACGTGTACGGATCAAGCGGCAAGATGTGCTCTCGCACCCGCTCGACGAAATCGCGGTCGGATGCGGACGAGCCAGATGCGTAGGCTTTAACGAGCTCAATCACGATCTACCCCCAACTGTGCCGCAAACCAGTCGTCCATAAGCGCGTCGCGCTTTAGTTCGGCCACGAACTTGAGATGATCTAGCGATTTACGTTCGGCCCCGCCCGCTTTCCAGTCAATGAAGATCTCGGGAGCGTGCAACGGGTCAGGATAGCCCGAGAGAGCCGCCAACGTGTGCATCAGGCTAGACGTGGTCTGACCCTCGCCGGAGAGCGTCCGCATGAAAAGGTCTAGATGGCCCTTAACGGCGTGCATGTCCGCGTCTTGCACTACTTCGCCAAGCGAGCGAGAGCCTACGCCGCGCATCCCCAAGTTGTTCAGCGCGTTGCGCGCGGCGGCTTGCTTTCGTTCCGCCTGGAATTGCGCCAGCGGGCCGAACTGTTGCATTGCCGGAGTTTGCGAGGACAGGATCTTCGGCTCTATCTTCTTCGAAAAATAGGCGATGTCCGACTGACCGCCCATAACAGAGCTCATCGCCTTCATAGCGTTGATCTTGTCGGCGCTGGTTGGCATTCCGTCGCCAGTCTCGCCAAGCCACGGGAAGCCCATGCTATAGCGGATCGCTTGAAGAAGTGCCGAGTAGAGTTGCAGCGACGTTTCAGCGGTTGCGATCATGCACCGCAAGCCGGAGTCTCCGCGAAACTCGCCCGGTTGCGGCATTCTCACCGTGTAGGAGAATTTGCGCGCCTCTACTGTTTCAAAGTTGTAGCGCGTGCGGAGTTGCACGCTGTCCCACTCTCGGCCAGTGTCGTTCGGGTTGAACTGGGACACCAGACCGGGCCGAACGTGGCACAGTTCGATCCGATTTGCCCAATCAAGAACGATCTCGTCTAGGTTGAAACCGCTCGTAAACCAGTGGTCATACGTCTGCGAAACCATCCAAGGGATCGACGTTCCCGGCATCGACTCAAGGCGCGCACGAACCTCTACAGCAGCCATGCGAGCCGCATCGTCGTTGCGCATCCGGTGCCGTGGTCGCACGCCATAGACTAGGCCCGCCATCATTTCGCGGCGAGAGTCTACAGCGGGCGCGATCACGTCGTCAGTCCGTCGAATCTCCATCAGCTTACCCGGCGTTTTCGCCGTGCCGTGGAGGTATTCAACCGTAAACTTACTGTTAGAGTCCAGCCAGCCAGCAGAGGATCCCCAATCAAACGGGATCGTTGAAGCTAGGGACTCGGGCGAATCCCCAAGCACGCGCCGATCGGTTGCTTGCGCCAACAGCTTGGGCTTTCGCCGCTTGGGTCGACGCGCAAATACCCGCGCAAGGCGGGTTCCGATGCCGGGCTTTGTGGGCTCTTCGCTCACTCTGAATGTTTCCACGTTGTGGACAGTGCTTCGTGTATATGAATCATTGTTGCCAATAGCGCAACACTGTTTATCCACTCAAACCCCAACAACCCATGCCGAAGATGAATCCGACTGCCTCGCGTGATTACGCGATCCAACGGCTAACAGATGGAGCCCCAACACAGCTAATCCTCGACGAGCTGGTCAGTGAGCAAGGCGTAAAGCTAACAGTGGCAGCGGACTCGCTAGCGAAAGCGAAGGAGATGATCGCTCGAAACTTCGACGAGCCAGACTACCAGTTGATCCGCGCGTGCGCGTTTGCTGGCGACTCCTACCGTCAACGGTACTATCGCGAGCGCATCGAGCAGCTAACCGCCGAACAAAAAAAACTTAGTGGCGGATCTGAGGCGGTCGACGGGCTCGACACTGAAAAGCGGCTCAGGTTGATCCTCGCGTGCGATCGTTCCGCCCAGGCATGGTCAACGCTTTCTCTCCGTGGTCGTCGAGATCTTCCGGTTGCGTTTGCCCCGAAGGGAGTGCTCCAGAACCAAGAGCCGCCAACGGAGGATGATATTGAGGACGCGATCAAAGGCGCGTTGTGACCTCGACGCGGCAGCGCGTGCATGACCATTGGTGGCACAACACGCTTCGGCCTCATCAACGGATCTTGGTTGATGCGATTATGTCAAATCGCTTCGTAGCAGTCCTCGGAGCTCGGCAGCGAGGCAAGACCACGGGGATCGGGTTTGCCGCGGGGGATCTCGGGCAAGGCGTCAACTGGACCGCCAAAGACGGTAGCAAGATTCGGATTCCGGGCGATGACGTGCAGTTAGGATCGCAGACGTTGAAGCACGCAAAGGATTTCACCAAGCGCGCCGGGCGCATCCTGAACACCTTCAACGTTGGCCTTACCGAAAACACGAAAGACGCGAACGTCTTCGATCCGCGGCTCGGAAGCACTGAGCGGATCATGATGGCTAACGGGCGATCAATCTCCGCCCATGCCGGAAACCCCGAAACGATCCAAGGGCTCTCGGGCCACGTCATTATCGACGAGATCGCGAGCAACAAGCACGACTCAGAGGAGATCTTCCAACAAGGCGTCTCCGTCGCGTCTGGAGCTCCTTGGAGAAAGTTCGTCATGGTCGGCAATAGCAGTTACAAAGGGGATTGGTGGTGGAACTTTTGGAACGGCTCCGGCCCGGTTAGCGGCGACACCGGGATCACTTGGGAGCAACGCCGCGCCAAATTCACAATGCTCAAGCTAGACATCTGGTCAGAGTTTCCCGATCGCATCCTCCCGCCAGACTTGCGAGACATTCAAGAAATCATGGGGCCAGAAGCATGGCATCGGTGGTATGAATGCGGCTTTGCGGAATCGAATCAGAGAGCCATTTCCGACGATCTGATCATTCGTTCGGGCATTGGCTCAAGTTGGGTTCCGCCGCACGCGCCGATCGTGATCAGTATTGATCCAGGCTTAACCCGCAACCCTTCCGGGATCGTAGTCGCTCGGGTTGGATCTTGGGCGATCGAAGTTCTCGCCGCCGAATACTGGTACGGGCCAACGGACGCCGACGAGACGATCGCGAAGAGTTGGACTAAAACGCAGATGGACCAGATCGATCAATACGTGCAACGGTACAACCCCGAGCATATCGTTTGCGATTACTCCAACTTTGCAAGCGCTCTTGCCGATGGACTAGAGGAGCGGTTCGGGCATTCTGTGGTTAGCAAGGCGGCGACATCTCCCGACCGGTTACAGAAGCGATGGGGCTCGCTTCTGTCGCTTCTCACTGATGGACGCGTCTATATTTCGCCGGGCCAAAGCACCCAAGACCTGCGCACCGACCTCGGGCGGTTCGAGCTCTGCGAAACCGGGAGCGCTTCAAGAAAGATGTATGAAGCCGGAAAGCTCGTGTTGCCTGAAACGCCCGGAGAGGGACCAGACGGCAAGCACGTGCTTCACTGCGACATCGGCGCGGCGTTGCTTCAGTGCTGCGACTACGTCCACGTAGACGTTGGATAGGTGATTCGTTTTTCCAGTGGCCGGTTTTTGGGGTCTGGTCGGCTTTGAGAAAACTCATTCGATCTCAAAAAGGGGAACAAAGAG
>Ga0316202_10002467_pt1 | contig 12133 bp, 7 predicted proteins | sample 3monrhotite_MG_FD_204934 | JGI IMG/M metagenome (GOLD analysis project Ga0316202, IMG submission 204934) | Microbial mat bacterial communities from mineral coupon in-situ incubated in ocean water Damariscotta River, Maine, United States -... | ecosystem: Environmental > Aquatic > Marine >... | reverse complement strand
TTGCTAATGTTTTGTAGTTGACCGCTGGGGAAAGGTAAAAAAGAGTTGTCTGGATCAAAATCGGCCCAGGCTCTGATGTTGTATTTTTCTTTATGTTCGTGACTCAGGCCGATGGTTAGGGTGTGTCGATCACCAATGAATGCGTCCCATTGGCCTTCTAGTAAACTGGCGCGAGTATCTGCGGGAAGGGTGCCGTGCATGCCATTGGGGTAGGTCGGGTGTGCACCTGCAGGCAACAGTTCATAGGTGGCGATATAGTTCCACTGGTCATACTGAGCGGAGAGGTTGATGTGGCTATCATTGGCTAGGCCTTTGGAGTAGGTGAGTACGGCGTATTGTTGTTTGAAGTTGATGTTGGAGTTGTCGTTGAGCGTATCGTAACCGCCAATGTAGTCGCCTTTGTCTTCTTCGGTGTAATACAGGTCTATCGAAAAGTTGCCGTTTTTAGCGCGTAAAAGGATGTCGCTTCGTTCGAGTTCATTCGTTGCTGTGCCTGATTGGCCCAGTAAATCTTGCTCAATATAAATCTCTGTTTGGTCGTGCTCAAGGTAGTTGAGCATGGCACTGTATGACCAATTGCCGAGGGCTGAGCCAGTGAGGATGTTGTAACGCTGGCCGCTATGGCTGGCCCTAGCCATTGTAGCTTTGCTGCCGTTGATTTGCGCGCCTGCTTGGGTCACGATATTCACCACGGCAACCGCTGCGTTGGCACCATACAGAGCCGAGCCTGGTCCGCGTATAAACTCAATGCGTTTAATATGCGCGGTGGGGTAGTTGGCAAAGGACCAAACCGCCGAACCGGAGGTGACAGAATTTACGTGATGGTTATCGATATTAAATGACACCATGTCGCCTTCGGAATTTTTAGCACCGCGAATTTCCAGCCCGAGCTTGCCGTAGGCTCGGGTGGTGATGATGCTTAGGCCGGGAACATTCTTTAACACGTCGCCCAGTGTGCTTGCGCCCATGTGTTTGATTTGTTGGGCGGTGATGACGGTGGCAATCGCGGGTGCTTCTTTTAAACGTTTGACGTATCGAGTGGCGCTGTAGATTTGTTCATGCTCACCCCAAATGGCGAGGTCGTCAGCAAAAAAAACATCATCTTCAAACAATGGATCAGCGGCGTAAGTCAGTCCGGTAGCGCAACCGAGTAGGCAGCAAGCCGTTATCAGGGGGAGATTTTTACGCAGCATGTTGTCCCTTGTTATTAGCGTCAACGATTGTGGTGTTTGTTTAAAAATAAGAGGTATTGGGAAATATAGCGGCGCTTAACGCGAATACAGCAAGGCTTATTTTTTTGTTAGAGCGTTGACCCATTCGGGCACTGACTTGCTTAAGGCCTGATTGGCCGTCGTCCGAGCGGCTTCGCCTAACTGGCGAGCGGCAATTTTACCGGGTTACAAAACTATTGAAGTGTGGTGGAAGGGGAGGTAAAAGACATTATCTATCAATTACTTGTTAGCTTCTGTTTATTTTTTGACCCCCGTTTTCTTAATGGGTATTTATTTCGTGATACCATCTATTCCTCCGATGCTTGACGGTGCCTACAAAGATAAAAAATGGCAAGGTAACCTAGAAAATGAAGGCTATAGCCTATTCTACAATCCGCCTTCGCTCTACACAAAAGGCATGCGTTTTAGAACTTCCAAACAAAAAGTAACGAGTCAGGCCTATGCGGCAGAACGCTTAAAAGAGGTCATGATTAAAGCACAAAATAATCAAAAGCCTGTTCAGTGGGGGGCATGGGGATGGCACTAAACTGCTTGAAAAGGCACTTGATCGCGTGAATGGTCAAGATTTAAGTAACCACATCATGCTACTGCTGTCGCCGATGTCAAAAATTTCAACGTTATTGCCTAAAATGGCTAACTGCAAGATCAACGCTCACGATAGCATTAGTAAGGTTCAAGTAGATGACTGGCGCAGTAAACGCGTGCAACTGAATAGTGGCTCAAACGTGGCTGCTGCCATCAAAAACTATCCCGGGCTCGAAAAAACGGCACTGCAATAGCGACAAATTCGCAATGATATGATGACGATGATCGGTCATGCCACAGCATCTCTTGGTGTGGGCGCGGCAAGTTTTGCACTTGGTGCCGTCGCTAAGCTCCGTAAAGCGGAAAGAATCCGAAACTCGGCAGCGACCAACTTAAAAAATCCCAACCTCAACCCTCACATGAATCCTTTTAAACTCTCCGATGAAATGAGTCTCACTCTAGCCGTTCCAGCGTTTTAGGGAGCAGACTCTTTTAACTCGGGTAGTTCGATATAAAAGGTTGTTCCTTCTCCTTTATTGGAAATAAAGTCGATATTACCGTTGTGTCGTTTAACAATACTTTTTGCTATGGCGAGCCCTAGCCCGGTCCCCCCTTTGTTGCGTGAATCAGAGGCATCTGATTGAGTGAAACGGTCAAATATTTTGTCGCGGAAATCCTCTGGTATGCCTGGGCCGTGGTCTTTAACTAAAATACGTATCCATCCATTTTCTTGCCTACAAACTGAAATATTTACTTTAGTGCCAGCAGGCGAAAACTTAGCGGCGTTTGACAGTAGGTTGGCGAACGCCTGCATTAATCTTTGTTGATCAGCTAACACAAAGGTGTTCTCAAGACGTTGTTTGAGAACATATTGGACGTGGTGCTGTTTGGCATAACCTAAATGTTCATTCAGTGCTTGTATTACAAACTGGGTTATCTCAATTGGTTTTTGTACAAAACACGTTGCGTCAGATTTTATTTTCTCAAAATCAAGAATGTCGTTAATCAGTGATAAAAGGCGGTCGGTATTCTTACAGGCAATATCGACTAATTTATTAGCTTGTTCAGGCAGCTCTCCCACCGCACCGCCTTTTATCAGTTGTAAGGAACCAAGAATAGAGGTGAGCGGTGTACGCAACTCATGACTGATGGTGGATATAAACTCGTTTTTGAGCCGATCAATTTTTTTACGCTCAGTGATGTCACACACAATGGCGGTGTATACCGCTTCATTTTTGATATTTGCTTCGCCGATGGCTAGTTCACAGGGGAACAACGATTTATCGGAGCGATTAGCCTGGAGTTCTCGCCTTATCTCTGGGTGATAGGAAATCGGGGAGAGTAATTCTATAGAATGGTGCTCCTTTGAAAATGCGTGGGGAATAAGAGTGTTTATGTTGATGTCCGTGGTCTCACCGGCACTGTATTCAAACATTCTTTCAGCGGTCTGGTTGATGCTTGTAATCATACCGAACTGATCAAAGGTGATTATGCCATCGGCTGCTGTATCGAGAACAATTTGCAGTCGTTGAGTCCGTTCACGGACCTGAGTTTCGAGAACATTACGTGCTTCTTCCAGTCGTTGATCCCGTTCCTGTATTCTTTCTACCATGGCATTGAAATTTTCAATAAGCACGCCTACTTCATCATCCGAAGGTTTATTGGCACGAATGGAGTAATCTCCTTGACGAGAGATGTTTTGTGCGATTTTGGCTAGAGACAATATTGGCTTAGAAATTAGGCGCTGTAAGAAAAATGATAAAATCAGGGTGATTAATTGGGAAAAAATGAGTACCGTTATGACTATATAAATAAAGTCTGTTAGGCGTTGGTACATTGTATCCAAGCTAGTGGATATGTATAAATACCCAATCCGTTCATTCATGAGATTAATGGGTTTTGAATATTCAAGTCGGCCTTCACTGAAAAAATGTTGTGTTTGACCGACATTTAGCTGGCTTGGCAGTTTGGAAGAGGGGGGGAGGTTTCGCCCGCGTGCGTAATGAGCAAAGAGCCCGCCCGATTCGTCGTAGATTGCCGCGATATGGATGTCGGGTTTAGCACGTAGTTCGGATAATGCTTCGCTGGCAAAAGCTTCATCGCCAAAGGTGAGTGCTGTGGATACATTGTTGCTCATTATATCTGCTAAAACCGAGGTGTCTTCGATTATGAATTTTCTGTACGAATTTTCTTCATTGATAATAAATGCCGTTGCCGCTCCGATGATTGCCACGCTGCTTGCCAGCATGATAATCACTATTATTTTCCATTGAATGGATAGATCACGAATAAATTGTCTCATTTGCTGTTGCCCTTTTTTGGGGTCACTATTCTTGCTACTTGCAATAAGCGGGCATTGATTTCTAGTCCAGAATCTTTAATGGCGCTGGCATTAATTTCAAATCGTAGTTTTTCATCTTCCTTATAAAAATTGATCATTCCCCCAAGTTCGGAAAAACCTATGGCATCTCCGATAGTCAGTATTGGTTGTCCCTTGGTCGATGAAAATAATGTACTCATCTCATGAATGTTTTCAGTTGCAGAGAATACGATATGGCAACCCTGAGCGTGGGGTGTTGTTAAACGATTTATTTCAACGGGATGATCGGAGATTAACTTTTGGTTGAGTTCATCAAGTACAGCACCAAACGGATCTGGGTCGGTTACGCAAATCAAGAGTGGCGACGATGAATCAGCAAAGCTTGTTTTGGGCCATTTTATATATTTGGCAAAATTAAAGATAAATGCGGTTTTAACCACGTACTCATCTAACGGTGGTTTGGCCATGATATTCACCGGTAGGGTACATATTACCAGCCATGCAATAATTAGTACCGATCTATCCACTGTCGATCTGAGTTTATTCATGTGCCAAATACCTGTGACTATTTAGCTCGCCAAGTAAAGGAGGTATAGGCTATGCGAGGAATATCTGATTCGATCAAGTCGTCAGTAACGTGTTCTGTGTGTTGCTTATCTTGTAGGTTGAGGATAGCGAAGCTCAGTTCTATGTTCTTATATGGTTTCCAGGCTAGACGAAGATCTATACGGACATAACTAGGAATAGATTGATATTTAATTTCACTCATAGAGTAAAGCGATGCGTCTGCTTGCCATGCGGAGTTTAGATTTAAGTATGAGTGTAATTGAAGTTGATGATGAGGCACCCCTAGTTCTAGTTCGTATTTAGTTGAGCGGTCAGTGGACATCATATCTGGTGAGGCATTGATCTTGAGCAGCGAATAACTACCTTCCATGCGCCAGTTGGCAGTAGGATTCCATTGGCTTGCGAGCTCAAGTCCGTAAGTGTCAGCAGACATTAGATTGCTGGTAGAGGAGGGAATCACCAAGTGAGCTGGACTAGGCGTTACTTCAAATCTAGGTGTCTTTGATTCGACTGTTATTAGTGAGTCGTATTGGTTATAGAACACGGCGGTGTCTACAGACAAAGCCTCTGATAGTTGAGTACGGTGACCGAATTCAACGGCCAGCAACTTTTCCGACTCGAAGGCAGTATTGCCTTCTAATGCAATGACTGTGGGCACATCACCAGGAATGGTTGTTAGGTTGATCTGAATATCACTGTGTGATCGAGATGGTGTTCGCACGGCTCGTGAAAGTGACGTCCAAAAAGTGTGTTGTTGATTCGCTAACCAAGCAAGACGAATGCTGGGTTGATGTTCGCTTCCTGTGTAGTCGTTGTACTCGTATTTGGTGCCGATGGTAAGGTAAAGGTCGTCTTTTAGTGTAATTTCATCTTGGACAAAGCCGCTGATAAGTTTTGTGTTTCTCTTGGCTGGCGTGAATGAAACTGTGTATGAGTTGCCAATCTCATCTTCGATATGACGATAGCCTAGGCCCCAAGCTATTTCATGATGAGAGTGAAGTTTTAGATGGTGATAAAAATCGAGGTCAAAAGTGTCAATTTTTTGCTTGAGGTTACTTTCGTTTCGCTCTGCACTATCGAAATAGGCCTGTAGAGTCAGAAAGGAGTCAGCGTGATTTTTGTGGGTCCAGCGGCCTAATAAGTTGCTTCCTTTTACGTCGACAGTGTCGCCATATTGAAGAGAATATGGCGGCGTTAATTGGCTGCTGATGGTGGTTAAATCGCTGCTGCCAGTATAGACATCACCTTGAAGGGTCAATTCATCCCGCTCGGAGGCATACCAGTCTGCACGAAAGCCCCCGCGTTGAATGCGCCAAGCGTCATTGGCATTGTCACCCTCACGGGTTTCAAAAGCGCTATTATCTATTCCCTTAGCGTAAGCGCGAAACCAAGCAGATTGGCCTAATGTTGTGCCATAACGCAGCGAAACGCTGTTTTCGTGACTGCCTACTTGTGCCTGAATCAGCTCCCCTGAGCTTTGCTTGGCATGTTTGGTGATAACGTTGATAACGCCATTAACTGCATTGGCTCCCCATAATGTGCCACCTGGGCCACGGATAACTTCGATGCGCTCAATATCGGCGATCAGCGTATCTTGGGTATCCCAATACACGCCGGCAAAAAGTGGCGTATAGACACTGCGGCCATCAATCATGACGAGTAGTTTGTTTGAAAACCGATTATTAAACCCTCGAATGCTAATAGCCCATTTACTAGCATCAATGCGTGCGACCTGCACGCCTGGTGCGAGCCGCAGGGCTTCCGGGATAGACGTAACCCCTGAGCGACGGATGACTTTCTCGGTGATGACGTACACAGCCGCTGCCGCATCAGAGTATTTTTGAGTCTTTTTGGCAACGGAGGTGACTTCAATATCCAATAAAGCTTCGAACTCTAACTCAATCAATTGCCCGACTTGGCTCTGGGCGAAGCAGGGTAAAGCCATTACTGAAGCTGTAAGAGCAATGGATAAGGTAGCGTACGTGGGTTTGCGGCATACCTTATTAAGAGAACTTAAATGAAATACCATCTAACTGCCTTGCTATATGAAAGGTCTTGTATTGACCACCAAATACTATCAGTAATTTTAAATGTTTTTGAATATCGACTTTAACATAAGCGACACCGTGCTGGTGAATTTAGTGGGTGATGAATCGGTAGGTAAAACTTGTCTGAATGATCGCTCTTGCTTCGGGTTATGAAACGTTCTATTGAGACAGAAAAAGCCGTTATTTTGTGACATTAGTCAGGAATTAAGGCTTATTTTTGGAGAGATTGTCGGATAAATGGTGAGGCGAAATAAGAGAGCATTAATTTTTCGATGAATATATTTATCCGTGGGAAATTCATCGTTCGCGGTTTATGTTATGTCGCATACTCAATAATAGTTTGAAATTAGTTATTGGAGGGCGTCGCATTTATTTTAAGCCTAAATTAATGCTGGTCTCTGCCCCTGCTGGCTGTGATAAAACAAGGCCACTGACTCAGGCCGTTGATGTTGGGTTTCACAAAAAGCGTTCAACCCAACTCACATTAACTGGCTGTTTAGTAGACCACATTCACCACGGTATCCAACCCTACAGCCTCTAATAACGCACCGCTGGTGAAGCGGCTATTACCGGCCTGGTCAAACAGTTCAACGCCCGTTACGTGCCATTGACCCTCTTGCAGCAAGTTGCTGAGTTGGGCGGTGTCGACTTGGGTGTTGATGTGCAGTTTGGTCGCAGTGAAATAGAAGGTCCAGGCGCTGAGGTATTGGCCGTTGGGGCCTTCGATATCAATACGTACTTTTTCTATGCCGGCAGTGCCTAAATCGGTGGCGGTGACGGCAAAGCTCATGGCAGCGTTGCCGGAGGCAGGCGCGACGCTGCTGGTCAGTACGCTAAAGCTGTCGAGTATTGGTGCCTGGCCATCGCCTGCGGTGTTGTTGATGTCGACCACGTTGCCAAAGCCCATGAGGCTGAGTTGATCACCATATTCGGCGCTATTGCCGGCCGCATCGGTAATCAGTACGGTGGTGATCATCCACAGGCTGTCTTCTAAATAAGGGCTGAGTGTGGCACTGCTAATTTGCGCATCGACCAGGGATGGATAAGTCGGGAAGGTGCTCACGGCTTCGACATCGACACCGCCGGGGCTGGTCATGGTGACTTGAATCATGGCAATGCCTGCGCCATTGTCAGTGGCGCTGACTTGATAGCTCACCACGGCGTTGCCGGTAATGGCATCTACTGTGGGTGTGGTGATGGCAAAGCTGTTTAGCGTTGGCGTTGTCGCATCACTATTGAGGTTGGTGATTTGTAGCTCATTAGCAAAGCCGGCTAAGCCCAATTCCTCGTTGTCGATGCTGCGTTTGTTGCCCGCTTCATCATAGATAGTGACGGTATTTATCAGCCAAGTGCCTGCTTCGGCAAAGGGGCTGAAAATATCGCTGCTCAGCTCAACGCCATCAATCAGCGGGTGGTTATTAAAGCTGCTTGATGCGGTGACAAAAGCCCCACTCGGACTGGTGAGATCAATGCGTACACGACGCAGGCCGGAGGCGTTGTCGGCCAAGCTTAGGTTAAAGCGGGCGATGCCATCGCCATTGGCAACGTTGACCACGGGCGTTTCTAGTTTAAAGCCCAATAGACGCGGTTTAATGCCGTCGGAGTTTGGATCAAAGCACAGTGGCGGGCCCCATAGGGTTGATGCGTTAGGCACAGAGTTTTGGTCATGGGCATTGGTGTCGAGCCACACTTCGATGTAATCGGCAAAATGATCGGCATCGGTGTCGAGGCTAAAATCGATGCCAAGATCAATGGCGTTTAAACCGGCAGGTGTGGTGTTAGCGCTGCTAGGGTCGGTGCCAAAGGCCAGCTCAAGTACATCGGCATAGCCGTCTTTATCAGCATCAAAGCCTGGATGGTTATCATCAAACTGACAGGCTTGTGCTTGATTAAGTACGGCGATGCTGACGATGGCGGTGTTGGATTTGTCCGCGCCAGCGGTGACGTAAAAGCTCAGGCTATCGGTGCCAAAGTAATCCTGCTCAGGGGTGTAAACAAAGGCCCCGGTGCTGCTATCTAACTCGATCTGGCCGTGCTGAGGCGGTGCGCTAAGCGCGTAGGCGAGTTGGTCGTTGTTAGGGTCTTCAGCCCGTAGCTGGCCGCCATAAGCCACATTTTGGTAGACGGTGAGGCTGTCATTCATCGCTTGTGGTACGTCAATGTGAATGCTGAAGGTGGCGATGTTGGAATCGTAAGTGCCATCATTGACCTTGAAGGTAAAGCGGTCGGTGCCCACGGTGTTGGCATTGGGTATGTAGATAAAGCTGCCGCTGTTGGCGTCGGTGATTTGCACCGTACCCAGGCTAGCGCCGCTAACCAAACTATAAGTTAGTGCATCACCGTTGCTGTCGTGGCCGACTAACTGGCCATCGCTGATGATGGTGTTATTGCTGGTGTTGGTGGCACCATTGGCGGCTTCAGGGGCATCGTTGGCGGGCACGATGTTGATGGTTAGTGTGGCAGGGGCCGAGTCGCTAAAGCCATCATTGGCGACAAAGGTAATGGTGTCTTGGCCATCGAGGCTGGGCAAAAAGTTAAAACAAGCACAGGGATTGTTAATGCTGCTAGTGCCTAAGCTGCCTGTCTCGATTAGGCGATAACTGAGTGCCTGGCCGTCGGGGTCGCTGCATTGGAGCTGAGTGTCTAGCGCAATGCCGACGCGTGCATCCAGGGTTTGGCTCTCGCAGACGGGGGAGAGGTTCTCTAGCGCTTCAACATCGGGGTCAAAGCCTGCGGCGCCTAAATCATCGCTAATGGCCACGGTAAATTTACCGATCTCTTGCGCTTTTAAGTTGATAAAGGTCCAGGTGCCCAACTCGATGGGGTTGAGGCTGGTATCGACCAAGCTGGTCAGACGAATAGGGTAAACGCTGCTGTTACTGACGCTGGTGGCTAGATCGATTGTTTGACCCGATGGGCCGATCAGTGTGGCGCGTATTTGGCTCAGTAAGCTGGCTTGTTTGGTCAGTGTGACATCGGCGGCGATGGTGACAAAGGCTTCACTCGCGACAATTTGTGGTGTGACGACATCAAATTGCAGCAAGGCCATATCCGGTCTGATTTTCACCGTAACGGCACCGGGCTCTGAATCCATGGTGCCGTCGTTAACAATCACTTGTAGGCTGTCGAGTCCGATGGCATCGAGCGTGGGCTGATAGCTAAAGGTGTTGATGTCAGCGGAGACAAAGCTGGCACTGCCCAAATTGCCGTCGACATGGACGCGATAGGTCAGCGGATCACCATCAACATCGGAGGCGGTGACGGCTCCAATAAAGCGTTGGTTCATTAGTGTTTCGATGTCCATGTCTTCGACGCTGGGCGGGTCATTCACCGCCAATACGTTAATGCGCACAGTGGCGATGTTGGATTCTTGATAGCCATCGTCTGCGCCAAAGGTGAAACTGTCGACGCCATTGTAATTTAGGCCTGGGCTGTAGGTGTAGGCTCCGGTGCTGGCATCGGTGAGGGTAACGCTACCAAACTGTGGTCGCTGATCGATGAAAAAGGTCAGTGGGTCATTTTCTCGATCGGTGGCGTTTAATACACCGTCGACAGCGGTGTCTTCATCGGTTTCGATGTAGGCATCGGTGACGATAGGTGGATAGTTCAGGCGACAGCCACCGGAGTAGGCGACGATGATTTCTTTGCCTAGATCAATGTAACCAGCGGCGGCCAGATCTTCAGTGAGGTAGTTGGCTTGGTTGCCCGCGTTGTCGCTGAGGATGACTTCTTTTACCGTCCATAGACCGCAGACACTGATGCGACTCAAGGCTTCGGTGAACAGATCTTGATGAATGCTCAGTGGGGCTTCGGCGGTGGTGAATTTTACGGCCAAGTCTAGCCGATCTAGTCCTGGGCCAAGCACGACTTCGACGGAGCGCAGACCCGATTTATCATCGCTGGCCTGGATGTTGTAACCGGCCTTGGCATGGCCTGTTTCGGGATAAAGCAGTGGGGTTAAAATATCAAAATCAGTCAGTATGGGTGGCGCGGTATCGATATTGCTGTTGATGACTTCCACTTGGTAATCAAAGCCTGCCGCTTGCAGCGCAGCCGTGTCGTAAATTCGGCTATTGCCGGCCTTGTCTGTGACTTCCACTTTTGAGACTAACCACATGCCCGCTGGCGCGTAGCGGCTAAATACGTTGGTGCTTATGTCACCATTGAGCGTGGCGGGAAAACTGTTGTTTGTTATCTCGCCCCATTGATGGGTGCTGCCGTCTGGGCTGGTTAAGGTGGCGCTAATGTAGCGTATACCTGTAACGCTGTAGCCATTGTCTGAGGCATCGCTGGCGGCGGCAAAAAAGCGAGCAAAGGCGCTGCCGGAGGCGACATCAATCGGTGTAGTCAGCACGCTAAAATCAGTTAAGTCGGCGGCGAAGGGGTCCATATTGGGGTTGGTGACGGTGACGTTTGTTGGTAGTTTTCGTTGAGCTAAATCTGCACCGTTGAGGGTGGCGATATTGCCAGCCTGATCGATGAGTTTGAGTGTGCTCACAGTCCAAATACCTTGTTCGGCATAGAGGCCAAACTGGTGGCTGCTAAAGCTTATGTTGGCAACCAAGGCTGCGGGTGTGATGCTGCGTTCTGCTCGAATGCTTTGGCCGCCGCTAGGGCTGCTTAGGGTAAGTTCAACGGTTTGGAAACCGCTCATATTATCCGCCAAGCTGAGGGCAAAACTGGCGACATCGCGACCATCGGTGATGGTGATGGCGGGTGTCAAAATATTAAAGGCTAAGAGCGCGGGGCTATGCTGATCTTGATTGCCGCTAATGCAAGCGGGCAGTTGTTTGTTGAGTGAGGTGGTTGGCACGGAGTCGATGTCGCGTGAGTTGCTGCCTAGCCATAGTTCGGCGTAATCGGCAAAACCGTCGCTGTCGTCATCATTGCTGAAATCGATGCCCAAGCTGACGGGATTCATGCCTTCGGGTGTGGCCAGGGGATCATTAATGGCGGTGTCATAGGCAAGCTCGATAATGTCGGCATAACCGTCGCCATCGCTGTCATGGCCCGTGGCGGTGGGACCGCTGCAGGTGACGATTTGGGCTGAGACGGTGGCGCTGGCAGAGTCTTGGATGCCGTCATGGCTGACGAAGGTAAAAAAATCTTCGCCGTTTGATTCACGCCGCGGGGTGTAGCGAAAGTGGCCAGTGTTGGCGTCGAGTAATTGGGCACTGCCGAGTCGGGCATCGGCCTTGAGGGCGAAGCTGAGCGGGTCACCCTCTGGATCACTACCGCTGACTATGCCCTCATACGGCACGCCTTCAAAGGCGATGATGGCCAGGTCGTTGGCGAGTGGTGGCTCGTTGCCACTGCTGATGTCAACGCTGACGGTGGCAGTGTTGGAGTAATTATTACCGTCATGAACACGGTAGCTAAAACTGTCTTGGCCCACGGCGAGTGCTTGGGCAAGGTAGCTAAAGTTGCCTTGGCTCAGATTG
>Ga0316202_10002465_pt1 | contig 12142 bp, 8 predicted proteins | sample 3monrhotite_MG_FD_204934 | JGI IMG/M metagenome (GOLD analysis project Ga0316202, IMG submission 204934) | Microbial mat bacterial communities from mineral coupon in-situ incubated in ocean water Damariscotta River, Maine, United States -... | ecosystem: Environmental > Aquatic > Marine >... | reverse complement strand
CGCGGCATTACGGTTGCGTTCAGCGCTATGGGCTGCACGCAATTCACTGACTTGCTCCTTGTTCAAACTAAAAGTCTTCATGCGCCAACACACTAATCAAAATATGCACCAATTTCAAATGCTGAAAACACCTAAATTTATAACGCCACGAGTATATATTGAGAATTTCTTCCCCTCACCTCCGATGGCTCGGATTCCAATTCTCTCGTTTCATTCAGGATTTTAGTTCGAAGTTCTCTCACCCGCTTTATAGACACGCGCTCACCATGCTCTTCATGGCAATAAATCGCGAGCAGAAGATAAGTAATCAGACCAGATAGAATCTGCACCATCAGCCCGTGCTTGCTACGGGCAATAAGATGATAAACACGCAGGTGTTTTTTCCACCAACCAAAAAACGTTTCAATGTCCCAGCGTAGTTTGTATATGTGGGCAATGTCTTCGGCTGACAGGTCAAAACGGCTGGTCGCAATCCAGTATGTAGTCCCGTCAACCACATACCCCACAAGCCGAAGCGGCGCTTGTGTCTGTTTTTGCCCTGCTTGCCCAAGATAAACTTTGGCATCATAAAATACGCTACTGTCAGCCGCGACAGCGTATGCTTCCAAGCATGTTTTATGCGTATTCGCCTTAATGCGACAAACAAAGTGTTTTTCATCTGTTTGGAGCTGATCAAAGTTTTTGTGGTGTTGATACCCACGGTCCATGACGCCTGTCTGTCCCGGCTCAATGATCTTATGCACAAAAGGGCGTTCGTCAGACTTTCCCTCGGTTAGAAACAGCTTCTGAGGAATCCCTTGATTAATATTAAAACCAAGATGGAGTTTGGCTTTTTTGGAACCTGAGCGGTAATCGGCCCAATCCATTGAGAGAACGGAGTCAATGAGAGAGCCGTCTATCGAGATCAGTTCGCCAAGCGATGCATGTGTTTTCGGTAACAGTGATCCTGCCTGTTTCTGAAGCTGCTCAAAGACAGCCATGAATTGTTCAAGCCCGCGTTCGTTGATGGCTTCTGAAAATGAGCTCCGGCTGATTCCGCCCTCTGGAGCGATGTGATGACGCGCAAAATCGTTTTCCTCTAAGGTTTGGACGAGATGCCGAGCGGAAGTGTGTTCTTCCAAGTGAAAGAATATAAGTGCGTTGAGCTGATCTTCAAAAGTCATTTTTAGTGGTCTGTTTCCACGTGATACCATCTCTGGGATTAGAGGGCTAATTGCTGTCAAAGGTTTGGTCAATTTTTTGAACGAATGAGCAGAGTAACTTTTCTTTACAGGGAATGTTAGGCGCATCTTCATAAATCCATAATGTGGCAAGGTTTTTGAAGATGCTGCCGAACGATTTTGGCCGTACGTCAAGCTTTAAATGCGATATTTTTAGTTTTTTTGCCTATATTTCCCTCTAGTGACTGCAATTTCCTAACCGGACACTGCTGCAAAAATCTACCTGATTACCCACAACTTTCAGCCATTGAAAGTGGAAAAATTAATATCAATCATTTAAGTCAATTGCAGATTGACTTGCGAATCATCAATTTCGCTATGACAAAAAACTCTCAATATGAACCCTATTCTAGAGATACTTTGCAATTCTCCGTCATGGGAGATCTACACACTTAATTGGAATTGCGAAGTAAAATGTTAGCTACACGTTGACGGAGAATTGTGGGTGATCAGGAAAACCTATTCAGACCATCACCCCAATGGATAATATTCACATCACATTCACTCTATGCTATTCCATTTATTTCCAATAAAATAACCGGGGCAGGTTTATGATGTGAACACGATCTGATAGTTCACACATCGACCTGATTTTTCAAATTGTACAGTAACTGCTCAAACTGCCTTTACTTTTAATTGTTCGAGGAAAAAGCGCGGAGCTTACGGGTGTAAATCAGCACTTTTGACGCGGTAATCGGGCAAATCAAAGGCAAGCTAGATAGTTACAGGAAACTTACACCCTGCCGAGGGACGTCAACAAAAATGGATAACATTCTTCATCATCAAGCAACGTGTCCACACAGAAGCGGACCACGTCCACAGCTCAGCAAACAGCTCATAGCCTGTTTTGCATTGTATGCACTGATTTCCGCCAATGCCCACGCCATTGTGGAAGGCGGGCCAAATGATTACTACAACACAGGCCGATGGACGCAACAATATCTCAATTCAGTAAATTCCCTACACCTAGTACCTGCCGAAGCGCAAGCGACCAAGGGAGTCGTACCTGGTGCAAAAGTCTACAATATCTGGGAAGAAATCGATTTCACTCTGCGCTGGTTTCCCAACCACCCAAAAGGGCTTCAATTTATGTCGAACTGGCTGCCAAAGTACCCGCATCCGCCGGACAAAGACGTTGAGTATTACTTTCAGAAGGCCCTCGCATATAGACCCACACTGGAGCTCCGACCTGTGGATGCCACAGTGCGAGTACTTTACGCCATTTATCTACACAAACAGAAAAAATACCAACAGGCTCTGGAACAATATGAGTCCGCGCTGTCGATAACACCGGACAATTCCGAAATACACTACAACCTTGGGTTGTTGTTAGTCGCTAGAAAAAATTACCCAGCCGCACTGAAGCACGCCCAAACAGCCTACACGCTGGGCTTTCCTCTTCCAGGGTTGAAAAATAAATTAAAAAAAGCAGGTGTATGGAAGAATATACTTAAAGAAGAGCAGCAGTAACTAATCCCCCCTAAGGAATCTCTGATTAAAGCATTGATCAGAACCTCCCCCAAACATAGTTGACCAAACATAATGACCGGAATTTGTGGCTGGATAAACCTAAAGTACGACCAACAAGACCCCGCAACCCTACTGGATGCCATGGCTAGCGGACTAATCCACGCGCCCATGACGCATTTCACAATGGGAGGCTCCGATTCACAAGCTATTTGGGCACAGGCCACCGAAAACCGCCTTCACTGTATCGAAGAAAATGGTTTGATGGTTTCGATGACAGGCCAGCCCATCTGGTCAGACAAAAAATTTTCGACACAGGCAAAACAACAGGGTCACGCAGCTACACTAATAAATGCCTACCGGCAACATGGTCCAAAGCTACTTGATTATCTGCACGGCCCATTCGCATTTGCCATCATTGACAACAACAGAAATGAAGCATTACTGGCCATTGATCGCATCGGAATCCAACGCTTATGTTACGGGCAAACCACGCAGGGTGGATTGATTTTTGGCTCCACTGCGGATGCTGTTCGGCAACATCCTGACATGGATTCCACCATCGACAACCAACACATTTTCTCATATTTGTTTTTCCATGCAGTTCCCAGTCCTGGCACCATTTATCACCAACAGAAAAAACTGCTGCCCGGACAGTACGCACATTTTAAAAATGGAAAACTGGAAATAGAAACCTACTGGAACCCTCCGTTCAACGATGCTGGGCTCGGTGATTTTTCTGGATTAAAAACCGAACTCCATGATCAACTATATTCAGCGGTAAAACATTGCACCGATACCGTAAGAACCCCTGGCGCCTTCCTCAGTGGAGGCGTTGATAGCTCCGCAGTATCCGGCATGCTTGGAAAAGTACTTGGAGAACCGGTAAACACGTATTCCATCGGGTTTGACGCCAAAGGCTACGATGAAATGGATTACGCCCGTGCTGCATCAAAATTCTATGGCACCATTCATCATGAATATTACGTCACACCGGAAGATGTCTGTGATTTGATACCCCGTATCGCCAGCGCCTACGATGAACCGTTTGGCAATGCCTCTGCGGTACCGACCTATTTTTGTGCAAAACTGGCAAAAGATGATGGCACCGACACCTTGTTATCCGGCGATGGTGGCGACGAATTATTCGGTGGAAACGAGCGTTATGCTCAGCAAAAGATTTTCGAGTTTTATGGTAATGCACCGAGAGTGTTGCGAAACTGGCTGCTGGAGCCATTGATTTTCGGCTTTCCCGGCGGCGGAAATATCATGCCCATCCGCAAGGCCCGCAGTTATATTGAACAGGCCAACGTTCCACTACCAGACCGACTGGAAAGCTATAACTTCATCAACCGCATCATCGCCACAGAAGTGTTCACTGGCGATTTTCTTTCCTCAATCAACACCGCTCATCCGCAACAACTCCAGCGCGAGCGATATGCCAATACCCGTAGTGACTCCATCATCAATCGTATGCTCTACCTCGAATGGAAACAGGTACTGGCCGACAATGATCTTCGCAAAGTCACACGTATGTGCGCACTGGCGGGAGTCGATGCACAATTTCCGCTTCTTCAGGACAATCTGATCGATTTTTCAACACGCATCCCGCCCAATTTCAAAGTCAAGGGATTGAAACTACGTTATTTTTTCAAGGAAGCACTGCGTGATTTTTTACCCCCGCAGGTACAAAGCAAAAACAAACACGGTTTTGGGCTGCCCTTTGGCATCTGGCTATCCTCCCACCCACGACTACAACAACTCGCAAAAGACAGCCTGTCGGATCTGAAACGCCGAAACTTTGTGCGTCCCGAGTTTATTGACAACCTGACGCGTCAACATCAGAACGAACACGCTGCGTTTTATGGTGAAGCTATCTGGGTATTCATGATGCTTGAACTTTGGCTTCAGGCACATGAACAATAGCTCGTTCTCCGCAACCATGAAAACTGACGTTTGCCTCACTTTTGATGTTGAATTTACCATCGGAGGTGCATTTTCCGACCCAGCCAACAAGCAGCCAGTAGGCGAGCAGTCTGTATTTTGTGAGGTGGACGGAAAATCGCACGGCCTGGGCTTTATCCTCGACACATTATCCAAACATCGATTAACCGCTACCTTTTTTGTCGAGGCGCTTAATGTTCATTACTTCGGTGATTCGCCTATGTCGGGCATTGCAAAAACCATTCTCGCCGCCGGACACGATGTACAACTTCATCTCCACCCTTGCTGGCGTCATTTCCACAGAGCGGACTGGCAGGCACAATTGTCGAGTACTCCCCCGAACGATTCCATGGCCGGGCGAAGTGCTGATGACACTCGGGAAATAATTAAAGAGGGCATTGAAACCTTCATCCGCTGGGGGATATTCAACCCCATCGCTGTTCGAACGGGAGGATTGCAGGTCGACAAAACCGTTTACCATGTTATGCAGGAACTGAGAGTGCCTCTGGCTTCAAATATTGGCGTGGCCATTGCCCCGCCCGTTGACAACGACATACATTTTTTTGCTGGCCGCCACTCCATTGCGGGAGTTCTTGAGGCGCCAGTTTTATCCTACTGCGATTTATCACTTAGACAGAAAAAACATCTGAAATCACTGACCATCACCGGTTCATCCTGGGCTGAGATGCGCCACCTTTTGAATGATGCCGGGCGCAAATCAATCAGCCCCGTTGTCATACTTTCGCACCCCTCTGAATTCGTAAAACATACAGATGTGCAATACACACAACTTACTCCAAACCGTCTGAATCAATCCCGCTTCGAAAAGCTATGTCTGTATTTGAATCAAAACCGGGAACGTTTTAATGTACTCACCTTCACGGAAGGGTATTCCTGCTGGAAAGCTCAACCGAAAAATCATCAGAAACTATTGTCAGTACCAACCTGGATGGCCATAGGACGCATGCTGGAAAACAAATTTAACGATACATTTTGATGTATTGTCAGGTTTAATCTCTCAACGTGCACCTAAACACGTTTCCAACCAACTTGAATTACGATGTTGTTGATATTGAAGAGGAAGAAGGATAATAGTGTTGCAACATTAAAACAGGCAGTTACACAGAATTATTTACACCCTTATATTGTCGGAGAGCATCCATTTATAGATTGGATTTAACTATTCAGACAGCAGGCACTTACTGTCTGACGTTCATGGATACGCGCTCAGCATTCCCCACACGATAACTACCTAACAAACGTAAATAAAAGCGCAATCGCGTATTGTCCCACGGCGCTATGCGCGGCAGCTGCATGAAATCATCCGTGTATTGTGCCGCCGCCCAATTTGTTGAAAAAGCAGCATCAAAGCCCGCTGCTTTTACCAAGCCAATATGCTCAGCCCCATAGTCCTTGCCCGGCACCCCGTTGGGATAGGCAAACAACGTAACCTCTTTTTCGGTTAACATTTCCAGTCGCTGTTTTCCAGATTCAATTTCCTGCCTTGCTTCATCCACACTGATTTTGCTAAGTATAGGATGATTAACCGTATGCGCGCCCACACTCATCCCCGACTTAACCAACACTGATACCTGCTCCTCACTCATCATCGGAGAGTATGAAGCATCAATATTCAATTCGTTTTCAAGACGCTGGACCTGCTGCTCCCTTTCTTCGAGCGGCAAGTATTTTAATTGGCGAAGCACCGAATTTACCATTTGCAACCGCGCACCCATGGACGTTATTTCGTATTTGCCCAGCCCCAGGTTCGATAGAGACAGCTTTTGCGTATCCACTTTTCTCAGCGATTCAATAACACGGTCATTCCACATACAGCCGTGCCCAAAAAAACCGGTCGTCAGAAAAAAAGTGGCGGGCACAGCCCTCCGTTGTAAAACAGGCAACGCCACTTCAACATTATCGGCATAACCATCATCGAAGGTAACGCATACCGCATTGGCAGGCAGCTTTCCTTGTCTGAGAAGTTCTACAGCATGGTCCAGTGCCAACGGTGTGAAATACCGGGCCAGAACCTCCATTTGCCAATCGAACGTCTCCGCATCGACGTCACTGGGGCGTAATGGATCCACAACCGGATGCACACGATGGTAAAACAGGATGAGCAACCGGGCGCTGGCTCCCTTTGAGGAAACAACAGAACTCGCCGCACGAATCAACACTCTCATCTGGCCATTCCTTTTGTGGTGGAAACGGAATAACGGCTCATTGCTGTCGGTATCCTTTTATCACAAACCCATGACTCAAAAGCGCCCCAAGTATCGGCAGTTTATGTAACAACCAGCGCACCCCTCTGGTTTCAAATAACCACTGGTGACGCTGAAACCGGTAAGGCAAAATTGGAATCCAGTAGCGCTTGAGTTTCACCAGTCCTGCATCTGCCATGGCACGACGCAGTTGGCGTGGTGATTCATAGCGCAAGTGCATATCGCGCTGTAAAAATTTTCTTTTCACACGTCCGACAAGATGTGGCAAACAGGCACGGTTCAGCGCATCAATCCATATTTCTCCACCCGGTTTCACCGCAGCAGCCAACTCTCGGGACACTTCATTCGACGTCGATAACGCCTGAGTAACACCAAAACATATAGCACCATCAAAACGTCCGGTCGCGACCGGTAATTGCTTGACATCAGCGACGCCCCACAGCACACCATCGGGTCTCCGGTTTAACGCCTTTTTCACAGCGGGATAACAATAATCCAGTCCAACGACCTGCATTCCCCTGTCCGCCATAAACCGGGAATAGGTTCCTGCACCACAACCAGCATCCAGCCACAGCTCACCTTCGTCTGATGAGTCCCATAAAGCACCGAAATTGCGCACACGAGTTTCCAATCCACTCTGGGTCCAACCAGCAATACCCGCATCGTCATCTCGTGCATCCGCATATTGGCCAAAGCGCTGTTTCCATCTGCGTTCAAAATGACTGCTTTTCGAAGAATCTTCGTGAGCCATTAGTATCCCCTCTGCGTTGCATAAACATTTCCTGTTCATCTCGTCGCGCCAACTTTGATTGCCCGCCCGTGTTTCCCGCTGCCAGGGATTGCGCTACCTGCAACTTCAGCAACACTAACAATGCCATTAAGTGATACAGGAGATCAAAATAGGCCAGTGAAAGAAATGCTCCGCCCACGGCAAACCCCACCAGGCTAACTTGAATCATTCCAGCAAGCTCTCTTGCCCACGACAAACTATCGGAATCAGCAGCGTATTTCATTATCCATGTTGCCGTACGCCATGACACAAAACCCAACGTCAGAAAAAGAAATAACCCAATAAAACCGTGCTCTCCCAATACCGAGAAATAGACACTATGGGGGCCCTGATAACGCCCATCTGCTTTTTCCAACAGAATCTCTACAATCTCAGGGGCATAAATATGGTAGTTGGTTGGCGTAAAAGACTCAAACCCTCCACCCAAGAATCGGCCCTTTGCCATCTCAGTTGCAAACATCCATGCGGTAACACGTCCCATCGCGGAAGAATCTTCTTCATAGTTTTGCACCGTCTGCATACGCTCCATCCAGCGGTCCGGCATAAAAGCAACAGCCACGGGAACGGACAAGATCAGTGCCACCACCATCCATCCTCGCTTCTTGCTTTTAAGCAGCATAAAGCCTCCCATGGCAACGAGCGCAAGCAAGGCCCCTCGGGAGTAGGAACCCAGTATCGATAATCCGGTGAGACCCATGGCGATTACAAATCCTCTTTTGACCCATTTGTTATTCGTCTGGGTTTGCAAATATCGCAACAAAGGAAGCACCATTACCAGAGCAAGAGCCAGCGGCGTATTACCTTCAACAAAGCTGCCAATCGGCCCAACAACGTGAAATTGTCCGCCAGTTGCCAACGTGAAAACCCCTCCTTTCACACCATAAAACCCCAGCGAAATAACAATCACCCAAACCAAACCATGAATGCGCTCGCGGTGGTTAAACAACATCAGGGTGAGAAAAACCATTAACTGTATCTTGAGAATTTTGGTCAGTTTAGCTACCGCTTCGTCCGGGTTGGTGGCAAATATTGTTGTAATAACCATCCACACCAGAAATAATATCAGGGTTACGGTTATTGATGTCAGCGGAATACGCTTTGGCTCTTTCGAAAATAACAAAGCAGCGAATGTTACCACCCCGACCAGTGCCGCAAAAGGCAAATCAGTTGCAAAACCCCAACCCAGCCGATGAGGAGCCATATACCCAATCCATGACCACACGTATACACCAATGTGAGGCCGCATCAGGATGTACGGTAATGCGCCAAAAACGATAAGCGTGACGACTATGTCCCTCATTTATCAAGCTTTCACTGTCATAGGCGTTATATACTCAGAGTACAGTATCAGGAAAAAATCGATACGTTTTATTGGTCATTAACCATATTTGTCAAACAGATGTTCAATCGCCTTGCTCTCGTATCCCAACTATTTTCTTTTGCCACCCTGCGCCTTTGCTCTGTATTGCCCGCACCGTTGCCCTGCAATGCAGCTTCTATCAATTTCGACCACTGATCTGTAGTGCGCGCAATAGCTACATCCGATTCAAAAGGAATGACACTGGGAATATCGGAACTGACAACCGGCTTTCCGGTCGCTAGGTATTCATGAAGCTTCAGTGGATATATGCCGCGTGTCCACACGTCCCCCTCCACGCGATAACACATGAGATTGACATCCATGTTGGCGGCATAACCGGGTATTTCACGATAGTCTTTAGCACCGAGAAAATAAACATTTTTTAACCCCACACACTCATCAAACCCTTTTTGTGTATGGACATCAAGTCTCCCTTTGCCACCGACGAATACAAAGTTCCAGTTCTGATGATTTTTTGCGAGGGCAGCAATTAACGGAAAATCAACCTTAAGATTAAGATTGCCCACATAGCCAATTCGTGGATGGAGGATATTTGCAAGATCATTAGGCTCGGAGCAACTCTCTGTAGCTGCACCACAAAAAACGTCAAAGTCCGCGCCATTAGGAAGCATTTCAACAGGCTTTCCGCTGATTGCCGCAAGCTCCTCAGCGATAACATCCGATGATGCCACCACTAGGTCAGCCATTGCTAAAAGTGCCTGTTGCTGTTCGTCCAGTTCACGATTCCATCCCGGCGTCAGATTGAGCATGTCATAGGCATGATAAACCACAAAATCAGCTTGGATTCTTTTGGCATAAGGATAAAACTGCGGATGAAACACATAGGCCACTCGTGGAGAACCCTTCCCTCTGATGCGCGCGCGCGCCCAACGGCGCACCGCCATGCGGATAGCCAGATGATCAAGTGCCAGAAACCTGGGCCAGCGCAGCAAAAATTTTGGAGAATGGTCCACCTGTACCTGATCCTGAGCACAGAAGTCACCAATGACCGATGCCTCTTTCCACGCTGCCTGATGTCTGTCCCACACCGTCCATAATCCGTTGGTGTAAATAATGTTATGTTGCGTCCCCAGTCTTGAAAGTAACTGTTGCCGATTCATCCACGGCCCATCCCACGGATTGGGGGCCATGGCAACAATATCCAATTGGACCGGGTGAAGAGTATCGTTCGTTTTCATATCAGAGAATCGCGTTTTTTTCAAACTTTACAGGACTGATGCTCGTTCGACATTCACTCCCCGAGCTGTCAATTCTACCGTGTATTGTGAGCCATTCACATCAATCTGTATAATACGGACATCACCGTTACCTTCATCTTGTCGGGAGACCTTCAACGCTTCCTCCCCGGATTGCAATACCCACAAAAACTCCACTTGTTCACCATTGGCTGAATGCATTAAAACCGGTGTCGCACGAGGCAAAGAAGATGTATCGGTGTACCAGCCACAAGGGTCCGGTCGTTCCTTACCTCTACAGATCTGCGTTTTAACAGGCATAAGCTGTTGAGCCCGGGCAATCACCTTCCCATTTTTTTCAATGGTTCCCATTTTTCCTTCCAGCTCAATCAAGCTGTCAGGTGAAAAATGGAACTGTTGAGTGTAATGATTAACCTTATCGCCTTGAAGGCGATCCCAAATCAACAGCAGACGTGTCCCCACTTTTACCACTGTCCTTACCTGTTCAACACCTTGGTAGGCTGTATGCTTTGCCGTGACATAATCAACCATTCCCTTGCTCCCGGAATTCAGGATCTCGCCTCCACTGGGTACTGCGCGTTCCTGAAGACTTCGCCTGTCGAGTTGGTGCCGCCGACGAAATCCCGCAAGCCAGTCTGCAAGCTCTGCTGATTCCATGAAGGCGTTCAGCTTCCAAGAATCCGCCAGCACGGCCAGCAAACTTTCACGACGACGATTCAGCGGTACCTGCTCCACATTTTTTACCGTTACTCCGTTATGTGAAGCGGAACTCCAAAAATATTTTTTCCAGCGAGGATCATTCTCCGAAGCGTGCATTGTGGATGTAAAAGGTATCAGTACACCGTCTCCATCACGCACAGTAATGCCCAGCGCATCCCGCTGGGCATGAGGCGCATTCAGAATACGCGTATGAAATACAAGCTCGATATCGTCTTTTTGTTCAGCGGTAAAAAAACTGTATCCACCTTCAGCAAAAACACTCAATCGCTCACGCGGGGAATCATTGAATACGTTGCCCTTTGTATCGAGCAGGCGCCCGTTACGAATAAGATCGGAATTCAAATCAAACAATACTGTCATTACTTCCCCCGGCTTACTGTAAGCCATACCATCAACCACACCATCTGCCCCCGCCATCGCTATTCCGGCGGTAATCATGTTTGCAAGTTTATCTTGGTACTGTCCGGATATCGGCCAAGCAATACTTCGGGCAACACGTAGCACTTCAAGAAATGAACGCAGGGTATAAAAATGGTAAAAACCGGATTGTTCAAGATGAATACCATCACTGGAAACATTATCCCGCATTTGCTGTTCGGCCCGGGAAAACCCTAACTGCAACAACTCACGCTGTAACGGAGCGTCATTCTCCACCATAGCTAGTGCCAGTAGAGCAAGTGCATTATTCAACCCGTGATTGTGCTCGGGCCGATAAACCGAAGGTCGTCGGATAAGCGCCACGTGCTCAGCGATCGCTGAGGTAAATATCGCCGTGTCATTCGCATCAAGATAGTTCACTCGCTGCGCTGACCGCAAAAAATAGGAAAACACAATGGCGCGCCAGGATGTTGCGTGTTCGGTCCATGCCCAATCGGACTCTGGCGCATCCAGTGGATTGTTCGTTAACCAACTACGCAAAATAATATCGGCTTGAGTCAAGCGGGTAATATTTCCTTCCCCTCCAACCTTGATCAAGCATGAGATAAACCGCAAAGAATGAAGATTAAAATGAGAATACCCGGTAGCATCATCGCCCAGATCCCATATGGGATTCAAACCAACCATTTGTGCGCTGGCGCTGTCCAGTTCCAATATCCCTTGATCAAGAGCTGCCAGTGTTTCTTCACAGTTTTCCGTCAAATATCGGGGATAAAAGACATCACGGTTGTCCTCAGATACCGGGCCATCCCAGGTTATAT
>Ga0316202_10002462_pt1 | contig 12157 bp, 11 predicted proteins | sample 3monrhotite_MG_FD_204934 | JGI IMG/M metagenome (GOLD analysis project Ga0316202, IMG submission 204934) | Microbial mat bacterial communities from mineral coupon in-situ incubated in ocean water Damariscotta River, Maine, United States -... | ecosystem: Environmental > Aquatic > Marine >... | reverse complement strand
GGGCTTTCCTGCTGCAAAAGTTGAAGTGGAACATAGCAACCGTTTCGCTGGCACCTCGAGCTATACCTTTGGCAAACTGCTTAAACTTGGCACCGATACGATCATCGCTTACTCCGACAAACCGCTGCGTATGTCGATCAAAGTGGGATTTACTATTGCAGCACTCTCCTTTTTCGTTGGATTGGTACTGCTGATCTATGCGATGTTTTACAATATTCCAATCCTGGGTTGGAGCAGCCTGATTATCTCGCTCTATTTCCTGGGAGGCATCATCATTGCCAATCTGGGCATTATAGGCATCTACCTTGGCAAAACATTTGATGAAACAAAAGGCCGCCCCCTCTACATCATCAACCATTCAACCTTCGATACCGAGAGCTGATCTCTTGCCAGTCCCGTTTGAGAACAAACACTTTTCCGCTGCACCATGGGATGAAAGTATCTTTGGCATGCCATGTTTTGAAATCATCGAAGCCAATGAAGAGAGCCTGGCGCAAGCCGCTGCACATGCCGGCCACTACACAGTGAAAATTGATCCTCTGGCGGACAAATCACTACTTCACCTGCATGGGTTTTATTATACCGATACACTGATCGAGCCCTGTTGCAGGCAGGATCGTTTCATCAACCATACTCACCCCAAGGTGGGTATTGATTATCATGCATCGCTGCAAGATCTGCTACCAATGTGCGATAGCAGCTTTATGCATGGTCGTTTCCACCGTGATTTTAATCTGGACAGGAAACTGGCTGATCAACGATACAAACAGTGGTTAACTCAGTTGCATGCCAAAACTAATGTCATGGGCTTAACTTACGAAGAAGAGCTGGCTGGTTTCATCGCTTTTGATAACGGCAATCTGTTATTGCATGTCATTGATGCCCCTTTTCGCGGGCAAGGACTGGCCAAACATCTATGGTCTGTAGCTATCCAGTCGCTTTTTAATCAAGGCATCACTGAAGTACGCAGCTCCATTTCCGCAGCTAATCTCGCTGTGCTCAACCTGTATGCATCACTCGGTTTTCGTTTTGATAACGCGCAAGATATTTACCATAAACTCACAAGGTAAACACCACGATGACATTCTCTTTCCAACCATCACTACAACTGTATAAAACAGTAACACTCCTGGCTGCACTGTTTATGCTGCTTCCACTGCCCATCATGCAATATGTTGGTGAAGAAGGTTTAATGGCCATCAAGTCATACGAGATGTTCGTGCGCGATGACTGGCTGCACCCATCAATATTAGGCGGAATATGGCCACACTCTCCGCTATGGCACTGGCCGGTGATTATCATCAGTACGCTCATCGGTTGGGAGCATGTTGATATCGCAGTACGTCTGACCTCAGTTCTCGCTACATGGGGTTCTGCCATCTGCGCCGGGCTGACTGCACACTGGTTATTCAGTCACAAACATGCCCATGCTGGTTGGCTGGCTGCATTGGTTTACCTCTCTATGGGTGAAGTGGCATTCTGGTATGGCTGGTTGGGTTATGTCGATGCTACCTTCGGCTTCTTTATCTTTGCTGCGATCTGTTCACTATGGCGTGCCATCGCTGATGAGAAAGCATCGTGGTTTATACTATCCCTGCTGTTTATTTCACTGGCTTTCATGACCAAAAATATCACCGCTTATGCCCTCCTTGCAATTTCAGGCTTCATTTTACTCTGGCAGCTTAAACAGTGGAAATTAATGAAAAAAACATGGTTCATACCATCAGGTCTGTTGGCTCTATCAGTACCTGTATTGTGGCAATCATTTATCGTGCCTGCTGGTGCCAATACAGCCACCACCAGCATCAATGATGTATTGCGTAACTTCACCGGTTTCGGAGCATGGGCCTTTATAAAACACTGGCTCACCTTCCCCTTCATTTTCCTGTTTCGGGCATTGCCTGTCTCACTCATTCTGGCCTGGTTATGGCTGCGTAAAAAACACCGCTTTGAACTGGATAAAACCCTGACCATTCTTGCCCTGCTGCTACTCGCCTGCTTTTTACCCTTCTGGATTTCAGCCGGTGCCACACCCCGTTATCTTGTGCCGCTATACGGTCTGGTTGCACTCTTTCTCACCGGGCTGATGCTGCAACTCAATCAACAGCATTTCCGTCAAACGTTTATGCTTATCGCGCTCATCGTACTGCTCAAAATACCTTATAGCATGGCGATTTTGCCCTATATCAAGGATTGGCGACCTGAACGCGATGTGAAAATCGTATCTGCTGAGATCATGCAGCTAACCAATAGTGCTCCTCTGCGCACACAAAATGATGTTGCATCCGGCCTTGCTATCGCCGCTTATCTTGACGTCTGGCGCCAGCATAGAGAACCCATGCGCTGGTATAATGACAAAGAGCAAAACGTCTATATTTTAGCCGAAGTCGAAACGCCAGCCTTAGGTCAGTTGGTTAAAAAGTGGCGCCTGCGTGGCTCCTACGTTTATCTCTACTGGCAGGGGCAAACATCAAAATGACATCAACAACAATGATCCCATTCAACAGACCCTATATGACGGGTGATGAAACAGTACATATTCTTGAAGCACATCAGAACGGTCAATTGGCTGGCAATGGCCCCTTCACACAGCGTTGTCATCAGTGGCTGGAAGAGAAGAGCGGCTGTAAAAAAGCCCTGCTCACCCACTCCTGCACTGCAGCACTCGAAATGGCTGCATTGCTGATTGATCTCAAACCCGGTGATGAAGTGATTATGCCCTCATACACCTTCGTATCCACAGCCAACGCTTTTGTATTGCGTGGAGCAGTGCCTGTATTTATCGATATTCGCGCAGATACACTGAACATGGATGAACAGCTGATTGAATCAGCTGTCACGGCCCAAACCAAAGCGATTGTGGTAGTACATTATGCAGGGGTAAGCTGTGAGATGGATGCCGTGATGGCTCTGGCCGACAAACATGGGCTGTTTGTTATTGAAGATGCAGCCCAGGGTGTCATGTCGCGTTATCAAAACAGGGCCTTAGGCGGCATAGGTCATCTGGCAGCTTATAGTTTTCATGAGACCAAGAATGTCATTTCCGGTGAAGGGGGGGCTCTGCTGATCAATGATGCGGCCTTTGCAGAGCGGGCCGAGATCTTGTGGGAAAAAGGCACGAACCGCAGCAGTTTTTTCCGTGGTGAAGTAGATAAATATACCTGGGTAGATGTAGGTTCATCCTTTTTACCCGGTGAATTGATTGCAGCTTTTTTATGGGCGCAGCTAGAACATGCGGATGAAATTACCAATCGCCGTCTGCAAATCTGGAACAACTATCATCAGGCTTTTGCTGCTGTGGAAGAGCTTGGTAAAATCAGACGCCCGATCATCCCGGCCAACTGCCAGCACAATGCGCATATGTATTACCTGCTATTCAATGATCTGCAAGAACGCACTGCATTTATCGCCAAGATGAAAACTGCCAATATCATGACCGTATTCCACTATGTGCCTCTGCATCAGGCTCCAGCAGGTCTCAAACATTGCCGTACATCCGGATCACTAAGCAACACTGAGCACCTCTCTGATTGCATTGTTAGACTTCCGCTTTGGCCGGGGCTTGAGACACAACAGCAGATGGTGATTGATCAAGCTCTACTGGCTCTTGAATAAACCATGATTGCCATAGCATCATTTTGCACGTTTCTTTTCACTCCAGAGCTGCCCGCATATACTAAGCGCTCGTTTATTATAGGAGCTTTATTTTGATTCTTGTCATTGGTGACATCATTGTAGATGAATTTATCTGGGGCGATGTAACACGCATCTCGCCTGAAGCACCTGTACCTGTTGTCTCGGTCAACGAAATCGATCGACGCCTTGGCGGTTCTGCCAATGTAGTACGTAACCTGCATGCTCTCAACACCAGCTCAGCCATGTTCGGTATTGTTGGTGATGATGAACCCGGCCAGTGGGTCAAGCATCGCTTGGCTGAACTGGATTCAGATAACCGTGGTGTCATTACCAAAACCAACAACCGTCCTACTGCAATCAAAACACGCATTATTGCCCGGCATCAACAAGTAGTACGATATGATCGTGAATGGACCCAGGCGGCACAACCTGAAAGTCATCAGTATCTGTTTGCCAGTGTTGAAGAGTTACTGCCGCAAGCTACTGCCGTCATCCTCTCCGATTATGGCAAAGGTGTTTTAACACCTGATTTTATTCGCCAGCTGATTGATCAGCTACAGGGCGGCATTATCGCGGTTGATCCCAAACCGGAACATACCGACGCTTATCGTGGTGCGACTGTGATCACCCCCAACCTCTCTGAAGCTGCCGCGATGGTCGGCAAGCAGGCTATCAACACTGATGAACAGGCTGAAGCCATTGCCCGCCAACTGCATGATCAACTTGACCTGCAATATGTACTGCTCACCCGTTCTGAACGCGGCATGACTCTGTTTGATGGTGAAGTTAGTCACCATATTCCAACCGCAGCGCGTGATGTATTCGATGTCACCGGTGCCGGTGACACGGTTATCGCTGTATTCACCGCCTGTCTGGCCCGTGGTGATGATGCTTTAAGTGCGGCCCGGACAGCCAATCGTGCAGCCGGTGTTGTGGTTGGCAAGGTTGGCACAGCCACCGCCAACTGGTCTGAAATCGAGACGCACTGATTATGAAAATAGCTATTGGTATTCCTGCTCGTATGGGCTCCACCCGCTTCCCCGGTAAACCGTTGGCCATGTTGGCTGGTAAACCGATGATTGAACATGTCATTGAAAAAGCACTGACTGCTGATTTAGGCCCTGTATTTGTAGCCACCGATGATGGCCGTATTGCAGCCATTGCCCGCAGTGCAGGTGCGAGCGCTATTATGACCCGAGCCGATCATCCCAGCGGCAGTGATCGCCTGGCTGAAGCTGTTCGAGAGCTCGACTGTGACGTTGTCATCAATGTGCAGGGCGATGAACCCCTGATTGATCCTGAGGCCATTCGTGCCGTGGTAAAACCGTTTGAAGAGGATGCTTATCTGCCCATGGCTACACTTGCACATCCTCTGCGTGACAATGATGATCTGATAGATGCCAATGTGGTGAAAGTCGTATGCAATGCCAAAGGCCGCGCCATGTATTTCAGTCGTGCCCCTATTCCTTTCCCTCGTAGTGCCTCGGCACAGGCCCTGCAACATGTTGGCCTATACGCCTATCGCAAAGAGTTCCTGCTGATTTATCCATCTCTGGATGCATGTGAAAGTGAGCAGACCGAACAGTTAGAACAATTGCGTGTCTTGCATCATGGTTATGATATCGCTGTAACCATTGGTGATTTTCACTGTATCGGTGTGGATACACCGGCTGATCTCAAGCGTGCCGAGACATTACTCGCCGCGTCTTAAGCCCTACTACTCGTTTCAGTTTTGCACCGCATGGTGCATTAATTCATAGCGCATACCTGCCACACAGCTCTATACTCTGCTTAAGTAACATCGGGAGGAGAGCATCATGACCCAATGGATTTCACAATATTGTCGCATCAAAACTGTACTTGGCATCTTCGCCCTGCTTTCGCTTTCCGGCTGTGCGACCATGACACAGCACACAGATCTCTCGAAAGTGAAATTCTCTCTCGATCATGTATCAGATGTCAGTGTTGCAGGTATCAATCTGATGCACATCCAATCACCGGAAGATCTGAATATGTTTCAGATTGCCCGTGCCACCCTGGCGGTCTCGCGTGAAAACCTGCCCTTGAATCTTACCCTGCATCTGAAATCAGAGAACCCATTAGCGAACAGAGTCGCCGCCAAACTCGTGCGCATTGACTGGACACTCGTGCTAGATGGTCAGGATACAGTCAGTGGCACCATGCATAACAACATCAAACTGAATGCAGGAAAAGTGGAAACCATCCCACTAAGACTCAGCCTGAATATGTTCGAATATTTTAATGAAAAATCTGCCATGGATATGCTTGATCTGGCTCTCGCTTTTGCCGGAGCAGATGGTTCCATCCCTCAAGGTGTAGCCCTAAAAGTGCGCCCCACCATTGATACCATCTTCGGCCCGATCACTTATGGCAAAGGTATCCTGATTGAACCGCGCCCCAAAGAACCTTCGCAAGAACAGTTCATCTAAACACACGAAGTAATCAAGGGGCATGATCCCCCCCCCTTTTTTTACTGATCAGTGAATTCCGCAGCAGCAGGCAAAGCGATTGAGTGTTAAACTTGTCCTATGAACACTCAAACAAATAATCGCATCAAAGCAGTTCTCTTTGATCTGGACGGTGTGCTGTATGTCGGTGATGAGATCATTGAAGGTGCGTCTGAAGCTGTATCCTTCACGCGAGAACGTGGCCTGCGACTGGCAGGGATCACCAATACCACCACCCAAAGCAAACGCATGATCGCCGAGAAACTGGCCGGATTCGATATCCCGATTGTGAAGGAAGAGATCTACACCCCTGCCGCTCTTGCAGTGAATATTATAGCTGACAAGTCTGCAACACTTTATCTCCGTGATGCATTACTGGAAGATTTTCATGCTGTTCAAATCCGCGATCAACACCCTGATTATATTGTCATGGGGGATCTCGGTGGTGACGGTTACATCCCTGACCTGCTGCACACGATATTTAATCACGTCATGCAAGGCAGCCAGGTACTGGCTTTGCATAAAAACCGTTTCTGGCAAAAGCAGGACGGCCTGCATCTGGATATCGGCCCGTTTGTAGCAGCCGTTGAGTATGCTACTGGCAAAAATGCCATGATCCTTGGAAAACCATCGGCAGACTTCTTTTTCGGGGTCTGTGCAGCACTTGATGTTAGTCCCATAGAGACACTAATGATCGGTGATGATATTGAATCGGATATCGGCGGTGCTCGCGATGCAGGTCTGCAAACAGCGCTGGTGAAGACAGGAAAATATCGTGCCCATTTTGTTAATATGAGCGGCATCCAGCCTGATCATCTGCTGACTTCCATTGATGATCTGCCAGAATTGCTAACATGCATCTAAACCGGATATTCAGAAACAGTGCTCAACATATATGCCTGATGCTGACGGCATTGTGTCTATTGTCCTGTTCACAGGCTGCACCGCTGCCAAAGCTATCTCCCGATGCAGTGATTCTCGCTTTTGGTGACAGCCTGACGTATGGCACAGGCGTAGAAGCTGATCAGTCATACCCTTCAATATTATCACGCTTAACAGCGCATACGGTGATCAATGCAGGTATCCCCAGTGAAGTGAGCCAATCCGGGCTCGCACGACTGCCTGAACTGCTCGATGAAGTGCAGCCAGAGCTAATCATTATCTGCCACGGTGCCAATGATATTCTAAGAAGAAAATCACTCAAAGAGGCAGAGATCAACTTGCGTGCTATGGTTCAAACTGCTCAGCAACGCGGTATTGCAGTGATCATCATGGCCGTACCAGAGTTCGGTATCCTGTTATCTGCGGCAGACTTTTATCCCAACATTGCAGAACAGATGAACATCCCCTGTGAAGATAACATCATATCGGATGTACTGGCTGATCACGCTCTAAAATCAGATCGTGTTCATCCCAATGCCAAAGGCTACCAACGCATCGCCGTGGCATTGCATGAGCTGATGAAAAAAACAGGGGCACTATAAATATATACTCACGTCAACAGCTCGGCAGTAAAAAGACCAATTCGTACTGCCAATGTTGATCCATCCATGATTTCAATCATAAATATTTTTTAATTTAGACTTCACATCACGCTCATAGCATAGCCCTAATGTTTGTCCTGTCTGGTGCCACCCTCCCTCCCCTCCCTTCGGCATCAGACAGTTTTTAAAAAGGCCCCGCGATCGCGGGGCCTTTTATCGTTCAGACATGAAGGAACTTAAAACCGTGTCATCAGTGATGGCCACCCTCATCTTCCAGTTCCTTGGCAAAAATCTCTTTGTTCTTTCCGATAATCGCCAACAGGATAAATGAATAGATAAAGGTAGAGAGCATAATTACACCGACCACAATCGCTTTAAACATCTCCAGGTGTTCAAAAGTAGATGGAATCATCATCAACATGACCACAGAGAGGCCACCCTTAATACCGGCAAAAGTTAATACGCCCCACCAACGAAAATTTACATTGGTCATCTTATCCGTCTGATTGGTGATGATGGCGAACTTGGCCATCATGGCTGCACGAATTACAGTCGTTGCTAAAAACATCACAAGAATTTCTGTTCTGTATTGCCATAACAGATCCATATCGACGATCTCAGCCATGGCTACAAACAGCATCGTATTGGCCACAATGGCCAACAATTGAATATCTTCTTTGGTGCGCATATGGCGGTCGCGTTCTTCTACAGTGGCTTTGATCTTATAAACGGCATGGTGAATCAGGCTGCGTGAACTCGCCTCAGCCATGGACTCACGTTGTATGGCATTCTCTTCAATCTCCAGTTGCACATCATCGGCTTCAATCGCTTTACTCATCACATGATGTACCGTTACCGTCGAGAATATGCAGGCCAGAATACCGGAGAGGTGCATATGTGAATGCGCCCCGAACACATTCAGCAGCACATAAAAATGTTCAGAGAGTTCAAATGCACCATAACCCGTCAAAATAAGAATCAATAATTCAGCAATACGATTTGTGGTTGTTTTCATGGCAATCAAACCAAGATAACCGATAAAAGCACCAAACAGCGCAGAACCCACAACAACGACCACACTGGTTTCCGCCACATATCCAAAGGTGATCTCACCCCCCTCCAAAGCGTAGAGACCAATAAAGACAAACACGATCAATGCTGTTGCATCATTGAACAGGCTTTCACCTTCACAGAGGATTTTCAGCCTGTGCGGCAATTCAAAATTGGAGAATATACTGACCACTGAGACAGGATCTGTTGCTAGCACCATGGCAAACAGCAAAATAATGGCCGCAAAGGAGAGGTTATATTCACTAAACAGTGTATCACCTACCAATAGAGCGGTAATGACTGAAAGTGATACAGCTACCACAGCCAGATAAAACAGACTCAGACCGTGTTCTTTAAGATCATCCACTTTCAACTCAAGCGAATCAGAGATTAGCAGAATAGGCAGTAACAGGATTACCAATGCAGCAAAATGTTCAGCATCGCCGGTCAATAAAAAAAGATCGCCGAACAGAGCATGAAAACCAATAGACAAGGCAATCAGGCCAACCGGTGAAGGAAGGCTAATTTTATCTTCCAGCTGCAGAGCCAGATAAAGAATTGCAGCGATAGAAAGTACAGTTATGATCATAGTGGTGTCCTTATGTGCAGCATCTGCACAACAATAGCAATAAACAGGCCACAATTGAATGCTATAGCGGGGTGAGAAACTGGCACAATGCACTTCTTCCTGTTCCAATACGCCTATGCGTAATCCTTCTATGAAATGGCGACAGCAATTCACCCTTGATCTACCTGCCCCCCACCCCGGTTCTGTCTGGTTGCATGCCTGTTCCGTTGGCGAAGTCAGCTCCGTTACCCCTTTAATAAGGGCTCTGATTCAACAGGGTCACAAGGTACATCTCACTGTAGTCACAGCGACAGGCTTCGCACATGCTCAACGGCTATTGAAGTATGATATATCGACCAACACTATCTCTGTGGCTTTTCTACCGTGGGATTTCCCCACTGCGATGGCACGCATGATTAACAGCTTACAGCCAGCACTGCTATTGCTGGCAGAAACTGAATTTTGGCCAGGTATGTTAGCAGCCTGTCGCAAACAACAGATTCCGGTCATTGGTATTAACACACGCATTTCAGATCGTTCATTCCCGCGTTATCGGGCGACATCCTGGCTGTGGAAACGCTGGTTGGCTCCCGTAAACCTGTTTCTGGCACAAAGTGATACCGACCAAAATCGCTTAATCGCGCTCGGCATTGATGCATCTCATGTAGAAGTCGTAGGTAACCTGAAATATGCCATCAGCGCTCCTAACGTCGATGCAACCGCCCTGCGCCTACAACTTGATGCCACCCGCTCTCGTCCTATCCTGGTGATCGCCAGCACGCATGAGGGTGAAGATGCGCGCCTGTTGGATATGTGGCCTGCATGGCACGCTGCATGCCCTGAGCTGCTGACTGTGATCGTACCGCGCCACCCTGAACGCTTTGATCAGGTAGCGGATTTAATCCGGGAACGAGGCATCTCTTTAACACGCTGGTCTGAACCAGGTTCAGCTGAGCCCCATAATGATGTAGTGCTGCTAGACGCCATGGGGCTGCTAACTGATCTCTACTCTGTTGCTGATGCAGTCATCATCGCCGGCAGCTTACAAAATATAGGTGGGCACAATCCCCTTGAAGCGGCCATCTGTGGGCGTGGCATTGTCAGCGGCCCATATGTGCAAAACTTCCGTGATATCATGGCTGATATGCAATTGGCTGAAGCGGCCATCATATGCAGTGATGATCAGGAGCTCGAGCAGGCTGTCTGCCGATTGCTTACGCATCCGCACGAGCTTAGAGACCTGCATGCCAATGCAGCCCTTTTCATTGAGGATCGTTCGCATGTACTCGATCGTATGTTAGATGCGATCAAACCATACTTACCCACAACAGATCAACCGGATGAAGTGCTACAGCCCGATGTTTAAATTACACCGCTGGTTTGAACAGATGTGGTGGAGCCCTTCTCCACCGCCTTTATGGCTGCGCTCTATCGAACCTCTCTATGCAGGCATCAGCCAAATTCATTTGAACAGACGTGCTGCAAATAGCGTGATGCCTGCCCTGCCGATGATCTCCGTTGGTAATATCACAGCCGGAGGCAGTGCCAAAACACCATTTGTACTCTGGTTGGCAGAACAACTGCAAGCTCAGGGTTATAGCCCGGTTATTCTCTGCCGTGGTGATGGTGGTGAACACAGGAGTGCCAAACGCGTCAGTAGTGATGATCACGCTGCATGTGTCGGAGATGAAGCCAAAATGCTGGCTGATCTCTCCAGCTGCCCGGTAATATCAGCGGCAGACAGAGTTGCGGCAACTAAGCTTGCGGCAGAACTGGGTGATCTACTTATTCTCGATGATGGTTTTCAATACAGGCATTTGCTACGCTGCTGCGATATTGTACTCATCCCTGTTGAAGGCATCGGCAATGGTCACGCTATTCCCGCCGGTCCACTGCGTGAGCCTTTAGCATCACTTGCCCGTGCCGACATGATTATCCGCACCGGTAGTGCCTCCAACAAACAACATTGTGCGAAACTGGGCGACTGGCATGAATGGCAATGGTTTACTGCACCACTCGATATGATTGATTTGATGAAAACAGGCATGCCCGCACCATCGAGTGTCTATGCCGTAACTGCTATCGCCAGACCAGAGCGATTTTTCAATGATCTAATTAGCACCGGGCTGACACTCACAGGCACTAAAGCTTATCCTGATCATCATGCATATAGTGCCAGTGACGTCAGCGGTATATTAAAACTCTGCAAACAAGATATCGCCATCACAGCCAAAGATGCCGTTAAACTGCAACGACTGTGGCCAAAGGAGCAACCCTTATGGGTGTTGCCACAACAAGGCCATGCAGAAGCAGGAGTGTTATCGAGCATTCAAACTTACCTACCCCAAAGTAAAAACCCCGCCGCAAGCGACAGGGTTTTATAATCCATTAAGCTGAGTGCCCTAAAAGCGCTCCAGCTCCTTTTGATTCGTTACAATCTCATAACGATCACGCATGGAAGCCATAAAACGCGCAAAACGCACATTACCCTTGGCTTTCTCTACCTCTTTACGAATTGCTTCTTTTTTACCACTGAATTCTGCAGCAGCAGGAGCAATTGTTTTCAATATACGAACAGCTGCATAACCCTGAGGCACATTGATAGACTCAGATACCCAGCCGCCTGATGGAGTATTAAAGGCACGATCCAGTAAACTACGGCTCAACCATGAAGCAGAATCACCCACACCATTGCTGCGAACTGGCTTGGAAATGAACTTGGCCTGGCCATACTCCTGTGCCAATTGATCCAATGATTTACCTGTCGAACTACGGATAGCATCAGCGACATCACGAGCCTTTTTATTGGCTGCATCCAGTTTAGCATGCGCCCTCACCTTTCTCGCTACATCCTCAAATGGCAATGTGTCCGGTTCAATACGCTCAAGCACTTCAAACGCTATAAAACTACCACTGTTCGTTTCTATGATCTCAACAGGCTGACCAGGTAA
>Ga0316202_10002460_pt1 | contig 12163 bp, 18 predicted proteins | sample 3monrhotite_MG_FD_204934 | JGI IMG/M metagenome (GOLD analysis project Ga0316202, IMG submission 204934) | Microbial mat bacterial communities from mineral coupon in-situ incubated in ocean water Damariscotta River, Maine, United States -... | ecosystem: Environmental > Aquatic > Marine >... | reverse complement strand
AAATCAATATCTTGTGATATAGAACCACCTTCAGCACCACTAAATCTAACTGACTGATTTATTTCTCCGTAATCATTACCATCATAAGTAACATTACCATCTAATTCCCAGCCTTCCGTCTGGTTATCAAATGAGCCGTTATTTAGGATGTTTGTGGTTTCCTTTGCTTTGGCTATTTGAGTTGGTGTAATTACTAACGTTATAATTACGACCCAAGTAGTCAGGGTATCTAAGAATTTGTCCATAGTCATTTATATATCCCATCATTTTATAATACTTAATGGCCTCTGAGCCAATAAGAGCCTTTGAACCATCCCATATGCTACAGGGTGTACCACTATGGAGCATAGCAGACCAGACAGCTTTGCTACCTGCACACAAAATACTAATGCTGGCTACGGATAATCCTGCTTTACTCAAGCTGTTACTTAACTGTCTCCTCTCACAATGCCAATCCGTAAATGTTGTACCAGTAGATATACCAACGACTGAAGTTTGCACAGCCCCTACTACGGGAAAGCTGCATATCATCTGGCTGTATGACTGTACACCTGCAGAGATTGCAGAGGGTGGGGGTTGGTTTTTGTAATTTACTGTACTATCTGCTGCATAAGTAGTTATAGTTGTTATGACAGCTACTATGGTTATTATTAATAAAAATATAAAATTATTTGCCATTATTCTTCTTTTGTTCCCATATAAAATTTAATTGCTTCTTTATCATAGTCAGGTAATTCATTTATAATAGAAGCAGTTGCTTTAGCAACATTAGAGGCAGTTAGAACTTTACCAATACCTGCTTCACTTCTTTTAACTTGACTATTTAAGGCTAATAGCTTGTTAACAGCTCTTTTATTAACTGCTATTCTGCCAATAACTTCGGGTACTGCAAATATAGCAAAAGCAGGTATAATACCAACAGTTCCACCAGTAACTATACTACCAGATATTTGCAAAGCAGAACTTGTTTCCCTACTTCTTACTGCTAAAGAAAACATATCTTGCCCCGGCTGTTTAGCACTTTCTTCAGCTGCGTTAGCTAATTTTTTAAAATTATTATAGCCATCTTTACCTAATATTGCTTTTAATTTAGCTACTTCATTTGGTTTTTTATCTATTTGAGTAAGTTTACTAAAATATTTTTGTGGGTCAAAATCACCAGAAGTTTCCCCAAAAAAGTTTTTAATATAGCTTTGTCTTATCATTTGTTTTGCTTCTTCTGCTGATTGAACAGAAGTATTCATAGATAATTTTTGTTTTTTAGCAAGTTCAAAAGATGTGTCAATACTTTTCATCATAGCAGATATTTTTGATACATCATTATTAGCTAATAATAAATTACCCATTCTATGATAATTACCATTGTCAGCTTGAGTCACTATATTTTTATTAATTTTTGGTAATAAATTATTTAATGTTTCTCCATAAGCCTTGTTTATAGACCTATAATCTTTAGCTAAGTTTTTATTAGCAACATTTAAACTACTATCTATACTATTTTGAAGTTTTTTAGAAAATCTAGTTAATTCTCGTTCAACAGAACTGTTATAAGTTGGACTATTAAAATTACCAGCAGCACTAACATCTTTATTTATTTCTTTTTGAAAAGCAATTAATTTGTTTACAGATGAGTAAGGTAAAAATTGATTTTTAGCTTTTGAAAGACTTAGCTGACTTCCTATTAAATTGTTTTTTGTTTTTTCTATTACTTTTAATGACTCTTTAGATAATGTATTTATACCATCCTTACTTGCTTCTGCAACAAAATTATCCATAGTATTAACAATATTATCAATAGGTACATTTATATTTCCATAGTCATTAGCAATACGAGATAAACCAACATCATAACTAATTTGATTAAGTTTTTTACCTTCTTTAATAATATTCATCATTTCATCCCCTAATTCTTCAGAAGAGTTTCTTATTAAATTAGGATTAATACCATCAATTTGTTTTTCTATTTCTTTAATAACAATATTTTTATTAGTCTTTGCAATATCATCTATCCTTCTTCTAGATAGTAAACCCACAGAAGTAATAGTTTCTAAAATTTCTTTTGTTTTACTTGCCCTGCCAGTTTGTGACGGTAAGAGTGTACCACCACTTTCTTCTAAGAAAGCTTGTGTTCTTTGTAAAGACTCTAGAGTACCAGATGCCCCTACATCTTTTGGTAATTCAGGGGGGCTAAACTTTTTACGCTTTGTTTTAACTGCATGATATATTGGGGCTATAGATTTAAAAAGACCTAAAGTTGCTAAATCAAAACCTACACTCATACTAGCATCTTTTAATGCTTTGTTATAATCAGCTTCTCCTGTTTTATATTTAGAAGAGTTTGCAGAGCCAAAAAATACACCTAAAGCACCTCCAACTATACCACTTATCCCTAAAGCAAGAGGATTTTTAGTGTATTTAGCTACTGTTTTAAAACTAGTATAAGCCCCTCCTAAACCTCCGGGTATATCTAAATTTTTTTTAAACCATTCAGCAAATGCATTTGAGTCTTGCTCTTCTAGGGTTGTTTGTTCTAATGTTGTACCTTGTGTTGCAAAAAGCTCATCAATGTTTTGTAGTTCTTCTTCTGTTGGTACATCACCATCAATTTCTACTATACCCAAACCTTCAATATTTATTTGTCCCATTATTTAGTCCTATTTATTAATTAGCTCGTATTTACCAGTTTTTGGATTCTTTCTATATTTTTTAACAGTAGTATCTCCTTCTACTTCTATACCAAATTCTTTTGCCATTTGTTCTTTAAATTTATCTGAACTACTATACTTATTCCAAGCATCAATCATTCCACCTTCTCTTTTCATAGTACTTATATACTCAGACTTAAATTTATCTTTTTCAGATTGTATTTTAGATATTTTAGATAAGCCTTGTAAAAAACTAGCTATTGTTTGGGCATTAGCAGTTGGTTTTAAAAACCCTTGCATAACTAATTCTACGTCTTTATCGGAAGCTGCACCGGGAGGTAGGTTAGATAAAGTTCTATCTGCTCTAATTTTATTAAATTGAACTTTTAATACAGAAACCGCATCTTCTGCACCAGCAAATTCTTTAAATGCATCTATAGCTTTTCCTCTTATACCACCAACTGCATCTTGTTCTTTAAATCCTTTAGCTAAATCTTCCATTCTAAAAGCTTCCTCTCTGTTCTTAAAAGAGCTATCCGTAAAACTACTTACTCGTTTAGTTAAGGATGATGGTAATTGACTTAATTCTACTATTTCTTTATCAAGCTCTTTTACTGATTCATACACACCCCTGTTCAAAAGGTCTTCCCTTTGTTTTATTTTACTGCCTAATATATCGTTAGGGTCTAAAGGAATATTAGAATATACTTCTTTTCTATTCTTTTTAGATTGTTCCGCCATACGAAGTGCAACATTCCTATATTGTACAGCAAGTTCTGGTCTCCCAGCCTTATCTAAAAGTTGAGCTGCCTCATAGTTACCTTGTGCAGTACTTTTATCAATATTGTCAAACTGTTCTTGTAAAGCTTCATTTTCTTTTGCTTGAGTTAAAGCGGGGTCTTCATATCCCATTTTACTAAGTAAACCTTTACTTGCTGCTTTACCAAAAGCAGTACCAAAAGCAGTTACCCCATAATTATCACCTGTAGTTTTTGATAACCTTTGAGCTAATTGTTTAGTTTCAGCCATTTCTTGTCTTCTTAAATCTTCGGTATTTAAACCAAATATATTTTTAATCATTCCTGCCATTTTAATATCTCCAAATAATATTTAACTAAACAACCTAGTTCCAAGTGCTTTTCCTAATGGCCCACCTGCACCTGCTAGTATAGAACCAAATAGTCCACCACCACCCCCACTTGTAGCTGGTGTACCTGCTCCGAATGCCCCAGCAGTTGCACCAGCACGAGCTTGTTCTAATCCAGCAGCTTGACCGATTAAACCTTGTTCTATACCTAATATATCTTGATATGTACCCATACCAGCCCCTAGACCACCTAATAAATTAGCTAATCTTTGTTGTTCAGCTTGTCTGTTTAATTCATATATTCCAGTTTGAATACCATAATCTTGTAATTGTTCTGCAGTAGCTAATCGTCTAGCTTCAGGCCCTAACTCAGTTAATGCCCTAGATTGTGCTAAACCTAATCCGTAAGCATCAGGGCTAACCATTCCTGTACCTGCCCCAGCACCTGCTGCTCCACCTGCTAATTGTAAACCTAAACGACCTGACCCAAATAAATCACTTCTTAATTGTTGTCTTTGTCTTTCTAATTCAGGTTGTAATAGAGCAGTTTGCTCTTGTAATATTTGTTGCTCCCTTGCTCTTAAATCGTCACCCGTATAATCAAATGTAGGGATAGGGGCTTGTGCCTGTTCTAAGTATTGAGAGAGTAAGGGGCTAGTCGCTAGTAACCCTTGCTCGTACAACGCTTGTAATTCGGGGGTTAGTTCTTGTTCAAATCTAAACCCTTCTCCCTCTCTAGTGCCTGTTGCTGTACCTGCTAAACCTGTATATGTAAACGGTTCAAACTTAGCTCCGGGTGCAGCTTTAGCTGGCTGTGCCTTTTCTCCACCTAATATTTTTCCTATACTACTACCCATTTTTTATCTCCTTAGTTTTATTTCGTTTTCTCCAGACCTGATGTAACAAACCATCTAGGCCCATCTCTGTGCTATATAATTCAAATTTGTACATTTCTAAAAATTTCCTATGTTTGTTATCATCAGTATTTTCATGTAAAGCATATACATCTTGTTTGTATAATCTTAGTATTAAATCTAAACTGTGTTGTAAATCTTTCCTTGTTTTCTTATTCCATTTGTAAACATCACAATGTAAAAATAATTTGTCTTTGTACTGCTCTGTAAATATTGTATAATCTTTATAAAGTATTACAGGTACTTTCATTAAGCAGTTCTCTTCCACATATATACAACTATGTAAGGTTGTAAGTTAGCATTTGTACCACTAGAGCCAGCTGATGCTATAGATGTAGCAACAGTAACTCCTGTTGTTTTAGTTTCTGTAAAACCTTGACCATCAGTTCTTAAACCATTAGGGCCATTAACACTTCCACTTTCACCGTATTGTGGGAACTCTGTACCTTGAGCAGATAAATGTTTGTGTCCGGGGTCAGTTACTGTAGAGGTTGCTGTATGGGTATGACTTACTACAATAGCATCTGCACTACCACCTGTTTCTTCTAATGTATCAAATGCTGTATCACTACCATCTATACCTACTAAAGTACGCCCTGTACCAAATGCTGTCCAAGTACCAAATCCTAATAAAGTTCCCGGATTGGTAGATACTCCTGCTTGTGTATATATAGTTCCTACTGGGAATAAAGCTGCCTTAGTTGCAGCAACTGCAGTATCAATCGCATCTTTTATAAATGCTGTTGTACCTATTTGTGTTGAGTCTGTACCTGCAGTAGCTGTTGGAGCTGTTGGTGTACCTGTTAGAGCAGCATTATTAGTATCAGCTTTACTGTTTACTGCTGTCTGTATGGCATCAAATTCATCATCTATCTCTGTACCTTTTACAATCTTATTTGCATTACCTGTAGATAACGCATCCTTTGCTGCAAAGTCTGTTGTTTTTGAATAATTACTCATTATATAATCCTACCCTGTTTAGTGTAAATGTCTAATTTTTGAACGCTTAATAACGCCCCATCTATTGTTGTTTCAATACCAAGTTGTACTATTGAACCTGAACCTGCTACTGAAGAATCAAGTCTTTCCAAAGAAATACCTGATTGATATTCTGCTACTGTTGCTGCATTACTTCCGTATTCAGCTATTCCGTATTCTGATACTGCTGATTGACTTAAAGTAAATGGAAAACTAAAATAATTAGTTGTATAATCAAAACCACACTTTAAAGTAAATGGTTGTGATGAACTTCCAATAGCTGTAACTGCTGCACGTTTTAATAATTTAATTATATTAGGTGCATTAAAGTCAAAGTGATTAGTAAAGTATGACATAGTATATGCACTACCATTATCATTGTAACCACTATACTCAGCTATACCATCTGTTTGTGTTAGATACATAACTTTACTAGTAGCATCATAAACATAATCAGTATGGTCTAAATTATTCCAAGTAGTTACCCTTAGTGAAGCATCTTCTAAAGCACCTCTAGTATCAAATACAAATACTTGTGTTGCTTCCGGTAAACTAATTAAATAAAAAGCTTCTTCAGGAAAGTAACAAGATTTTACTAAACTTAAATCACTTTCTCTGTTTACAATATCCATAAATGTATCTCTAATATTTTTAGATAAATCATTCATTGGTTGTGATTTTTCTTGTATTACTCTACCTAATGAACGTAATCCAGTAGCCGATAAAAATATAATATCATCTCCTATATTTTGTATACTGTCTCTAGCAATACACCCAACACCTTCTATAACTTCTACTAAATGTAAAGTATTTACATCAAAACTTCCTTGAAAACTATCTCGGTCAGAAAATATAATAATATTATTTTTACAAAATACAATTAATCTACCATTATGACCACCTAACCCTGTAATAATATCTTGACCTTTTGGTAGTATGCCCGATATATTTAATGTACCTGCACTACCTGTATTCCATTCTACACCATTTAATAAATTACTAAAGTATACTGTAGTCTTATTATTTACTGTATCAGCAGCCCATAAACGACCAAATTCAGAAACAACAATATTAGCTTCTGGAGCTGTACCTGTATAGTCAGCGTGTTGGTCTACACTTTTAAATTCATTAGGTGTAGTTTCATTTGTATAATATAAAGGTTTATAATCTCTTTGAAAGAAATATGCTCTATCGTTTAATGTAGCACTACTCCAATTACCAGCACTAATAGTATCAGTAGTGGTAGGGGTGCGTTCTGTTAGTGTAGTTAGCCCTGTATAAAATTTAGTACTAGACCAAGACACTAAAGTATTAGTTCCTGCTATATCTAAAAAAGGGTGCATACCTTTTAAATTAACATCTGTACCACCGGAAGTAGTACGGTATGCCCAACCCTTTCTTGCCCCTAGTCTGCCAAACTCATCTATAATACAATTATTAGCTTCTAAAGCAAAACTAGGGTCATTAGCTACACTAGACTCTTGGGTGTTTAAACCTAAAAATGCTGGGGCTACTAATGATGCTGTTAATAAATTTTTTGCCATTATACTGTACTCACTATAAATGGTAATTCTTCTACAGTAAGGATACAAGATACTCCTGTAGACCCCGCACTTCCTTGTATTGTAGTTCCCGACTCAAGCATTACATAACCACCATTTGATTCTAATTGAATAAAATCACCTGACCCTAAAGATTTAGAACCAAGCACTTTAATTGTTACTCCGTTACTAATTTGTAATACTACATTACTAATTGTAGAACCTGTACCATTAGAGACAAAAGCTAATACCCATTTTGCTCTTATATTATCAGGAACTGTATATAATGTAGCAATACTTGTTGGTAAGTTTTCTGTTAGTATACTTCTAGCTTTCATACCAAAGACTTTCCTCCGGGTGTTTAGCTGCATCTAAAGCTATAGCATCTTGTAAAGCATTATTTGCTCTAGCATATGCACTTGTTGTAGTAGCACCACCATCTTCGCCTCTTTCTTCTACAGCTAGTGCATAAGCTAATAGTTCAATAGGTTTAGTTGGTACGCTAAAAGTATCTGCATCATTTTCTAATTCTGCACTTCTTAATATTACATTAAAATAAATTGTATAAGCTCCATCAGGTATTGGATATAAATCAACTTGTGTATCCCCGTCAGAACTTATACCGTTAAAACAATAGTAATAGGGTGAGCCTGTTGCTGGTTCTGTATTTAAAAATAAATTATTAAAATCATGTGAACTTTTTTGTTTTAAGAAAAAATCATCAGTTTGATTTATAACATCTAATACTGTTAATCTATTCTGTGTACCATTAAGTTCATAATTAAATATACCATTGGAAGTGGTAGCTGTTAGTGTATTACGAAGTCCTGACCAATGCCAAGCATTCTCTACATCTATTAAAGCATCATTAACTAACACCCCTATTAGTTTAGAGTATGTTGTTTCATCTACAGATGCTACAGTTCTTTCTCTTAATCGTTTTAAAATATTATTTACTACTTGTAAGTATGTCATTTTATATTCCTATGTTGTACGGTACTTTCTTACTTTCTTTGCTACCTTTTTAGGTTGTGCTACAAACTGTTTACCTTTCCTATTACCTTTTGCTTTAGCAGCATTAGTAGCTCTTTTCTCAGCGGGTGTTAAAGCATTCCAAGCTGCATCCGGTAAGTATCTTCTTTTACCATTACTAGGTTTACCGCTGGATGTTCTCCACTTTTGCCTAGTCCACTTGCTTAAACTTTCTTGGCTTTTACTTTTAGCCACGATAGCCACCACCTTTAGCTTTATATTGTTTAGCTAGCATTTGAGCTTTACGAGCTGACCATTGTCCGGGCTTACCACCCTTACTACCTGCTTTAATTTTGTTAAAAAGATTTTTACGCATAGTAGGTTTAGTATAATTACCTGCTTTATTTACTGTACTTTTTCTTGTTTTCTTTTTTACCATTTTACTTTATCCGCCCAGTAAGCTGCTGACATTTTTCCTTTAGCTATATTTCTACCATGTCTAGCTTTAAATGATTTTCTTTTTGCTTTCATTCTAGCTGACTCCCCTGATTTAGGTTTACCTGCTGTACTAGCCCCTTGTTGTCCAAATCTTATGGTCTTTACTTTATCACCTTCTTTAGCAACGACTACATGAGATTTCTTAGGGTGGTTAGGGGTACGTTTAGGTTTATTAAAACCACTAACTCCTGCTCTTGTTAATCTACTATCTTTTTTCATAATTTATGTGGCATCCTTCCACGAAAGTATAGTCTACGGTATTGCCCATTAATTTTTCTATCAGGGTGTGCCGCCATTATTTTTGCAAGTTTATACATATTGCCTCCTCTTATAACTTAGTTATACCACCAAAGCTAGATAACCATACTATTAAGCTTATAGAAACAACACCCATAATCCACATTAGTTTTTTAGATACACTTTTACCTACTTCAGCATATACTTTTTCTAATGCCCTATTAGCTGCTTTTTCTGCTATCCTATCTATGTCAGCTTCAGTTAAACATTTTTCATTTTCTTTCATTAATTATCTCCTAGTCTTTAGGGTATTTATCTTTAATTGCTTTGATGTCTACTTTCCAAGCATCAATACCATCATGATAAATCTTATCTAGCTGGTCTACAACAGATGGATATTCAGCATTTCGTTTGTTTTTATATTCTTGATTTGCTGTAAAGTCAGCATTTACATCTGCCATATTTATAGAAACTTCATTACCATCTTTATCAAAAGCTATATAAACACCATCTGTTTCTTTTATACTAACAACAGTAGCATAAAGTTTATAAATAGAATCAAATTTACTAACTATCGGTGGTGTATTCATGCTGCTATCTCCATTAAAGTAATACCTATACTACTGTTGGGATGTCTAGGATATATAGTTGAAGCACTCTCTGCCCTTGAGTACCAAGTATAAGTTACCGCAGAAGTAGTGTTTGGAGAATCTACAAACTGAACTCCAACATAGCCCCACTCCGCATTACTACCACCTTTAAATACTAAACCATAAGTATTACCACCACTTAAATCTGTTGTAGCTCCTCCTGATATAATTCTATATATTGTATTTTCTATTTGACCTAATCCATCATTTTGCATTCCTATAAATGCACTTACATAAATTTTACTATTAGATGCACTTGGGGTAATAGATAGGGTTGGTAATACAGAGTCTGTAACATAGCTAGTACTTGTTGTAGAAAAACCACTACTAGTTGTATCAAGATTATTTACTACTTGAATTATATTTCCCGGTTTTGGATTAACTGTTGTAAGCATTTCACCAGTTGATGCTGGTATTGTTAATGTATTAGTTCCAGCAACTGCTGGTACGGTAATCGTTACATCACCTGAAGTGCTACCTTTTAATTTAATACTACTCATTAGTCTGCCTCCGCTATGGTGTTACCTTCTGCTACCCATGCTTGTACTGCTTGGTAGTGTCTGTTCGTTGTATCTATTGGAACTGACCAAGTTTTTCCATCAATAACAACTTCAATAGATGTGTTAGTGTCTGTTGCTATATCTTTATAATATTTTGCTGATGTAATTTCCATTATAACTCCGATTCAAATGCTATTTGAGCCGATGCACTTCCTGTTGCTATAACTCCACCATGACCTTGTGTGCCTGACACATTTGTTGTAAAGTCTAATCCTGCACAAGTTGTACTTGCTCTTACTAATGCAAAGTCATCACAAGCATCAGCAGTATTGTTTGCAAGTATATTATAAAAATTACTTCCTACTTCTTTATCTACTGATGGTGCTGACCTCATGGTTACAGGGAAAGGTATATTCGTAGCAAATAAATTAGCATTGTAATATCCACCTGCTGCAAAGTTTTTACTGTTCTCATTGACTAACATAAAATAATACCTCTGACATCTAGCTAAAATATCACCAAACGATTCATGTTGGAAGGGAGCTATGCTGTTAGCATCAAACTCGCCTACTTCTAGTTGTACGCCTGTTATGTACCAATCATTACTTGTGCTGTCTGCTAAATTAACAACACCAACTGCTCTATTTGCTTGAGTTTGAGATGACCAAGTTGTATTTAATGTGCCACTAGAATAAGTTGTACCAGCAAGTAACCAAAAAAACATATGTAAACTTGCACTATTATCATTATCAAAAGCTCCTGTGGTATCAGCAGGAAAACTTAATACTTTCTTCTCCCAAGTATTAGCACTTGAAATAGTATAAGCTTGAGATACAGACCTTGTATTATCTTGGTCTTCAAGCTCAACAATATAAGTTCCAGTTTTTGCTGACTTAACCCAAAAAGATACAGTAAATGCTTCTGCACTAGATGTTCCTTTTTTAAATAGTTGTAAGTCTTGCCCTTCAAATCTCATTTGGTGTGTCATAAAAGACCCAGCAGATAAACTACCATTTGCAGTTGTGCAATCATACTTCATTGAGTTACGAAATCCTGAACCTGTTGGAGCATCAGCTACTTGAGAAATAGTCCAAGTTCCACCTGTGCCTATATCTGTTAACCATCTATCACAAGTAAAATAATTACTACCAGTTTGACCTGTAACACTTGTAGCCCTTTGAGCAACCTGCATATCACCATTAATGATAAGTGGTTTAGCACTTCTTCTATCTAAGACTGCTGTGTTATCTGCTACTGTGCCATGTAATGTTAGTGCCATTATTCACTCTCCAATGCTGTTATTCTTGCTTCAAGTTCTTGTATAGTTTTAACCAATAATGGTACAAGTTTGCTTTGGTCTATACCTTGATAATCAGGATTACCATCTTCGTCAACTGCATCTTGTGTTCCTGTTATTGCTTCTGGAACTATACTTGATACCTCATGTGCTATAAATCCATCAACTAATGTATTAGTATCATCTGCTATAAAATTAAATCTAGCTGGTTTTAATTGTTTTAATCTTGTGGTTGCATCCCAAGTATAAGTTACGTTTTCTTTTAATCTGTAATCAGATGAAGTATTAAAGGCTGTAGATGATGCAGCTACAGATATACTTCCTACAGCAGTTCCACCATTTCTAAATTGTTGTATTGTGCCAGCACTAGTTCTACTTTGATAATTAATACCAGAAATATCCCATCGCCAAGATGTTTGACTTGTTGCTACACTTGTTGAGCCGTTAAAATATACTTTACCATCATTACTAAATTTAACTCGTTCAGTATCAGTACCGCTATCTCTACGCTTAAAACTAAATGAACCATCACCGTTATCTTGGTCTAAAATATAACCATGATTACCTGATGTTTGTTTTAAAAATATATTGTCTGATGCTGCTTCAACAGTTAATGTTTTATCAGGGCTGCTAGTGCCTATTCCTACTTTACCATCACTTGCCATGTGAATTTTAGTTGTACCATTGGCTTGTATGTCTACTTCACCACTAGTATCCGATATTAACTTTAAACCATCAGTTGTATCTGCATTAATTTTACATGTCATAAGATTACCCATCTTTGTCCACTAGGGACGGTTACGGTTACACCACTAGCTATTGTCATAGGTCCTACACTCATTCC
>Ga0316202_10002459_pt1 | contig 12165 bp, 12 predicted proteins | sample 3monrhotite_MG_FD_204934 | JGI IMG/M metagenome (GOLD analysis project Ga0316202, IMG submission 204934) | Microbial mat bacterial communities from mineral coupon in-situ incubated in ocean water Damariscotta River, Maine, United States -... | ecosystem: Environmental > Aquatic > Marine >... | reverse complement strand
CACTGACTTTACCGTAAGCGAAGTGGATGAGTGATGCCATCATCACTTCAAGTTGGCCTACATATTCGGCTCCTTTACCTTTGGTGATGGCCTGTGCCTGTTGATGTTTTCCCTTTTGCACAAGTTCTATTACTTCATCTCTGATCGGTTTCCAGTGGATGAAAAAAGTTTGTGTCTTGTGAATTTCAGTGTTGTCACCCAGAAATCGATCCATGACAACATCAAATCGCTGCATCGCTTGTTGCTCTTCACTGTTCACTTTTGCGATGGCAAGGCGCATGGCCGTTTCATCTTCCGCCGAGGCAACATCTTTCATGTAGCGATGCATGGAGATGATATGTTATTAATTTCCAGTACAGCATTACTGACTGTGAACGGATGTAAATAGAGTTTTTCAGTATCGTTATGTGCCCGTTGTATTTGGCTTAGTAAATAAGTACCAAGCAAAAGCAAAAATAGAATGATAGAAGAGAAAGCAAGGATGGTTACTTTGCTGGATCTCATGAGTTGATAGGCTTGTTTGATCATTAAAAGTCTTTAAATATTGCTTGAAGGATCATATGAATAGTTATAGCAGAAATAACCATTTTTACGATTGCAGTGCAGTCCATTAAGAAAGCACAAGCAGGATAGCGATGTGACGTGTCAGACCTGTTGAGAAGCATGAAAAGAATCTAATAGTGGGTGTGCTTGTAGACGGTTCATATAGCCATGCGGGGTAGTGGTTGAGGTAAGCCCTTCAGAGGCTGTTCACTTTCCGCTAGTTTATGCGCATGAGTTTGCATCATGATCATTTTATTAAGGCTAGCATGTCGCCGAAACCTTCGTTTATTACCTTGCCACGACTGGATCATCCATTACCATTGTTACTGGACTTTTTCGGTCAACGTTTTCCACGCATCGGACGTGATATCTGGTTGGAACGGCTGCGTGGCGGTAAAATATCAGATGAAAAGGGTAGGCTGGTAGATGAATCTACGCCTTATCGTATTAATGCACGCCTGCGTTATTATCGTGAAGTAAAAAATGAAGCCATCGTACCATTTCAGGAGAGTGTTCTTTATGAGGATGAACACATTCTTGTGGCTGATAAACCGCACTTCTTACCCGTTACACCGAATGGAAATGCAGTCAATGAGTGTCTGATACACCGTTTAGTAAAACGAACGGGTAATCATCAACTTGTTCCTGTACATCGTTTGGATCGTGAAACAGCCGGACTGGTGTTATTTAGTAAACGGCCTGAAACACGTAAACATTATCATGCCATGTTTCAGCAGGGTGAAATCACTAAACAGTATGAGGCAGTGGGTACTCTCCCCAGAGAGATCAAACGCTCAGAGTGGTTGGTTGAGAGTCGCATTGAAGCAAGTGGTGAATGGACACTGCATCACAATGTGCCGGGTGAAGTGAATGCGCGTTCGTCTATTACACTGTTGGATAGGGGTGATGCGTACGCACGTTTCTCCTTGTCACCCTTAACCGGAAAAACGCATCAGTTGCGGTTGCATATGGGCTTGATCGGATCACACATTTTACATGATTCATTTTATCCGCATCTGTTGCCAGAGTCTGAAGTGGTCAATTACTCTAAACCATTGCAGTTGCTGGCAAAAAAACTACTGTTTACGGATCCAGTATCGTCAGTGACGCATCAGTTTGAGTCAGATCAGTGTCTGGCTGCATGGCCATCAATACTGTAGGGGCTGTTCCATAGAAGTGTTGTAGGCATCCTTGATTATTGAGAGCTGTTTCATGCGAGATAACTTTTTTACCTATTGTTTGTAATCCTGCTAACGGTCTCCGATTGAAAGATGCTCCATGCCATACCTACAGTCATGGAGAGGTAGTGATGGCTTTTAACCAGAGGACTGCGTGAGATGGTGCCCGGTGTTAAATTGCGATAGCGCAAAGCTGAAAACAGGGTGATGTTATCCGAATATTGATAACGCACACGTGCTGTGATGGAGGCGGAATGAAGCCCCGCTCCGGATTGATAGGCTGGTCGCGCTGGGGTCACAAATGCAGGGGCTACATCGTAAAATGTGGCGTGATACTTCTTTGATGCGAACAGTAGGCCAGCAGTGAATTCAAGCTTGAGTGCAGGAGTGGCTCTGTAATGTAGCTGAATGTCTGGTTCAGATAACCAACCAAGGAAAGAACCTGATGTGTCGAGCACGCCGCGAACGGGCAGGCGCAGATTTAGAGTGGACTCACCATGGTGATAAACTTTCCAGTTTAATCTGGGACCTGCTTGCAGGTTAAACTTTAAACCGGGCATGCCTGCCCGGGCTCGGTTGGAGTTGCGTACGGGCAAACCTCCACCGAGTGAGAGATCAAGACTGAGCTGCTTAATATTAAACAGGGCAGCACGCAAACTACCTCGATCCATGCTAATACGATCTCCACGGTAGATGAAATAGGGTAAGGGAGCTGCAAAGTTATAGCGTTCATCACTCCCCATATATTGAGGCAATGATGCAGCACCAAGTGCCAGACCAAGCTCCCATGTTGGCAATGCGCTGCCTCTACGCTCGGCATGGGCGATTGTGGCTGAGGTGCACATGAGGATGGATAGGATCGAGATGGAGAATAGATGAACAGGATGCATAAATGCCAACGTTATGAGCTGGCACTATTTTGTCTATAGATTGGAAATATGGGTATTAGGGCGTGATGCGAAAGCGTTCAGGGGTGCATTGGGCCTATATATTGAAATCTTGGAACTAATGCCCCATCCAATGTTTTCATGTCGTGGAACATTTCAACAGGTCTTACCCAAATGCCATGCTCTCCGTAGAGGGGGCGATAGACCACGAGCTTTTCCATGCTTTCAGAATGTATGGCTGTAGCAATAACCTCATATTCGCCACCTTTAAAATGTCTATATTTTCCCGGTTTGATATCAGTCATATGTTCCTCTTTTTAAGAATGCATGTTTTAGATGCGATGAGCGTTAGAAACCAGCAGTAGTCGATGATGGTATGCTACGATCTGTTAGGTTGCGATGTTTCACGCTGTTTATTGATTCTATGGCGGGATTTAAGTTTTGTATTTGTACACAGCTAATATATTACTGTGTTCATATGTGCCGGAGACGATATCAGTGAGTACTTCATCAATGACATCGGCTTTTAAATCCTGTTCCAAAATGGCGACCATCTCTTCACTGCTTATGATTACTTCGGCCAAACTTTGTTTGTCAATTTTAATGAACATCTGTTTCTCCTGTCCTGGCATGAATACCGTGAATGATCGTACGTGGATGCATTGAGTTTTCTGTAGCTCTACGGTATGCATTGTTCCAAGTTTGCGAAACTATGGGAGTTGATTCAAGAAAGGAATTGCAGACTTTTACTGCCCGGTTTATATCGCTTTTATATCCAGATTGAGTTGTCATTCTGAGCATGATTTATTGATCTCTATTCCTGTTGAATTGATAGAGCTTATTCGATTGTGTTATTTGCTGCTATGGCATTGATTCTTTATGATGTGGATAAAAGAGAGATACGGAGGTGTTTCATGACCACATCACTGATTGTTTTAGCTGTTATTGTATTCCTTATTTTTTATGTTGTATTGATTTACAACCGTCTGGTGCAATACAAAAATCGTTTTAAAAATGCATTTTCACAAATCGATGTACAGCTGAAACGGCGTTATGACCTGATTCCGAATCTGGTGGAAACGGCCAAAGCATATTTAAAACACGAACATGAGACGTTGCAGGAGGTCACTGAAGCACGTAATCAGGCGATGGCTGCCATGAAGGGGGCTAGTCGGAACCCGGATGATGTTACGGCAATGAAATCACTGATGGGGGCTGAAGCGGCACTTGGAGGTGCTTTGCTCAACCTCAATGCGGTGATGGAGGACTATCCTGATCTGAAAGCAGATCAAACCATGGCGCAGTTATCTGAAGAGTTGAGTTCGACTGAAAATCGCATTGCCTTTGCGCGTCAGGCCTACAATGATGAAGTGATGGTGTACAACACACAGCGGGAAACCTTTCCTGATCTGATGTTTGCAGGGGCTTTCGGCTTTCAGCCAGCAGTACTATGGCAGATTGAGGATGTGGCAGTAAAACAGGCCCCGAAAATTAGTTTTTAGATTTTTTTAATCTTATTACATATCGATGATTGTTTTCAATGACGCTGAGTCTGTGTATTTGGAACGAAAGCCGTTTGTCATAGCAGGATGATATGAAAGACTTTTTTACCCGACAGGAGCAAGCCAAACGCAATACTACCTTATTGGTTCTGATGTTTGTCTGTGCAGTCATTTTGATCGTGTTATCTGTATATCTGGCAGTCACAGCGGGTCTGTTTGTAACTCAGATGTTCATGGCGCAGCAAACGGGATGGTTTGTTCGTGATTTCTGGGAGATCGATCGCTTTCTATGGATTACAGGCATTACGATCATCGTGGTGGCGAGTGGTAGTTTCTATCGTACCCATCAACTGAAACAGGGAGGGGGAGCTGCAGTAGCACAAATGCTTGCTGCTAAGCCTGTTCCATCAAGCTCAAATGATCCGCTGCTTTCACGTCTGCTCAATATTGTAGAAGAGATGGCGATTGCATCCGGCTTGCCTGTGCCTCCGGTATATCTGTTGTCACAACCCGGTATCAATGCGTTTGCAGCAGGATTTGGTCCTCGTGATGCTGTGATTGCGGTAAGCCAGGGGGCGGTGGATCTGTTAAGCCGTGATCAGTTGCAGGGTGTTATTGCCCATGAGTTTAGTCATATCCTCAATGGTGATATCAGTTTGAAAATGCGATTGATGGGACTCTTGTATGGCATTACCCTGATTTCAGATGTAGGCATTGTTATGATGACAGCCAGAGGCAGTTCACACCACCATAGCCGGGAACGTGGAACACATCCGGCGATGCTGGTAATCGGTTTCATGATTTTCATGGTGGGGACGATTGGGTCTGTTTTTGCAGATATGATTAAACGCGCGGTGTCTCGCCAGCGAGAATTTCTTGCTGATGCAGCCGCAGTACAGTTCACACGTAACCCGGAAGGGATTGCCGGAGCTTTGAAAGTGATCGGTGGATATAAGCCTGGCTCGCGTATTCAACATGCTGCTACACAACAGACCAGCCATTTCTTTTTTAGTAATGCAGTGAAATCATGGGAAAACAGAGATTGGTGGGCAACACACCCGCCATTGATTGAACGCATTAAACGGTTGCAGCCAGGCTTTAACGGTCATATGAAATCTGTAGATGCTGCAAAGAGAAGTGATGACGTCATGCGTGGGGCCGTTCATGCCTTTGAAGTAGGGCAGGGTATTTCAACCGGGCTTGTGGCCAATGCCGAAACAGTCATGGCTTCTATTGGCAGGCCTGATGGCGATGCGTTGCAACATGCACGCAATATATTGACCCGGATGCCAAAACGGTTGAGCGACTTTGCACATGATTCATTTACTGCCCGCGCTGTTATGTATGCCTTATTGCTGGATAGCGCATCATCTATCAGAAGCCTCCAGCTCAATCAGCTAGAGAAGCAGGCTGATGCCAATGTGTTTCGAGAACTGCTCGATATTCAACCTTTAGTGGCAAGACTTGATACTGAATTAAGATTACCACTGCTTGAGATGTTGATGCCGGCTCTGAAAGCACTGTCTAAGCATCAATTTGAGACGTTTCGCAGATGTGTTACCAGTTTGATTCGCGCCGATAAAAAGCGAGGAATGTTTGAATATATGATGCAGCGTATGTTATTGCGTCACCTCTACCCTCAGTTTTTGAAGGTAAAAGCACTTAAGGTTAGTTTTAATGCACCCGAACAGATCATCGATAATGTGGCAGAGATTATTGTGATGTTAATCGACAGGGGCAGGCACGAAAATCCTGCCAGCACATTTAAGGTTGCGATGTTCGCCTTTAATGAGAGGCATGTGCCTGATATGCCGGTTATCACAGAGGGTGATATTCATAAACTTGATGAGGCATTGATAAAACTGGAGCGAGCATCTTCAGAGCTGAAACGGAAACTGTTAAAATCCTGTGTGGTTACCGTACTTGCGGATGGTGAAACCGCAGTAGCAGAAATAGAACTTGTAAGAGCGATTGCAGATGCACTGGACGTCCCAATGCCACAATTCCGCACTGGATGAGGAATTGAACGCCGCAAAGCGGCGGCCCCGCAGGGGTGGATGGCATGGATGCCCGGAATACAAAAAGTAAGGAGCGTAGCTAACAAAAACTATATGGACGTATTTTTCAGCACTTTCCTAATTGCGGAGTGATACTATTTACATCATTCTACGCTTACCTAATATTCACTAAGGGGATGAAATACATTGAAGCAGAATCTACCTATGTTTATTAAAAGGGATCATGTGCAGGTCGCATTGCATCATGCGCGGATGGTCCGTTAAGTGCCATCCACTGAATTGAAAAACAGAGCTATGAAAGCACTTTTAAACGGTGATTATGCCTGTGCCCGTGATTGTTATATGGATATCCATAAACAGAACCCAACAGATATTCGTACTTTTATAAAGCTGGCTGAGATGAAACAACGGGTAGGTGATATCCAAGGCGCAATTGCCGATTATATTAATATTGCTTCGGGCTATGCTGAAAACGGTTTTATTGTGCAGGCGATTGCCATTAATAAAATTATTCTTCGTCTGGATCCTGAAAATGAAGGAATTAATAAAAAATTACAGGATTTATCCTGTGAACGTGGTGAAGAGTGGGCGACCTATTCAGATTCAGTGGCGGTTGAAGAGCATTCAAACGCATGTGCTGCGTTACGACATAGCCAAAAACTTAGTCCAGGGGTTAAACGGACACCATTGTTATCCGGGCTCTCTGGTGAGGAACTGAACGCTTTTATTCAATCTCTGGAATTAACTGAGTATTCACCTCAGGAGATTATTTATCATGAAGGGGATACGGGCGGCTTTTTATACCTGATAGCCAGGGGTTCTGTGCGTTTGCAAACCACGCTCAATAGTGGTGAGACAACTGTTTATGATCATTTTCAAGAAGGTGATTTTTTTGGTGAACGTGCCTTCATGTCTCACTTGAAACACAGAAATTCTGCGCTTGTAGAGGTGGATAGCTCTATATTGGTGATTGAACGGGCAACCTTTGAACAATGGGTTGCCAGATACCCTCAGATACTGGAAACGGTGGAAGAGTTCTATCGTCAGCGTGTATTGGCCTGGGTGCTTGCCGTGACTCCACTGTTTGAAGGTGTGCCTTTTAATATTCGCAAAGCATTGGCTGAAAAGTTTAATGTCTGCCGTTTTCGACAAGGAGATATCATTCTTGAGCAGGGTGATATAGGAGATTCGTTTTATCTGATTCGTTCTGGTCGTGTTATTGTGAGTGCTACCAGCAGGAAAGATGGGGCGGCTCGGGACGTTGAGCTGGGGCAGCTGGAGGCGGGTTCATTTTTTGGTGAAGTTACAATGCTTACCAATCGGCCACGCACTGCGACAGTGATTGCGGGTGAAGATGTGGAGGTGATGGAATTGACACGTAAAAACTTCGATATTATTGCCAAATATTTTCCACCTGTACGCAAGGTGGTAGAGACTTATTTGAAAAAACGGGTTAAAGACACAATCGAGGTGATGGTGAAACGGAACTGAGCTTGTTTGCATGTGCGTGATTGTTCACAGGTTCTGATTGAGTCAAAAGCATAGATGTGAGGTGTTGGAATATCATGAATATTTGTCTTTTAACACACCAGCGTGAGCTTAAAAAGAAGACGAATACGGGAACTCTTGTTTCAGATGTAATGGGTGAAAGTTGCAAACTCTATGTTTGGCATCGGGCTAAACCTGATACGGAGCTGTTGAAGACGATTGCCACTGAGTCGGTCGCCTTGGTTTATCCATCTGAAAAGAGTATACCTATCCATACTGCTGACACATTCGATAACTATATTATTCTTGACGGCACCTGGCAGGAATCACGAAAAATATATAATCAAAGCGCATATTTAAAGGGTTTGCAGCAAGTAAAACTTGAGCCGAAAGTTGCATCGATTTACAGTCTTAGGCGTAATCAAAAAGAGATGGGGTTATGCACTGCAGAATGTGCAATAGAGGTTCTTAAGTCGAATGGTGAATGCCGACAAGCAAAATCCATTCAAGATAATTTAATTGCTTTTATTGCGACTTAAAGCCTCATTCATCACTGCATGCACGTTGATTTTGTGATGGATCATGTTTTAATCTAGGCAACTTCTCTAGGGTGGTGAAATGTTGAAAAGATTCATGATAACAAGTGCTATGTTACTTCTGCTATCAGGCTGTGCCGGAGTAGTTGCCGTTGGCGGCGCAGTGTCAGAGTTTGTAGTGGATAACTTTAAAGGTGTGGAAAGCAGTTTGCCTGTAAGTATGAATGCTGCCATGGCTGCTGTGCAGCAGGGTTTAAAAGCAACTGACTTTTCTGTGGATGTTATTGAATATCAAGAGAATGGTTATCTCATTAGTTTTAAAAGTGGTGATTTAGATGGCCAGATTCAACTGTCGAAGCAGACCAATAAACTCACAACCTTATATGTTAATGTGAAAAGTACGGGCGGTGTTATCCGTGAAGAAATGGTTGAGCAAACAGTGCTTGACGTGATATCAAAGCGATCAAAGCGGGTAAAAAGCCGTGCTCGCTTTAATTATGCAGGTTATAATTTTATTCGCGCTAAGCCATCCCTTAAGAGTGAAAAGGTGGGGCGTTATAAACGCGGGGTGGATCTTGGGTTACAACGATCCCCGGAAAACAGTGCATGGTTGCAAATTAAGATGCCCTCCGGAAAAAGTGCATTTTTAAAAGGCGCTCTTCCAGTAAAGAAAAAATAATAAAGATATTTCATGCCTGGTATGGGTTGGGTTCATGATATTGATGGTTATATAATCGAGGTGTGCAGGTAATGCGAACAGTTTTTATTTCAGAAGAGCCTATTGAACTCTATAAATTGCTGAAGTTTGAAAGCCTGGTTTCCAGTGGTGGTGAAGCAAAACATGTGATTGCTGATGGCCTTGTCTGGCTTAATGGAAGGCCTGAGACGCAGAAGAGAAAAAAGATCCTCTCTGGTGATGTCGTGGCCTTTGGCGATGAGAAAATTCAAGTGCTGTTGAAGTGATGATGCAGTGATTAGAAGGGGCAGTTGTACTATAGCTGTTTTGAAAAGCGTGTTTACTCACCTGTGAAGTGGATCTTGATTACTGTTGTACTGCTTCTCTTCGCTGGACTCATTGCTTACATCGCCATGGCACTTCAGTCACACAAGAGGCCTGAAAATATAGGCTTGCAGCAAGGGGTATTACGCATCTGCCCGGATTCACCGAACTGTGTCTGTAGTGAAAGTCATAGCCAGGATAGTGAACAACATGCCATTGCCCCGCTAAAAGCGGGTGATGATACGTGGGCGAGACTGAACGCGATTATTGCAAACCAGGGTGGCGTGATTCAGCAGGATGATGGACGTTATCTGCATGCTACGTTTACAACGCCTGTTTTTCGTTATGTCGATGATGTGGAGCTGCGTTTTGACCAGGCTCAGGGTGTGATTCATTTGCGTTCTGCATCACGTGTAGGCCATTCTGATTTTTCTGTAAACCGCCATCGCATTCAGCGTATCAAACAGAGATTAGAGAAGAGATGAATGTGTGACTTCTAACCAGTGAATGCTTCGACAACCGCTGTGGTGGCAGCAGGAGCTATCACTAGAGAACCAAAACATCGTATTCTCGTAAGCTACATGTACTACTGAACAAAGAGTATGCTGTTCATGTGATGCGTTTTATTCAATCACTCATGAGTAAGTAGAATAGCTTTTTCAATGTGCGAATGTTCATCGTGCATCTCAATGGCGGCTGCTGGCTAGTAGGCTGTTAATTGGCATCGTTTATGCTCTAACTGTGAATACTTCATAGTGGGGTGGATGATGGAACAGACATTTTCGTTAACGGATATAATCGTTGTTATGGGATGGACAGCAGGTGTTGTGATGCTGATCCTTTTTATCATGTTTTTACAGGACTTGATGCAGCCGCATAGCGCCATACGCAGAAACTTTCCGGTGATTGGTCGTTTGCGATACTTTTTGGAAAAACAGGGCGAATTTTTGCGTCAATATTTCTTTGCTAATGATCGGGAAGAGATGCCATTTAACCGTGCTACACGTGCTTATATCTACCGAGCGGCCAAAAATATAAATCCGGTCATTGGTTTTGGATCAAGCAATGACTTGCGTGAACCGGGAAATGTTATTTTTGTGAGTTCTGCTTTCCCCTACCTCAATGAAGAGGAAACCACTACTAGACCAAAAGTGATCGGTGAAATACGGGAAAGGCCCTTTCACGCTAAACATATTTTTAACATATCGGGGATGAGTTTCGGGGCATTATCAGAACCTGCAGTGCAGGCTTTATCATTAGGATCTGCAAAAGCAGGTGTCTGGATGAATACTGGAGAAGGAGGTTTATCAGCTTATCATGAACTTGGCGGCGGAGATATTATTTATCAAATAGGCACAGCCAAATACGGTGTGCGTGATCAAGATGGTGAACTTTGTGATGAGAAGCTCTTGGAGGTTGCAGAAAAAGTAGTCGCGTTTGAAATTAAACTGGGGCAGGGCGCTAAGCCCGGTAAGGGTGGTATTTTACCGGGGCATAAGGTTACCGATGAGATTGCTGCTATTCGCGGAATTCCTGCTGGCCAAGACTCTATCAGCCCTAATCGGCACCGTGACATCAGTAATGTTTCGGAGTTGTTTGATATGATTAATCGTGTACAAACGGTGACCGGGCGTCCGGTAGGCATCAAGATTGTTGTTGGTGATGGGCAGTTTATGCGAGATCTGTGCGAAGAGGTGTTGGCCCGAGGTGATGGTTCTGAACCTGACTTTATCACTGTTGATGGTGCAGAAGGAGGTACCGGTGCTGCACCGCAGGTGTTGGCCGATCATATGGGGATGCCATTGAATGAGGCACTTCCTATTGTTGTGGATATGCTGATTGAATATGGGCTCAGACAGCGCATAGATGTGATTGCATCGGGTAAATTGGTCACTTCATCATCGGTTGCCAGAGCACTCTGTCTGGGGGCAGATTTTTGTGTCTCTGCACGAGGTTTTATGTTTTCCCTTGGCTGCATACAGTCATTGCAGTGTCATTCCGATACCTGTCCCACCGGAATTACGACTCAGGATAAAAAATTACAAAAAGGGTTGAATGTCTCGATCAAGGCAGAGCGCGTTGCAGCTTATGCATCATGGATGAATAAGGAGATTGATATGATTGCCCATTCATGTGGTTTGCAAAGCGCGCACGAGTTTAGCCGTGAGCATGCACGTATCGTTGCAACTGCTGATAAAAGTATGCCTATGCATGAGGCTCATCCATATCCAAAAGGTAAGCTGAGATAAACCAGAAAGCCGTGTTTTAAGCCGTGCTAATACTTGTTAGGTACAAAGGTTTGCGTATTGATGTCGGGGCGTTTGTAGGTGCCCTGTTTTTTTCTTTCAGGTAACTCAACCGGGGCAGGCATGATGTCCTGATAAGGGACAGAATCGAGAATGTGGGCCAGACAATTTAAACGCGCCCGTTTTTTCACATCGGCATCAACCACATTCCACGGTGCTTCCGGGATATCAGTATAGAAAAACATTTCATCTTTGGCCTTGGAGTATTCTACCCAACGGTTGCGTGATTCAAGATCCATAGGGCTGAGTTTCCAGTGTTTAGAGGAGTCGTTGGCACGTTTTTGGAAACGCCGTTCCTGTTCTTCGTCGCTGACCGAGAACCAATATTTCAAAAGAATGATGCCCGAACGCACAAGCATGCGTTCAAATTCAGGACAGCTGCGCAGAAACTCTCTGTATTCGGTATCTGTACAGAAATCCATGACACGTTCTACACCACCGCGATTGTACCAGCTACGGTCAAAAACTACGATTTCACCGGCAGCCGGAAAATGGTTGATATAACGTTGAAAATACCATTGTGTAGACTCTCGATCAGAAGGTGCGGGCAGTGCCACAACATTACAGCCACGTGGATTCAGTGGCTCCATCAGGCGTTTAATGGTTCCACCTTTGCCGGCTGCATCACGCCCCTCAAAAATAATCATGACACGCAGTCCCTTTTCTTTAATCCAGTACTGCCATTTTACCAGTTCAACATAGATTTC
>Ga0316202_10002457_pt1 | contig 12167 bp, 11 predicted proteins | sample 3monrhotite_MG_FD_204934 | JGI IMG/M metagenome (GOLD analysis project Ga0316202, IMG submission 204934) | Microbial mat bacterial communities from mineral coupon in-situ incubated in ocean water Damariscotta River, Maine, United States -... | ecosystem: Environmental > Aquatic > Marine >... | reverse complement strand
TTGAACTTCGTGGGGATATAGATAAAAGCAAGACGTATTCTGCAGGTAATCCCGGGATTTCATGGACTCTCTTGTCACCCAGCTTAAAGCGCTCGCCGAACCGACGCGCTTGCGTATTGTCACCCTGCTTTCGCGCGGGGAGCTGACAGTGTCCGAGCTCGTCTCCGTTCTGGGGCAGAGCCAGCCGCGGGTGTCGCGCCATCTCAAACTCCTGACCGATGCCGGGCTTGCCGAGCGTTTGCCAGAGGGTGCCTATGTCTTTTACCGGCTGACCGACGCGGGCGGTGGTCGCAAGCTGGCGCAGATGGCCAATGAGCTGGTCCCCGAGGACGATGCCGTCCTGACCCGCGACGTGTCGCGGCTGGAAGCCATCAAACAGGCCCGTGCCCAGGCGGCGCAGGCCTATTTCGAAAGCGTGGCGGAAGACTGGGACACGATCCGGTCGCTGCACCTGGCTGACCACAAGGTCGAGGCTGCCATGCGCGAGCTGGCAGGTCCTGGTCCATTCGGTCTGATGATCGATGTCGGTGTCGGTACCGGCCGGGTGCTGGAATTGTTTTCAGACCGGGTCGAGCGCGGGATCGGCGTCGACATCAACCATTCCATGCTCAATGTGGCGCGACTGAACCTGGCCAGCCTCAAGCATTGCTCGGTCCGTCATGCAGATGTCGGCGCGCTACCGTTTGACAGCGCCGTCGCCGATCTTGTGACGGTTCACCAGGTTCTGCACTATCTCGAAGACCCCGCCCTGGCCGTTGATGAGTGTGCGCGCGTACTGAAGCCGGGTGGAAACCTGCTGATTGTCGATTTTGCCCCGCACCAGCTGGAAACCCTGCGCGAGGATCATTTTCATCGCCGTCTCGGCTTTGCTGATCACGAGATGGCCGACCTGATCGGGCATGCCGGGCTCGAGCTGGCGCATCAAACCTCGCTCTATCCGGAAGATCCGACTGGTCAGCTGACCATGAAAATCTGGATCGCGCGCCGCCGTCCGGCCTGAACCACCGAACCGATTAGCCCTTCTCCGCAGGCGTTTCCGCGTGTAGTCTCTTTGTGTCTTGCAGGGGGGCAGACATGAAAGCTGCTTTGAATATTTTCAGCATCGCCATTCTGGGCATGATCGGTGGCGGTATCTATCTGGGTACCGGCGATGAGGCCATTGGTCCGGCCCCCGACACCGACGCTGTGGTTGGAGAGGATGCCGTCGAGCCGGATCCGGCGCCCAGCGCCGACACCGTCCCGGCCGATCCGCTGGCTGACCCAATGAATGATCCGGCCGATGACGTGATCGACCCGGTCGCCAACGGGATCGCCTACACGCTTGAAGGCACCCAGTCAGGCTATCTGATAGCGAATTCGGAAATCCGGTTCGGCGACATCATTCTGGAGAATGTCGAATTGTGGCCGGCCATGCCGGAATGCGACGAACCGGCCTATCTCCGCCTGGCCGTGGAAGACACGTCCGACCAGCTCGGCGAGAATGAGTACGGTCCGTATTTCCGGCTCTACGCCATGAATATCGACAGTGCCGTGATCTCGGCAGGTGGCGTCACCATCACGGCGTCCGACCCGGATGTCGGCACGTTGATCATCGAGGCGGACTATGTCGATGGCGCGCTGGCGCAATGGCAGTCCGGAGCCGATGTGGTCGATGAATTGCTGGTCGGAATGGTGACGCTGAACGGCGTGGTCCAGCCCGCGAGCTTCGGCTTCTGGATTGGTGACTGACCCTCTTGCAGGCCGACGCACTGATGTGTCTCGCTTGCCTTTTTGCGTCGCGCGGTGCTTGCATGCCTGACAGTTTCTGGCGGGAGTGCAGGCATCATGGTTGTGAAGGCAAAATCGAAACCGCCCAGGTCGAAGGGTGCGCCTTCGATCGTCGTCGGATGGCGTGAATGGGTGTGCCTGCCCGAGCTGGGCAATGTGCGGGTGAAGGCCAAGATTGATACCGGTGCCCGCACCTCCGCGATCCATGCTTGGAGGCTCCAGCCGTTCGAGAAGGATGGTGCCAGCTGGGTTCGCTTCGAGCTCCATCCCAACCAGGACGACAACAAGACCCGGATTGTCTGCGAGGCGCCAGTGCACGACAGCCGCTTGGTGAAGAGTTCGAACGGGCATGAACAGCGACGCTATGTCATCCGCACACCGCTGCGCATGGGGTTGCACATCTGGCCGATCGAATTGACGCTGACGCGCCGCGACGAAATGGGGTTCCGCATGCTGGTCGGACGCACCGCCTTGAAGCCCGGTGCGCTGGTCAATCCGTCGAAATCTTTTCTCTGCCCCACCTCGGCTTAGGCCGCGGCGGGTTTCGTGATACCCGTTCCCAGCAACCGCTTCCCTGGAGATCGTCCTGATGAAACTGCTCATGCTGGCTCGCAATCCGAACCTGTACTCGCACAAACGACTCGTCGAGGCGGCTGAGGCCCGTGGCCACGAAATCGACATCTACGATACGCTGAAGATGTACATGAACATCACATCGCACCGTCCGGAGGTGCGCTACCAGGGCAGCGTGCTGAGCGGTTATGACGGCATCATTCCGCGTATCGGTGCTTCTATAACAGGTTATGGAATGGCCGTGGTGCGGCAGTTCGAGATGATGGGCGTGTGGGCGCTCAACGAGTCGGTCGCCATCGGGCGGTCGCGTGACAAACTGCGCTCGCTTCAACTTCTCTCCCGCGCCGGGCTCGGCCTGCCGGTGACCGCGTTTGCCCATGATACCTCGATGACCGGTGACGTGCTCGACATCGCCGGCGGCGAGCCGGTGGTGATCAAATTGCTGGAAGGAACCCAGGGCGTTGGCGTGGTGCTGGCGGAGACCCGCCGGTCGGCCAAGTCGGTGATCGAGGCTTTTCGCGGCGCCAAGGTCGATATCCTGGTCCAGGAGTTCATCAAGGAAGCGGGCGGCGCCGATATCCGTACCATTGTGGTCGGCGGCAAGGTCGTGGCGGCGATGAAACGCCAGGGCGCCGAGGGCGATTTCCGGTCCAACCTGCATCGTGGTGGCTCGGCGTCGAAAATCAAGCTGACCCCGGAGGAGCGTTCGACTGCCGTTCGCGCCGCCAAGGTGATGGGGCTCAATGTCGCCGGTGTCGATATGCTGCGTGGCAATCATGGCCCGCTGATCATGGAAGTGAACTCCTCGCCGGGGTTGGAGGGCATCGAAGCCTCGACCGGGGTTGATGTCGCCGTCAAGATCATTGATTTCATCGAAAAATCGGCTGTGGCCGGCAAGACAAAGACACGCGGCACCGGATGATGCGCGACCCTTTCGAGATCGCCGGCGAGACCGTTGCGCCGGGTACGACCAAGATTGTCCAGATTCCGGTTTCGGTCCTCTCCGACCACACGGCCATGTCGCTATCTGTTCAGGTTCTGCACGGCAAGCGACCGGGCCCTGTTGTCTTTGTATCGGCGGCTATTCACGGCGACGAGATAATCGGCGTCGAGATGATCCGGCGCCTGATCCGCACACCGCAGATGCGTTCGATCGCGGGCACGCTGATCTGTGTGCCCGTGGTCAATACCTATGGCTTCATCACGCATTCGCGTTACCTGCCTGACCGACGCGACCTGAACCGTTCCTTCCCTGGCGCAGGGACAGGCTCGCTCGCTGCTCGCCTCGCCAACATCTTCATGACCGAAATCGTTGATCGCTGCGAGGCCGGGATCGACCTGCATTCAGCGGCGGTGAACCGGACTAATCTTCCGCAAATCCGGGTCGACACCAAAGTGCCGCGCGCGCTGGAACTGGCTCAGGAATTTGCCGCCCCGGTCATCGTCCACTCGTCCCTGCGCGAAGGGTCGTTGCGCGAGGCGGCGCAGAAGCGTGACATCCCGGTGATTGTCTATGAGAGTGGCGAGGCCCTGCGCTTCGACGAGACGGCGCTGCGCATGGGCGTCAAAGGTATACTGCGGGTGCTCGGCAAGCTGGGCATGATCCGTGACGACAAGCGTCTCAAGGCGACATTGCGCTCGGAGATCGGCAACAAGTCAAGCTGGGCCCGCGCCTCGATGGGCGGTGTGTTGCGCATGCACCGCGATTGCGGTGAGCATGTCGAGGAAGGCACGCTGATCGCCACACTGTCCGACCCGCTTGGCACCACCGAGGTCGAAATTACCGCCCCTTGCGACGGGTTGATCATCGGGCGGACCGTGTTGCCGATCGTCAATGAGGGCGACGCGGTCGTGCACATCGCCGAGATACTCAAGCGCCGCAATGAAGAACCGATGGTCCAGCTCGGCGAAGCTTTGAGCAATGACCCGTTGTTTGATGAGGACGAGATCATATAGCGGACCAAAAGTGAGGCGGGCAGGCCCGTTTCGTTTGTTGCGACGGCCTGCCCGGTCTCATCGAGGTGTTATCAGCCGTTCGGGATGATGACCCGGTCGACGACATGGATCACGCCGTTCGACGTTTCTATGTCGGCCTGGATGACCTGGGCATTGCCAACGCGGACGCCGTCGGTGGCATCGATCACGACCGTGGAACCCTCAACCGTCTCGACGGCCAGGATCTGGCCGGCCAGCTGGTCCGAGGTAATGGCGCCGGAGACGACGTGATAGGTGAGCAAATCGGTCAGCTCGTGGCGGTTTTCCGGCAGCAGAAGGCGTTCGACTTCACCGTGCGGCAGCGCGGCAAAAGCCGAGTCCACCGGGGCGAAGACCGTGAACGGGCCATCGCTCTTCAGCGTGTCCACGAGGCCCGCGGCCTGGACGGCGGCGACCAGCGTGTTGAACTGGCCGGCGGCGACAGCGGTATCGACAATGTCGGCCTGAGCCATGGCATGGCCGCCGCCATGATGATCCATCTTCGTTTTCACGACGGTATGCGGGTCCGACGCGAGGGCCGGGGCGGAAATCAGGGCGGTCGACAGGGCGACCAGAGAGACGAGACGCATGTGTGCGCTCCCTTGTTGGTTTGGGGTGCTCCGACGGTGGCCGCCGCCGGGTCACTGGGGTGTCGTCTCATGCATGTGACTGCCAGAGTTACGGCGCGCAGCCGCCAGCGGATCAAACCAGTCCGAAGCTTAATCTGGGCGGTCTTGCGAACCCGCCCCGAAATGGCGGCGCCGTCCTAGACGCCACCCACTCCACTCATGACATCCGGCAATTCGCGCCGCAGAAAGGCGGCCAGCGCGTCAACCTGAGGCGGGTTCCCCCGTCGCTCGTGCATCAGAAGGCTGATCTCCGGACGCCCGGCGGTCCATTCAGGCAGGAGGCGGCTCAGACGCCCGTCCGCGACATCCTCGCTGCAGACATAAGCCGGCAGGGCCACGACGCCGAGCCCGGCGGCGGCGGCCTGTTTCAGGGTGACCATGTCGTCACAGCGCAGTCGGGTCGCGAACGGGACGGATGCCGTTCTCTCGCCGGGCCCCTGCAGGGACCATGAGGTGTCGCCGGGGCGCCAGCCCAGGACAAGCCCGGCCTGGCCATCAAGGTCGGTTGGCGATGCGGCGATACCGATGTCTCGCGCGAGGCTCCGGGCGCCGAACAAGTGCCAGGGCGCCACCGCGATCCGCCGCTGGATCAGCCCGGAATCGGGGAGCAGCTTGGCATGTCCGCGAATGGCGAGGTCGATGCCGTCACTGATCAGGTCGGCATAGTCGTTGGAGGCCTGCAGCCGCAGGCTGACCCGGGGGTTTTCGGCCAGGAAGCGCGGCAGGATCCGGCTGAGCGCAAACTGCGCAACCCCGACTGAGCAGGACAGGGTCACGCTCCCCTGCAGCGCGTCCTTGTCCCGGAGGACCGCCGCTTCCGCAGCCACCATGCATTCCAGCGCCATCTTGGCATGACGGTAGTAGGCCTCGCCCGCTTCCGTCAGCGACATGTGCCTTGAATCCCGGTTCAGGAGCCGTGTTCCCAATGTCTCTTCCAGGCTCTTCACCTGGCGGCTGATCCGCGACTTGGGAATGCCCAGTGTCCGAGCCGCTGCCGAGAAGCCCTGCTTCTCAACGACATGAACCAGGTAATAGGCTTGATTGAGTTCCATGGATCGGCCACTCCATTGTGCATATCGTTCCAAATATAGAACGATGAGTTCCGATATAAACGGATTTGCTGCATTCTGTTCCGCACATAGGTTCGTGCTCAGCACAGGAGGCGATTATGACCGCTCAAAAGATATCTCGAACCCATGAACCCCGCGCCGCGACGATTGCAGTCCAGCCCGGCGAGCCCATAACGCAGGGCTCGGGCTTTGAAGCGTTGAGCTTTGTTCACCGCCAGCTTGACGGGCTGATGGACCCGCTGATCATGGTCGACCACTTCACCATGACCCGGCCGACCTTCGGACCCCATGCCCATGCCGGGATCTCGGCGGTGAGTGTGCTCTTCGAGGACAGCACTGGCAGCTTCCGCAACCGGGACTCGCTGGGCAATGACATCGCGCTGGCGCCGGGGGACCTCTACTGGCTGAAGGCCGCCCGCGGCGCCGTGCATGACGAGGCGCCTACTCTCGGTTCGCGAACCCACGCGCTGCAGGTCTTCGTCAATCTGCCGGCCGACCGGAAACTGGATGCGCCCGACGCTCTACATGTTGACGCCACGCAAATGCCCTTGATCGAGGGGGACGGTCATCGGGTGCGGGTGATGACAGGCAAGAGCAATGGCGTCGTCGGCGCCGCTCCGCCCGCCTTGCCGCTCACCATTCTCGACATTGCCTTGCAGGCAGGCGGTCGGTTCAGCCATCAAGCCGATCCGGGAGATGCCAGCTGGTTGCTCGCGATCCGCGGTGACGTCGAGGTTGATCTCGACGGATCCCGCTACCGGCTGGGCCGTGACGCGGCGCTGGCCGCCCATGGCGTCGAGGACATCCGCCTGGCGAGCGGTGATGGCGGTCAGGTCGCGCTCCTGAGCGGCAAGCCCTTGCGCGAATCCTTCGTGCAACAGGGTCCGTTCGCAATGCGTGACGCCCACCAATTGGAGGCCGTCATCGCCGCCCATGCGGCCGGCGAACTGGGGTCCATCGACTGAGCCCCGCCCCGTTGAAACTAGACATGTCGGGAGGTGTCGTTCCGTTATGGAGCAATCCACCTGTGCCCTCTTACTCAGACCGGAGACTTTACCATGAAAATCCTCACCTTCGGCGCAAGCAACAGCAAGCGCTCCATCAACAAGGCCTTGGCGCAGTTCACTGCCACGCTGGTTCCGGGGGCCGAGGTCGAGGCCGTGGACCTGAATGATTTCGACTTGCCAATCTTCAGCGAGGATCTCGAAAAGGAGATCGGCCACCCGCAGGCTGCAAGGGCCTTCTTCGAGGCTATCGGCCGCGCTGACGGCGTAATCGTCTCCTTCGCGGAACACAATGGATCCTATACCGCGGCCTACAAGAACCTCTTCGACTGGGCGAGCCGTATCGATCAGAAAGTCTATCAGGACAAACCGTCCATTTTCCTCTCCACATCGCCGGGTCCCGGAGGCGCCGCGAGTGTGCTGGCGGCGGCGAAAGGCTCGGCACATTTCTTCGGCGTGGATCTGAAGGCCGCCGTGTCCGTGGCCCGCTTTCATGAGGTTTTCGATGCCGATACCGGTCGCATTACCGAGCCGGGCGTGTTGGCAGAGTTGACCAGCGCGGCCATGGCCTTGGTCCAGCGAGAGGTGGGCTGACATGATGTACCGCAAGCATCTTCAGCGGCTCTCGGGCTCGCTGGTCATGTCGTCCTTCATGTCCGTGGCATTGACCGGCGTTTTCAGCTTTCTGGAGCTCGGTCTCTCTTGGACTTGGTTACAAGTTTGGGGGCAGGGCATTCTGATCGCCTTGCCCACGGCGTTCGCGCTGGACATGATTTTTGGAGACAGGCTCCGGCTTCTGTCCGGCAAACTGGCTGACAAGGCCGCCAGCGCCTGGTCCTGACGATGAAAGCGCGCCAGCCCACCTCACCCTGCGCCACCACCGCCCGGCGTCTTGATTTCCACGGCATCTCCCGGTTCGACGTCGATGCGGAACAGGCCTGGCAGGTGCTCGGTGTCTCCGCTGGCGCGGATCACCCGTTGCTCACCACTTTTAGCCTCGCTACCGCCATCCAGTCCGAAGGGGCGCTCGATGCGGCGTGAGGAGAGGAGGGCGACTTCCATGGGTTCCAGGAAGGTCAGCCGGCGCACCGAGCCATTGCCGCCGCGAGCCTGTCCGCTCCCGCCGGAGCCGGGCCGGATGCGGTGATGCTCGACCCGAACCGGGAAACGGCGTTCCAGCACTTCCGGATCGGTCATGCGCGAATTGGTCATGTGGGTGTGAATGGCGTCGGTGCCGGCAAAGGGTTTGCCGTCCGCATCCAGACCAGCCCCCGAGCCGCCGCAGATGGTCTCGTAATACTGGTGCCGGTCATTGCCGAAGGTGAGGTTGTTCATCGTGCCCTGGCTGGCGGCGAGCCGTCCTGTGGCGCCGAACAGGGCGTCGACCACCAGCTGGCTGGTCTCGACATTGCCGGCGACCACGGCAGCCGGCGGCTGCGGGTTGAGCAGGCAGGCCTCTGGCAGGATGATCTCGATCGGCTTGAGACAACCTTCATTGAGCGGGATGGAATCGCCAACCAGGCAACGGAAGACATACAGAACTGCGGCGCGGGCGACCGATGCCGGGGCGTTGAAATTGCTGGGCCGCTGGGGCGAAGTGCCGGTGAAGTCGACGACTGCCGAGCGGGCCTCGTGATCGACCCGGATGGCGACCTGGATCTGCGCGCCATCATCCAGTTTCACGGTGTGCGAACCGTCTGACAGGGCGTCGATGACCCGGCGTACGGCCCGTTCGGCATTGTCCTGGACATGACCCATATAGGCTTTGACGACGTTCAGGCCGTTATCGCCAACCAGGCGGTGCAATTCGTCTGCTCCCTTGGCGCAGGCCGCCAGCTGGGCCTTCATGTCGGCGATGTTCTGCGATGGTTTGCGGGCCGGGTGAGGGCCTGATGCCAGCACCGCGCTGACCACCTCGTCCAGGAAGCGGCCTTTCTGCATGACTTTCACATTGCGGAACTGAACGCCTTCTTCCTCGATCGAGGTCGAGAAGGGTGGCATGGAGCCCGGTGCTATGCCCCCGACATCGGCATGATGGCCGCGCGCCGCGACATAGAAGATGCGCTCGCCGGTCTCGGGATCATGAACCGGGGTGACCAGGGTGATGTCGGGCAGATGCGTGCCGCCATCATAGGGCGCGTTGACGGCCACGGCATCGCCTGGTCCGAGATCAGGGTGGGCCTCCGCTGCAGCGCGGACCGAGGCCGACATCGAACCCAGATGAACCGGCATGTGCGGCGCATTGGCGACCAGGCCGCCATTCGCGTCGAACACGGCGCAGGAGAAGTCCAGGCGTTCCTTGATATTGACCGAGTGGGCGGTGCGTTCGAGTGCCACGCCCATTTGTTCGGCGACCGACATGAAGCGCTTGTTGAACAATTCCAGTCTGATCGGGTCGAGCGCGGTATCCCCGCCCGCCATGTCGGCAGCGGTCGCGCGTCGCAGCGCCAGGGTTCCGTCTGCGAGGCGGCTCGCGGCCCAGCCGGCATCGACGACGATCGTCGCGTTCGGGTCCATGATCAGGGCTGGCCCGGGTATCTCATTGCCGACAGCAAGCAGGTCGAGAGACCAGACAGGGACATCATGCCAGGCGCCGTCGTCGAACATGCTGGCCTTGCCGGCCGGGACCGGTGCCGCGATATCGCTGCCGGGCATTTCGATCGACCAGTCGCCGGAACCGGGCGGTGCGCATTCTGCTTCTGCGGTCACGGATTCAATGACCAGGCCGCCTTCAGGTCTGAAGCCGAACAGGCGCTGATGGGCGGCAAGGAAATCGGTCTCCATTTCGCGGGCTGTTCCGGCTTCGACCGGAATGGATGTATCGGAGCCGGCGACCTTCAAGCGCCATTCACGGCGGATGCGTACGCCGGTCAGCGGCAACCCCTGCGCGGCGAGCGCTTCGCGCGCTTCATCCGACAGGCGTTCGGCCAGTGCCGCTGCCGTGTCAAAACTATCGAAAAATGCGCTTTCGACCGCGGCCATGCGAGTTTCACGGATATCGGCGAGGCCGATGCCGAGGGCCGATAATAATCCCCCATAGGGGTGGATAAGCACTGTCGTCATCCCCAGCGCATCGGCGACGCGGCAGGCGTGCTGGGCGCCGGCGCCGCCGAACGCGGCGAGGGCATAGCCGGACGGATTCACGCCCTGACCGATGGAAATCTGCTTGATGGCCTGGGCCATGCTTTCGACGGCGACGGCCAGAAAGCCCTCGGCGGCCGCTTCCGGACTGTCCAGCCCCATTGCTTGTGCCAGTTCGCCGAGTGCGGCGCGGGACGCGTCGACATCCAGCGCCTGGTCGGAGCTTTCGCCGAACACTTTCGGGAACCAGACCGGCTGGATCCGACCCAGCACAATGTTGGCATCGGTTACCGCTGCCGGGCCGCCGCGGCCATAGCCGGCAGGGCCGGGCATGGCTCCGGCACTGTCCGGCCCGACCCGGGCGCGTTCGCCATCGAATGTGAGGATGGAGCCCCCGCCTGCTGCGACCGTGTGCACCGCCATCATCGGTGCCCGCAGCCGGTGGCCGGCGACCAGCGTCTCCTGGACGCGGTCATACTGGTCACCATCAAAGCGCGAGACATCGGTCGAGGTGCCGCCCATGTCGAAGCCGATCACCCGGTCATGGCCGGTCTGCTTGGCGGTCTTGGCCATGCCGACCACGCCGCCGGCCGGGCCGGAGAGGACGGCGTCACGTGCGTGAAACGCGCCTGCGGGCGCCAGCCCACCGGAGGACTGCATGAAAAACAGAGGTGTGCCATCCAGCCCGCGGTCGACACGGTCGACATAGTCGCGCAGGACGGGGGTCAGATAGGCGTCAAGCACGGCGGTCGAGGCGCGTGGTCCGATCTTGACCAGCGGCGAAGCGACCGAGGAGCGGATCACGGTGGCAAATCCGGCCTCTCGGGCGAGCGTTTCCAGTCGCGCTTCGTGACAATCATTGCCATAGGCATGCATCAGCGCGATGGCGACGGTGGTCATCCCGTCGGCGCGGGCCGAGGCTAGGATTGTGCGGGCTGCATCTTCGTCGAGTGGGCACCGAATGTTGCCATCGGCGTCGAGGCGTTCGCCGATTTCGGCCACGCGGTCATACAGTGGTCGTGGGCGTTCCAGGTCGAGGGCGAATATATCGGGACGGGTCTGGTCGCCGATGACAAGCAGGTCGGCGAAGCCTCGCGTGACCAGAAAGAGGGTCGGCGCGCCCTTGCGCTCAAGCAGGGCATTGGTCGCCACGGTCGTGCCCATCTTGACCGCACTGACCGGTTCGCCGCCGGACAGGCGCCTGACACCTTCAGTCGCGGCATCGCGATAGTCCGGACTCTCGGACAGGAGTTTGAGCGCGTGCAGCCGACCGTCGGGCGCCCGGCCGATCACATCGGTGAACGTACCGCCCCGGTCGATCCAGAATTCCCACGCTTCGCGCCCGCACTCGCTCATGCCATCGTATCCCGTTTCAGTCCGCCGCGGAGGTTAAGCATGGCATGGCGGGGTGCAACCGGCTTAAGCTGACAATGAACTGTTCAAGACCGGCCCCGCCCACTCGCGCATTCACCGCGCACTACCTACATGGGCGACCGGAGGGTGACGCACATGGGATTTTGGCGAAATCTGGCAGACCGTATCAGCGGTCGCGATTGCTTCCTGGAGTGTGATGGTTGCGACGAGCGCGCCGCCACGCACCAGGTCAATGATGCCGATTTCGCAATGGCCCTGATCGGGCTCGGCGCCAAGATGGCCAAGGCTGACGGTGTCGTCTCGCGCAGTGAGATCCGCGCCTTCTACGAAGTCTTCAAACCTCCGCCCGAAGGCCGCGACGCGCTTGACCGTGCCTTCGAGATGGCGATGCAGACGACGCTGGGCTTTGACGGTTATGCCCGCCGCCTGGCCCGTCGTTTCCGCTGCTATCCGGCCATCCTGGAAGATGTGCTGGACGGTCTGTTCCATATCGCCAAGGCTGACGGGTCCATAACGCCCGACGAAATGGACTACCTGCAGCGCGTGGCGGACATCTTCGGTTTCTCCGAGGTCGAGTTCCGACGCATTCTGGCCGGACATGTCGAACCGGATCACAAGGACCCCTATGTGATATTGGGGATTGAGGCGGGGATTTCCGATCTCGATCTGAAAAAGGCCTATCGGCGCATTGCTTC
>Ga0316202_10002456_pt1 | contig 12178 bp, 12 predicted proteins | sample 3monrhotite_MG_FD_204934 | JGI IMG/M metagenome (GOLD analysis project Ga0316202, IMG submission 204934) | Microbial mat bacterial communities from mineral coupon in-situ incubated in ocean water Damariscotta River, Maine, United States -... | ecosystem: Environmental > Aquatic > Marine >... | reverse complement strand
AGTCGTCTTGTTGCAGTTGCCATTGTTGTTTCACGCAATTGAATCGGATTCATCTCACCCAGGCCCTTAAAACGTTGTACAGACACATTGCCGCGTTTCTTTTCAGCCGTAATTTTATCCAGTACGCCCTGTTTTTCAGCATCATCCAAGGCGTAATAAACATCCTTTGCCACATCGATTCGATAAAGTGGTGGCATGGCAACATATATATGGCCATTTTCAACGAGAGGTTTGAAGTGTTTTAGAAATAAGGCGCAAATTAAGGTTGCGATGTGCAACCCATCAGAATCTGCGTCAGCAAGTATACATATCTTGCCATAGCGTAAACCGGACAGGTCGTCTGAACCAGGATCAACACCCACGGCAACGGCAATATCATGTACTTCCTTAGACGAAAGCACTTCTGCTGAATCTACTTCCCAGGTATTTAATATCTTACCCCGCAACGGCATAACGGCCTGAAATTCACGATCTCGCGCCTGCTTGGCGGAACCGCCTGCTGAATCACCCTCAACCAGAAATAACTCAGATACATTGATATCTTGCATAGAACAATCTGCCAACTTGCCCGGTAATGCTGGCCCACCACTTATCTTCTTCCGAACAATTTTTTTACTGGATTTGAGTCGTTTCTGAGCCGCGGCGATAACGAGTTCTGCAATACGCTCACCCATTTCAACATGTTTATGCAACCATTGGCTCAGCGTATCTTTAACAACACCAGATACGAATGTTGTGCATTCGCGTGATGACAAGCGTTCTTTTGTTTGTCCGGCAAATTGCGGATCATCCATCTTCACTGACAATATATAGCAGCAATTATCCCAAATATCATCAGCACTTAATTTAACACCGCGAGGTAACAGCGTCCTTGATTCACAGAAATCTCGTATCGCATCTAATAAGCCCTGCCGCATACCATTTACATGTGTACCGCCTTGCGGGGTTGGCACGAGATTGACATAACTTTCAGTAATCATGTCTGCTGGTTCTGGCAACCAATGTAGAGCCCAATCAACTGCCTCATGTTCACCTTGCAGCGAACCGAGAAAAGGTTCCGGCGGCAATAGCTCTATTCCTACTAATTCTTCAGCCAGATAGGTCTTGATACCGTCTTCGTAACACCATTCATCTTTTGTTTTTGTTGCTTCATCGTTAAGACGGATCGTAACACCAGGACATAATACTGCCTTGGCACGCATTAAATGCTTTAACTTTGCCACCGCATATTTTGTGGTATCAAAATATTTCGCATCCGGCCAAAACCGTATCGTCGTTCCAGTATTCTTTTTACCGACATCACCAACCACTTCAAGTTTGGAAGATTTCTCACCACCCTTGAATGACATATTGTATTCCTTACCATCTCGTCTAACCCAAACCTCAAGGTTTTTTGATAGCGCATTAACAACAGACACACCAACGCCGTGTAAGCCGCCAGAAAACTTATAGTTTTTATTTGAAAACTTACCGCCCGAATGAAGTCGTGTAAAAATGACCTCTACACCGGGTAATTTCTCTCCAGGATGATTATCGACCGGCATACCGCGACCATCATCTGAAACCGTGACTGATCCGTCTTTATGCAAGATGACATCAATCTTTGAAGCGTATCCGGAAATAGCCTCATCGACACTATTATCCAAGACTTCTTGAACAAGGTGATTCGGACGACTTGTGTCCGTGTACATGCCGGGGCGTTTGCGAACCGGCTCAAGACCGGTTAATACCTCAATGTCAGAGGCATCATATTTAGATGACAAAAGTAGTTATCTCGCTGTTTATTGTATGTGCAGAGGAATATCGAATACGCATCGATATTAGTTAGTCGATTATACTCTTTTGAAATGAGTATAAGGAAGTTTAATGTTTAATCTAGATCGGAAACAAGCGAATAACGGATATGCTGTGGCACTGGGTCAATGGTGTACTCATAAGCAGGGTGATGTATGCCAGCTGATAAACGGCTCCCATGCTTTAATGCGGCAATCATTTCAGAGTTAAATTCAAAGCGCATGAAGTGTACAGAAGAAGTTTTGTTTTCATTATCTCGTTCAAGATCTTCATCCGAAACAGGAATCACTTCATCAAAACCATCAACCTTTACCCAGACCTGAGCTTCGATACCAATCATATTGGACAAAGCCTCTCGTCGTTCAGCTTCTTCGGCAATCTCGATCATAAATGTTGCTTTCCAGTTTGAACCGTCAGGAATCATTGAATTATAAGTTTCTAATTCTTCCTCAATTCCTTCTGCTTCGAAGACACGCTCAGCACGTAGAATTTCCTGAACTTGATAATGCATTACAATTCGATCTTCGAAGTAAAGTGTCACATTTGGGCCAATGGCTAATTGACGATTCTTTTTATGTTCCATTACCTCAGCACGGAATGCTGGCCGCATTTCTGCGTATTGTTCTAATGAGTAGAGATCATCACGTGTTAATTTTTGCATTATCCTAGAATCCTTAGTTGGACTCGTTTGAGAGTGCATTTTTTAAGTTCAGTTGCGCCGACTAGAAAGATATTCATAGTCATTCTATGGAAGGATTTCGCCGTCAAGCAAATGAGCTTAAAAAATGTGCTATTAAATGAGTAGGCGAGCTGTTCTATTGCTTGAACGCTTAACATTTCATGTTTTTTTATTTTAAAAGGCACAATCATAATTCATTGCCGGTCAACTGAGGAATCTAGGATTACTATATCCCATAAGCCTGTCTTAATAATGAGAAAGGGCTTTCTGCTCTCATTTCTGAACCTTCATCCATCCCATTATCTATTTGGTGACCTGCCATCGGGCAATCACTTATATAATGGTCAAGTTCAGTACTCTTTATTTTATTAGTAACAGGTTTGCATATTTTCATAGCGATCTCATGGTATTCCGTTTTAACGGCATAGGTTCCATCATGACCTGAACAGCGCTCTATCAAAGTAATTTCAGTGTCCGGCACAAGCTCTAACACTTCCTTGGTCTTTGGCCCAATCTTCTGGACACGCTGATGGCAAGGGACATGGTAAGCCACCTTGCCAAGATTATTTTTAAACTCTCTATTTAATTTATTATCTTTATTCCGCAACATTAGATACTCAAATGGATCGTAAAAAGCCTTTTGAACTGTCTGTACTTCTGCATCATCAGGAAATAACAAGGGTAATTCTTGTTTAAACATTAATACACATGAAGGAATTGGCGCAACAATATCGTATCCCTCTTCCACAATCTTCATCAATTGCGGGATATTAAAATCTTTTAATTTTTCAACAGATTCCAGATCGCCCAGTTCCATTTTTGGCATACCACAACATTTTTCTTGTTCAACCAATCGAACTTCTAGTTTGTTGTGTCTGAGTATGGCGATGAGATCTTCTACAACATCAGGCTCATTACGATTACCGTAACATGTTACAAAAACAGCTACTTTTCCCTTGGTTCTATCAGTTGCTTCTACGTTAACTGTGGAATGCTCTAAATTTTTAAGTCGTTTGCGTAAAGAATTACTATGAAAATCTGGTAAAACAGCATCGGCATGTATACCTACCGTTTTTTCCATTATCTTGCGAACAGGCTTTATTGAATTAGCCGTGTTCACTGTCTGTGCTATAACAGGAATGCCTGCGAGCGAGCCAACGGCATCAGTCGATGTTAATATTTTGTCGCGTAATTTCACATCTCCCTTTTTAAATTTTTGCGCCTTTGCGCGCAACATTAAGTGGGGGAAATCCACATTCCATTCATGTGGTGGAACATATGGGCATTTCGTTAGATAGCAAAGATCGCATAAGTAACAATGGTCAACGACTTTCCAATAATCATCTTTCTTTACACCATCAACTTCAAACGTGTCTGACTCATCAACCAGATCAAACAACGTTGGAAATGAATTACAAAGACTGACACAGCGTCGACAACCATGACAAATATCGTAGACACGCTCAAGCTCATCAAACAATGTGGGTTCATCATAAAATTCACCCGACTTCCAATCTATAGGGTGTCTGGTTGGGGCTTCAAGACTACCTTCGCGTCCTTCATTCATAATGCTAGCATTCTAGTTTGTTACAGGATAAACAATTGAGCCGGCATTAGCCGGCTCAATCATGCTGATAACATATCTGATAATTATGAACCGAGATTCTCTAATGCTTTTGTAAAACGATTTGCATGAGAACGCTCTGCCTTTGCCAAGGTTTCAAACCAATCAGCAATCTCATCAAAACCTTCTTCGCGTGCTGACTTAGCCATGCCTGGATACATATCAGTGTACTCATGCGTTTCACCAGCAATAGCAGCTTTGAGATTGAGATCTGTACTACCAATAGGTTCTCCAGTAGCAGGGTCACCTACAGCTTCAAGGTATTCCAAATGCCCATGCGCATGACCAGTCTCACCTTCAGCAGTTGATCTAAAGACAGCAGAAACATCATTAAAGCCTTCGACGTCTGCTTTTTGTGCGAAATAAAGATAACGGCGGTTTGCTTGTGATTCACCAGCAAATGCAGCTTTTAAATTTTCTTCAGTTTTAGAGCCTTTGAGTTCCATACTTATCCTCCGGATATTTTTATTCGATAAATGTTATTCGCAGCTAATTAGACTAAGTCTAAGTTCATGAAACTTTAGCCTAGCCTCAAATTACTGTCAAACAAGTTATGAAATTAAACTTTTCATACCTACCCTACTGGTAATGAGGCCAAGTGATGATAATATATGCGCCTTTTTTAGAGACATCCCGTACTTTAACTCATATTGCTTTAGAGATTTCTTGTGCCAAAGAAAACTAGTTCTATCAACTTCGAAAAAACATTAGCTGAGCTAGAACAGCTGGTGCAGACTATGGAAAAAGGAGACTTGTCTCTAGAAGAGTCTCTTAAACATTTTGAACGAGGCATTGTATTAACCAAATCATGCCAAGAAGCCTTGAGTGAAGCCGAACAAAAGGTCAGTATTTTGCTGGGTAAAGACGAGAACGCTAAACTAGAACCTTTCAATCCAGATATTAACGAAGAATAAATGACCAACTTTTTAGAACGCTTGCAGGTTTATCAAAAATCTGTGGAAACTGCCCTTAATCGTTGGTTGCCTGAACCTTCAGTTCAGCCCGAGAAATTACATGAAGCAATGCGCTATTCGGTACTCGGTAATGGCAAACGCATTCGTCCCGTTATTTTGTATGCCACTGGAGAAGCATTTGGTATAGATTTATCTGCCTTAGACGGCCCCGCATGTGCTGTTGAAATTATACATGCCTATTCTCTTATTCATGATGATTTACCAGCAATGGATGATGATGATCTGCGTCGAGGTCGTCCAACGTGTCATAAGGCTTATGATGATGCCACAGCAATTTTAGCTGGCGATGCCTTACAGGCATTGTCCTTTCACATTTTAGCCCACGATCCAGATATCCAAGTAAATGACCAGCAACGTTTGTCCATGATTGAAACGCTTGCAATTGCTAGTGGTTCTAGAGGCATGGCTGGTGGTCAGGCTATTGATTTAGCATCTGTCGGTATATCACTGACTATTGCTGAACTTGAAAACATGCACATCCATAAAACGGGAGCCTTGATCAGAGCAAGTGCAGAATTAGGCGCACTTGCCGTTGATAATGTTGACCCTGAGTTACTATCTCGCATCTCACAGTACTCAAAATGTATTGGATTGGCTTTTCAAATCAAGGATGACATCCTTGATATTGAGAGTGATACCGAAACATTGGGTAAACCTCAAGGTTCTGATATCGCTATGAACAAGCCGACCTACCCTAATCTTCTTGGTATGGACGGTGCGAAAAAAGCAGCTAACGACTTATATAATGAAGCGCTTGAATGTCTTGAGGCCTTTGATAAAAAAGCCGATATGTTAAGGGCAATTGCTGATTACATCGTTAAGCGCGACAAATAATCGGAACATTATCACCACACTCTACATCCTAGTAGGATGGATATGACACTTAATTAGAGTAGAATCACTCAACTTAGTGATTTTTTCTTACTATATTTTTTACCTTCTTAACCTAAGTTATTGGAAATTAAGCAAATGAATAAACCAGTGCCCGCAACTACAGAAATACCGGATACCCAGAACAGTCTAGATACCCGGCATATAGCCATCGATAAGGTTGGCATAAAAGACATCAAGCACCCCATTGTTGTCAGTGATCGTTCTGGTCGTGAGCAACATACCGTTGCCAATTTCAATATGTATGTGAATTTGCCGGAAGAATACAAGGGCACACACATGTCTCGCTTTGTTGAAATCCTCAACCATCATGAATATGAGATTACGGTGCAATCTTTTAAGCGCATGATTGAAGAGATGACCGAGCGTCTGAATGCTCAATCGGGCGATATCGAAATGACCTTTCCGTATTTTGTGAATAAAGCCGCGCCAGTATCTGGTGTAAAAAGCCTGATGGATTATGAAGTATCGTTTATCGGTCAGATTAGGGACGCTAAATCAGAAGTCTTAGTGAAAGTATTGGTTCCAGTCACTTCCTTATGCCCTTGCTCAAAGAGCATCTCTGATTATGGGGCGCACAATCAGCGCTCACATATAACTGCTTGCGTTAGAATGACTGATTTTATTTGGATTGAAGAACTAATTGACGTCATTGAAAAAGTAGCATCATGTGAGCTATATGGCCTTCTAAAAAGACCCGACGAAAAGTACGTCACTGAACGGGCATACGATAACCCAAAATTCGTAGAAGATATTGTCCGCGATGTTGCGGTAAAATTTAATGAAGATGACAGAATCTTAGGTTATACGGTCGAATCAGAAAACTTTGAATCAATACATAATCATTCTGCATATGCGATGCTTTCTTGTGACAAAGATAAAAACATCAAAAAGTAGTCCTAAATTTTCCCAAACGTAACATTATTAGACGCCGTTTTTTGTAGTCAAAAAACGGCGTTTTGTTGTCACTTGACGAAGTATTGCCGCGCAAAATATTATAATTAACATTAAATTTATTCTTTATGTCATTGTTTAATATATTTATATAATGTGTCTGGCATAACTAATGCTATAGGATAGATAGTAGTATATCTCCTCCCCCCTTTGACTACTGGGTGCGCTCTGAACCGCACCCTTTTTTTTGTTCCAAATTTAATGAACCTCTAGGATCATTCTCACTCTATAAGACATAAGAGCAAATAATAGATATGCCATGAAGAAACTCCTCCTCCTCTTTTTAGTTCTACTTTATGGTTCTATGGCCTCTGCTGATGCGATTGATATGCGAGATTACATCAAGCTTAGAAAAGGGATGTCTGAAGCAGAGGTTCTCTACCGGATAGGCGCACCAGATCACGAAACGGTAAGAACTGATTACCACCACAATATTTTACGAAAATCTTGGTTCTTCATACCTGCACAGAAAAGCACTGATAAATGGATTACAGAGATAGAGTTTGATTCAAATGGCAGAATTATAAACCTTGATCGAAACCGCACTTATTAATGTTTATTTTTAATATTATGCTTAGCTTCGTTCCAAAGCCTGTCCATTTCTTCCAAAGATGCATCCGTAAGTAATTTATCTCGTTTTTTTAAGATTTCTTCTATGTATTTAAAACGGCTGACAAATTTTTCATTAGTATTGCGAAGTGAAATTTCGGAATCAATTTTAAAATGCCGGGCAAGATTAACGCAGCAAAACATCAAGTCACCCAATTCTTCAGAGATATTATCAATATTATGCGGCTCTTGAAGTGCATGACGAAGCTCGCTTAACTCTTCATCGATCTTATTTAATATGTCCTGACTATCAGTCCAATCAAAACCAACAGTCGCTGCACGTTTTTGTAATTTCTCAGCCCTTTTGATAGCCGGCATATTTTTACCAATATCATCGAGTAGATTAGTCGACTTATTATCCGTATCTATAGCTGCATCTTTGCGTTCTTGCTGTTTTATTTGTTCCCAAAGCGTTTTAACTTGCTCAACATTAGCCACCTTGAAGTCTGAGAATACGTGCGGATGTCTGCGCTCAAGTTTTTGATTCGCCTGTTTTACTACATCATGAAAATTAAAATGCTTTTCCTCATCGGCCATTTCAGAATAAAAAACGATATGGAACAACAAATCTCCCAGTTCATCTCGCAAGCCTTCCATATCATTACGCTCAATGGCATCCACCACCTCATAGGCTTCTTCAAGGGTGAATGCTTTTATCGTTTCAATCGTTTGCTCTAGATCCCACGGACATCCACTCTCTGGATCGCGCAGTGATTTCATGATTACGAGTAATCTTTCCAGTTCTTTCATCAGTTTTTTATTTTGGGGCTTGACCTTATTAAGTGTTTCGCATAAAACAATCAAACTATAATTTCATCTCAAAAGGATGTTATGGTGGATGACTTTACAAAAGTCTATCCAATAACAAAAGCGATATGACACCATTAATATTAAGACTTGATATAGCTGGTTCTCCCGTCAGGTGGATCCCTTGGCAAGATGCGGTCAATCTTTATAGCCGCGAAATGATTGCCTGGACTGCTGGTGATAGCGTATTCACTTTTCATGGCGGAACTAGCCGGTTAACTGGCGAGCGTTCAGTCGTTGAAATCAATTCAATTATAGCAGTCAAACGTTCCAAGCCTGTCAAAATCAGTAAACGTGTTATTCCACCGTTAACTAACCGTGAATTGTTCTTGCGAGATGCATCTTTATGTATGTACTGTGGACACAAATTCAGTGATGCTTCCTTAACACGAGATCATATTATCCCCATATCCAAGGGAGGAAGAGATCGTTGGTCAAATGTTGTAACTGCATGTCGCCATTGCAATACACGCAAAGGTGACCGAACACCAGAACGCGCTAACATGCCTTTACTAGCTATACCCTATGTACCAAACTGGGCTGAGTATCTTGCTTTATCAAATAGAAAAATTCTTGCGGATCAGATGGAATTTCTAAAAAGTCAGTTTTCAGGCCGAAAAATGCTTTTTCACAATATTTAATTTTTCCTCCGAGGATAAAAAGCTTAATCTCCGACAATCTTTCGATTTTAGATCTTATACCCAATGCCAAGTAAACCATTTACCGCCAGTAATCGGATGCTGGAGATACAATCACCCATTATCCCAATCGTTTCAGATTTAATAAAAAAAACTCCGGGCACGATTTCCCTGGGGCAAGGAGTTGTTTACTACCCACCACCGCAAAGCGTTTTCAATAAGGTTGCTGCTTTAGAATCATCATCTGATTTTAACTGGTATTCAGAGGTTGAAGGCACAGCAGAATTACGATCCTGTATATCAACCAAGCTACAACAAGAAAATAATATACATCTAAATAGCTCACAGAGTTTAGTTGTTACCGCAGGTGCAAATATGGCCTTCATGAATGCACTGATGGCGATTTCAGACCCAGGCGATGAGGTGATTTTATTGCGTCCTTATTATTTCAATCATGAAATGGCTATCAGGATGGTATCCTGTTCACCCATTGCCATCGAAACAAATGCCGATTTCCAGCCTTCGCTAGATAATATAGTTGCCGCCATCACACCTAAAACGAAAGCTGTTGTTACAGTGTCACCGAACAACCCCACAGGTGTGGTTTATTCAGAGTCGACATTACGCGCGATAAATAAGCTATGTCAGGAATATGGTCTATATCATATCTCTGATGAAGCCTATGAATACTTCACCTATGATGACGTTCAGCATTTTTCAGTTGCCAGTATCCCTGAATCAGGGCAACACACTATTTCACTGTATTCCTTATCAAAGGCCTTTGGTTTTGCAAGTTGGCGTATTGGCTATATGATATGCCCGGAACATCTGTTGATGTCGGTGAAAAAAGCACAAGATACATACCTTATTTGCCCAACCCGTATCGCGCAAGACGCTGCGATTGCGGCCATGCAAGTAGGCAGAGCATATACTCAGTCACATTTAAAACAGCTTGATCGTGTTCGCAGCAACTTATTTACAGCATTGCAAAGCATTGACGATCTCTGTTCAACACCTGATTCCAAGGGTGCTTTTTATTTTCTGGTTAAACTCAATACGACTCTCACGGGTATGCAAGTCGTAGAACGACTAATCAGAGACCACAAAGTCGCTGTAATTCCAGGGGAGACCTTCGGAATGAATGAGGGCTGTTATTGCCGCATCGCCTACGGTGCTCTGGACAAGGAATCATCTAAGACAGGAATTAAACGCTTATTAGCTGGTCTCAGAGAAATAATTGGATAAACAAATAACGAATGACAACAATAACGAGGAAGTACGAATGAAATCTTTAACACTTATAATTAGTCTTTTATTGATGCCCTCTCTTGCATTAGCGGTCGATAGCAGTGGAAATTATGCCGTATGGGGAGTTGGCAAAAAATCCTGCTTTGGTTTTAACGATGCTATGACGAAAGACGGCAACGATAAATATAAACATTACATAAAAGGTTTTTTAACGGCATACAATATATTTACAGAAAAAACTTTCAGTATTACAGGAAAAATGAAAGAAGATGACGTCATTGGATGGCTCACTGAATATTGCGAAGACAACCCAATGTCGGGTCTGGAAAATGCTTTAGTCAGTTTTACCTTTGATAACTACGACAAACGCATGAAAACCTCAGGATCAGGCGTTGGCCGTTAACACTTTTATTGATTAAATAAATTGATATTAATAAGTAAATTTGGTCTCATTTTTTGCTTTTAGAAATTGATTAACACCCTGAAATGGTTCATGATAATAATACGGTATCTATTTATCTGGGGGTTAACCTCATCAATTGTTTAACTGGAGAACGAACAATGCAAACAAAAATAATCAAAGTTGGTGTACTTGCACTTTCACTCGCAATGCTCGGTGGTTGTGGAAACATGAAAGAAATGCAAGCTAGTATCGATTCAGCAAATGCTGCTGCATCAGCCGCAATGTCAAAGGCTAGCGAAGCTTATAGTCTCGCTTCTAAGAGTCAAGGCACAGCATCTGATGCTGCTGCTGCTGCTGCTGCTGCACAAGCTACTGCTGATGAAGCGTTAGCGTGTTGTAAAGCAAATTCAGACAAGATTGATCGTATGTTTGAAAAAGCGATGATGAAATAATAAATTAGATTTTAATTTATATTTAAAGGCCCTGATTGTTTTCAATCAGGGCCTTTTTGCGTACAGGATGTACGTATGCCGTGAGCGCATGGACCTCGGTACCCCCTTGTGGGGTGTGCGCAGGAACGGCGTGCTTAATTTTGTGAATCGTACAAAATACGTCGCATAAAAACGACGTTATCTATCAATCAAAGATAACAATTTGGGAATCTAGCTGTAATTGCAGATTAAACTTTTCTGCCTGCGTCAACGCTTTGGTTAATTCTTCATCGACTTTTGCCTGCATCACCTTTGGTAACAGTTTCCCTATCGCAATAGGCATTCCAGTAGGATTGTTTATTGCCTCATAAGCAGCAGACCAATCAAGTTCATAATCTTCATCGTTAGACACATCAATAATTAAGGCAACAACACTAGTTAGATTGTTCTCATATTTTTCTGTGTCTTCATCCAGAAAAGGATGAGCTTCCAAATAAATGGTGTTGTCTTTAACGCCAATCTTATAGGGCTGATTAATTATATTTACGGGTGTTCTAAGGCTTACTTCTGAGAACAAGGCTTCGATATCTTCCGGATATAATCGAATGCAGCCATGGCTGACTCTCATTCCGATACCATAGGGTTTGTTCGTGCCATGGATAAGATAATCAGGATTCCCTAAGCGCATAGCAAATGCCCCTAAAGGATTATCGGGCCCGGCCTTAACAATTTTGGGCAATGGGTCACCTGCTTCTTCATGCTCCTTTCTAATCGACTCTGGTGGGTACCAATTTGGACTCGTTTTTTTCTCGATGATTTTTGTCTTCATGTACGGTGTATTCCAGCCTGCCCTGCCGACACCTAAGGGATACGTGATTACTTCTTGTGGTTTGTCCTTCATTTTCGGTGGGTAATAATACAGTCGCATTTCAGGGACATTCAAGACGATGCCTTCCATTGGTGCTACCGGCAAAATAAATTGTGCTGGCAATGTGACCTCTTCCCCATGATCAGGTAACCAAGTATCTACATCTGGATTAACAAGTTTCATGTCCTGATAACCAAAGCCATTACGACGAGCAATGTCTAATAATGTTTCACTCTGATCTGCTTTAACTTTTATGAC
>Ga0316202_10002455_pt1 | contig 12193 bp, 14 predicted proteins | sample 3monrhotite_MG_FD_204934 | JGI IMG/M metagenome (GOLD analysis project Ga0316202, IMG submission 204934) | Microbial mat bacterial communities from mineral coupon in-situ incubated in ocean water Damariscotta River, Maine, United States -... | ecosystem: Environmental > Aquatic > Marine >... | reverse complement strand
GGTCCTCCAGCAGATCCAATTTCTGCTCCTGTTAAGGCAGCACCTCCAATTAATGTTGCTGCTGCGGCAGCACCTCCAACTGCTCCTCCAACTGTATCAGCACCTAATGCTTGTTCGTCTTCATTACCTCCAATTTTTTTAATACCACTTGCTACTAATTTTCCTGTTTCAGCACCTGCTACATATCCTACACTACCAGCAGCAATTTCAGGTGCTAATCCCACAGTAGTTCCTCCTAAGGCAGTTGTTCCAGCATACATTAATCCACCAGTTAATGCTCCACTTAATGCTTCTCTTTTTACACCTGTAATTGCTTGTGTTCTTGGTTTTCCGTCAGGGTCGTCAGCAGGATCAAGATAGTCCAAGGCACTATCTACTCCAAGACCTACTAACATACCAGCACCCATAGAAACTGGATTTATTGCCTCACCGAAATGCTCTCTAAAACCAGAATTTTCTGCTGGGGTCATTGCCTGTCCTAAATCATGAATATCATTAATAGTATTACTATTATGGTCGTTCATAATTTTAGTTCTTCCTTGTTTATCAGCAGAAGCAAATGTTTTTATTTCTTCTTTTGTTAATTTTTGGAAGTTTGGTGTTCTAATATCAACAAAATCACTATCAGCAGGAATTGCCGTAGTATTAGAAGGTATATCAGTAGGTAATCCCTCAGGTATTCCAAAATCAGTATCTAAATCACGAGTATCACCCATTAGGTCACCTTGTCCCATATTTTCTAATGTATCTCTTTTACTTTTCATTTCTTCAAATTCTTGTGTTTTTTTATCTATTAATTTTGTTTGACTTTCAGTCCTCGTTGAGGGTTTGGGATTATCTCTTAATAATTTTGCTAATTCTGCTCCTTTTGTTTTTAATTCTGATTTTATATTTGTTAATTCTGTATTTAATTTAGATTTAGTTTGAGTTTGATTTAATACTTCTTCTTGTAATGATTGTAATATATTTCCTGTTTTTGTTTGTTCTACCTCTTGCTGTGGTTTCTTACCTAATAATGGTTTTTCTTCATCTGTAAATGTCCCTCCCATTGCTTCCCAAAATCCTGTAGGTCCATCTCCACCTTGAATATGTCTGCTTCCTTTTATTAATGGTTTTCCACGAGTTAATCCTACATCATTATCACCAGTAAAATTTGCTTTATTTCCTTTTTGTAAATCAAATATGTAATCACTATATGATTTACCTTTTTCTATATATTGAGTTTTCATACTATCTAATGTAGAATATTGATTTAGTTTATGTCCGTTTTCTGCTATTGTTGTAAATGCGTTTTCAATAGTTGTATTATCCATAGATACATTATTAGGATTTCGATTCTCAGTAAAATTATTATGTTTATGTGCGTCATAAGCATTTTTAACTGGATTAAGTCCTACATTCTTTTTCAATGGTCTTAATGATTTAACATTCCAATTCTCGTGATTAGCATTACTACTTACTGCTAAACCTAAACTTGTAGGGTCACCAGTTGTCCTTATAATAGTATGTTCTTGTGTTGTAGAAGTAATACCCCTTGCCGTTTTTGCTCCAATTACAGGATTGAATGTAGTAGAAGGAACATCGTATTTTTGTCCCATATAAATTGCCTTACCTCCACCTTTACTTGCTCCTCCAAAATGTTCTACTGATCCATATTCATTTACGGCATTTTGGTATTGTTCTTTTGCTTGTATAAATTGTGGGTCTTCATTTTCAAAACCAGTTGCTATTCTAAAATTAGTTGCTAAATCTGTTTTACTTGGTGTTCCAGTAAATTGAGAACTTCTATAATGTATTTCTGTTTCATTAGTAGGAGTTCGTATAACTAATCCTTCTTTATTAGATAAATTCCTATCAATATTATATCCATTAGTATCTTCTTGACCTTTTAAATAATCTTGTGCTGATTGGAAATTATCATCTTTTAAATAACCTATTTTACTTGCTTCTACTAATTTTGCTCTTATCCTTTCTTGTGGTGTTAAATTTTCTGTATTAGGTTGTAATGCCCTTGCTAATTGTAATCCCTTCAACATATGTTCTCTATGTTCCTTACCTTCTTCTGTATCGTCACCTTCACTCTGTAATTGATTAATAGCGTCTTGTAAATCTTTAAATTTTCCACCAGTTTTTTTTTCTATTTGTTGTTTAATTAATTCTTTTGTTTTATCACTTAATTCCTTTTTATTTTTATCTAAATATTCTTTAATTTCTTCTTGTGTTGGTGATATATCTTTTCCTGGTATTGGTAAATCAGTAGTTTTTTTATTTGGAAATATTACACCAGCATGTTTCTTATATCTTGTTACATAAGTATCATAAGGAAGTTTTCCTCTGTATTCACTTCTACTCAACATTTATATTATATATAATAAAAAAAAAATAATATATAATATATATGGACTTGATTGAATATTTACAAAGTTACAAAAAAGGAAAACCCTTGATGAGGAAAAGAGGTAAAAGAAAACCTGGTCGTCCTCGTAGAGCAAGAGGATACGGTGAAAGAAGTAGTAAATACAATAGTTCTAATAATCAATCATTTAATAATAATATGGAAAAACTATTAACAACAATATTAGCAGCAGTAACTGTTAAACCTACACCTGAAAAATTAATGGAAGGAACTACATATAATCCATTAGGAGCAAGAATAGGAGAACGAGAAAGATTTAATAGAATGTATAACAGACCAGATTTAGAAGATCAATTTACTATCGATGAAAAAAAAGGAATTAGAAAAGCAATAAAAGCAGAAGAAGAGGTGGAAGACCCTGAAAAAATAGAACAACAAAAAGTATTTATATTTAACACTACACAAGATTTTGATATGAAGATGAAAGAGATATTAGATAAACAAAATGATTTAGAAACGGAACTCTCAGCATTAGTAGATTTTGGAAACGATAGCGACATTAGTGAAGATAAGAGAGATCAACCAAGCAATATACCATTATCATTTGAAGCATCAACAAATTTAAGAAAACAAAATTTAAAAATAAAAGAAGAGGTAGTAGCACAATCATTAAAATTACAAGAGTTATTAAATGACGCAGAAGATTTAAATGATTATAAAGATTTATTAAAAAAACACAATGAATTAATAAGTAAAACAACAAATGGTTTTGTTAGAATGGATAATTATATAGCAGAAGAGCAGAATAGATCAATCAATGAATTAGAGGATGAGATAGCAGACCAAAGAGCATTAGTAATGGAAGGATTACAAGTTGAATCACAAAGTCAAGAATTAACTTCTGGAATTAAGAAGGAAAATATAGCATTGAAAAAAGAACTTGAAAGCGAACAAGAATTAGTTGGTGAATTAGCAGGTAAATTAAAAACATTTGTAGATATAAGTAAGGAACAAGAACAATCTGGTGTCCTTGGTGTATTAGGAAGAGATGTAATAGCAGGTATTAGACAACGAGTAGATACAACAGACCGTTCAAAAGCAGAAACAAGATTAAGAGGAAGATTATTAGAAGAAGGAAAGAGAGCAGATAGAGCAGAAGAATTATTTGATATGGGAGTTTTAGAAAAACAAAAAGCAATTAGAAAAGGTTTAGGACAAGAAATATTAATTAGAAAAAGAAAAAGTTTTATTGGAGAGTTGAAGGGTGATATTGATGAATTATTTACTCGTCGTGAGAAAGAAAAAGGAGAACAAGAAGAATTTTTTAGAAGAGAAAAAGAAGATTTAGAAACATTATTAGAACGAGAAGAAGAAGCAGGAGAACAACAACAGGAACAAATATTTGAATTAGAACAAGAAACAGAAAAACAAAAAGCAACAATTAGAAAAGGATTAGGAAGAGAAATAGTTGGTAGAAAAAAACAAAAAACAAAGGAATTAGAATTTTCAAGTAAATTAATTGAAACTAATACAGGACAAATAGAAGCAATGAAAAAAACTAATGAATTACTTGAAAAATTAGATAAAGCACAACTACAAAAGGAAAACGCACAAGCACAATTAAGAGGATTAAAACAATATGCTGATAGTTTGAACGACCAGATATTAGCAAGTGGAGAAAAAGGAGTAACAGCACAACAACAATATTTTGATAGAAAAATAGCAGACATGGAAAATAATTTACAAATGGAAAAATCAATAGGATTAGATCTAAATTTAAAATTAGCAAAAAGTGAGGCAAAGGAACAAGCATTAAGAAAACAATTAATAGAATTAGAAACTGAAGTAGATAATCAAGCAGCACGAGAATTAGAAAGAACACTTAGTGGATTAAGTGATATTTAGTTGCTTTTGTAAAAGCAACGGCAAAACATTTTTTATCTAAACTTTTTTTTAAAAAGTTTAAAAATATTTTAAAAGTATTATATTATGAATAAGATAGAAGAAGAAGACAATAAGGTTGAGAAAAAAAGGAAGAAAAAGGAAGTAGATGAGAAGAAGTTAGAAGAACGATATGAATATTATGGTGTATTTCCAAATGAGTTTTTATTTAAGTTTTATAATTTAAAAAAAAAATAAGTTATATATTATATGGATTGTGTTAGTGTAGTTATAGATAATGAAGATATACTTGAAGAAATAAAAAATAATGTAGCAATGCCTAATTATTTAAAAATTAAAACTTATAAGGATTATCTAATAAATGAAAAAAAATATTATTATCCAGATATGTTAATAGATTGGGTAGCAAGAGAACACTTAGGATTACAGAGAACAGAAGAAGAGTTAGCAACAATGAGAAAGGAATATTTAGATAAAGTAAAACAAATAGAAGAAGAAGATAAAATTGGTGAAGAACAATGTAAAAAAATAGATGAAGAACATAAAATAATAATATAATAATAGTATATGAGTAATTTTTATAGTGACGCAGAAATTCCATTTGACCCAGCAAGGTTTTACGCACCTCCAAAAAAATCTAATGTAATTATGAGTAATACATATAAACCTGTTGTTGATAATAGACCACAATATTTAATAGATAGGGACAAGGAAGACGAAATAGCATCTGTAAAAGAAGATAAAGAATTAAATAAAAAGATAGTAGATGACGCACAAAAAGAAACAGAACAAGAAGACTATGATAGGTCGCCTATTAATTATGAAGCAAATAAATTAATTGGTGAAGCATTAAATAAGTTTGGTAAATTATAAAAAAAAAAAAAAAAATTTTTTATTTTTTCTGGGGAATTTGGAGACTTTTTTTTTGCGCTGCGACTGGTGAGTTTCGATGGTGTAAAACTATAATTGATCTAAAATATAATTCATTTTTTGTTCTTCTGTATATATAATTTCGTCCTTCTTAATATAAGGAATATTAATTATTTCTCTATATTTTTTTTTAGTTTTAATAAGTTTAGGTTTATTTAAATTCTTTAATTCACTTCTTAATCTCTCTATTTTAGTCTTCTTCATATATATATATAATATAAAAAAATATCATATAATAATATATGCTAAGGTTAGGTAATCCTTATAAAACAGATACAAAACAAACTCCTATTGAAATGTTATTAGCAAGAATGAAACAGTCACAGACAGAAGAAGCACAAGAAGATGTAAAAGAAAAAGTAGATAAACAATATCAAATGTTAAGAGCAGGAAACACAGCAGTAATGTTAAGAAGATTACATAATGATAAAACAACTGGAGAATTAAGTAATATAAGTAATAAAATACAACCAGCAACAGAATTAAATAATCAAGGTTTAATGAAAATAAAAACTAAAAGTCAGTTTCAAGAAGAAGCAGAAAAACAATATAATAAGGATTTAGCACAGAGAAATATTGATTGTAATATGGGAGCATTAACGGCGTGTAGTTATGTAAGTAAAAAACAAGCAACTATAGACAGTATAGCAAATGATTTAGCAATTCAACATAATAAAAAAGCAACAGAGTTTAATAATAAATTAAAATTACAACAGAAGAAAAATCCATTAACAACCAGTAGTGATGTGATAATAGATCCTGAAACAGGTAGAATAATAAATAATCCAGTAGTAATTAACTTAGCGAATCAAGAAAAATTAAAGGAATTAATAGAACAAAAAAATCAAAGCGACGCTTATAAAAAAGGTCAAGAAATGAAGGAACGAGAACAAAATATAATAAATATAGGTAATCCTAATGTTGCGAGTGATAAACCAGCAAATACAGGTCTAATAAAATACGGACAATTTATGTTACCTCAATCAAAAATAAATGAATTAGAAAAAACAAAGAAATCTAATCCCACATTATACTATCAACAATTAAGAGATTTAGCAAGTAAGAAACCTGAACCTAAATCAACACCTAAAACAACATTAAAACAGAGACAAGCACAAGATATAAGAAGAATGTTTGAAAGCATACCTGCGAGTGATATTGATAAAATATTTACTTCATAATGGAGTGTCGCAGCGCAGAATTTTGAAGGTCTGTGGGACTGGAAACAGAAAAATATTTTTTTTTTTTTTTATTTTATATAATAGGAATGCCCCATGAACGCACGAGAGGTGATGTCTTCATAGCAATAAGAAGTAGAGATTTAATTTCAACAGCACAACAAGATTATAATAATAGTGGTAGATTTAGTTTATTTGAAAATATAATAGCAAGTGATGATGAAGTATTAGGAGTATCACTAATATCAGCAACTATACCTAATTCCTTCTACAATTTATCAAATAATAATTCAAATAATGTAATAAAATTTAAGGAAACTGGTGATACTGACTACATAATATTAACAATCCCAAGTGGTTCTTACGATATATTAGAATTAAGTAGTAAGATAAAAGAATTATTAGAAGCAAACTCAACTAATAATTTAACATATACATTTACTTATGATGAAATAAATAATACACTTAATATAAAAAATAGTGGTGGTGTCTCCACATTTGATTTTACAATAGAAAATAGTTGTAGAAGATTTTTAGGTTTTAAATCACAAGAAATAAGTATAACAACCTCCAATGGAATTACAAGTGATAGAGCAGTAGATATAACAGATACAAGAAATAGTATATATATAAGATTACCAAATTTATCAAATAGTAAAGTAATAGAAAGTAGTTCAGGCAAGTTTAGTAATATTATAGCACAAGTTCCAGTAGCATTAAGTAGAAATAGTTTTTTTGTATTTGAACCTCCAATAGAGTTTATATGTGAATTATCACAGAAACAAATAAATAGTATAGATGTTAATATAACTTATCAAGACGAAACAGAAGCAGTAAATTTTGAGAATGCGGACTGGGAGATTAACTTAAAAATAACATTTTTCAAATCTCACCATACACATGATAAACAACGAGAATATCACCATTCATTAGAAAAACAATTAAGAAGACAAGTAGAACAAAGACAATCAAGAATACTACAAGATCATCAAGACCAACTCCAGTTAAATGAATTTATTAATAAGAAATTAAATGAAATAAAAACATAAAAAAATATAATATATAATATATAATGAAAGCAATTCAAAATTACTATTATCTATATATTAATAGTGACGATAATATTACAGGTGCTACTAACTGTAAAAATATAAATTTCAATATGGATAGTATTTTACAGTCTGCTCCTAATAGACAATATATAGAAAATCAAGCATATTGTTATGTAAGATTATGTTATTTTGCTATGGATATTTCACCTGATAATGCTAATATAGGAACAACAACTACAATACAATTAAGAGTTGGAGGAACAATATTTCCTAATACATTTGAAACTTCACCATTATCAGCAACTAATTCTCGTAATTTAGGTTCAAGTAATATTTTAGGTGTAATACCAACTGGAAAAATTGACCCTCAGCACTATTATCTAGATTATTTATATTCTAATGTAGATTATGATAATACTTATGTTGTGATGGGTAATTTATTTAAAGGTCAATTAAATTTACAATTAACAGACCAAGATGGAACAGCATTAGCAGATACAATAACTAATAATATAAGTTATAATATGAAATTGGAAATATATTTTCCAGAAGATGAAGCATTTAATTTTAATAATAATACAAAAGATTTAATTGTAAATTGATTTTAGATTTTAAATATTTAAATGGAAAAACTAAACAATTATGAAGGATATTATATTAATAAGAATTTAGAAATATTTGGTAAAAGAGGTTTTAAATTAACTCCTTGTTTAAAACCAACAGGATATTTACAAATTAGATTTAAAATTAATGATAAACAAATTACAAAACAATTACATAGAGTTATTGCCGAACATTTTATACCAAATCCTAATCCAGAAGAATTTATAGAAATACACCATATTAATCATAATAGAACTGATAATAGAATAGAAAATTTATGTTGGATTAGTAAGACAGATAATTTACGAGCAACTCAAAATATAAAAGGTTATTGGTATGATAATAATAGAAAAAAATATAAAACACAAATTAGAATTGATAATAAAAAAAATCCTAAATTTTTAGGATATTTTAATACTGAGAGTGAAGCAAGGGCAAAATATGTTGAAGCATATAATAAAATTATGGAAAAATATAATAATACAAATTTATTATTAATTAATTAATTAATTAAATACTAATTAAAATTTAATTTAAATTTTTTTTTATATTTATATAATATAAATATGGAAGGTGATAATTCTACTACTCCAATAGAAATGCGTTTATCGGATGTCCCAGGGATGCCATCCCCTGAACTTGAACTCACATATGTAACTGCTATTCCTATGAATGGTTCTACCTTCACGGAAAATCAAGAAGTTCGTATTGGACTAAATGTTCCACAAGATTGTTTTGTTGATTTAAAACGAGCATATTTAAAATATAAAATTAATAATACAGGTGCTGCTCCAGTATTTTTAGACCCCTTAGTTGGAGGTGCTGCTGTAATTGATAATTGGAGAGTAATTGGTGGAACAGGAGCATTACTTGAAGAAGTAATCCACTATAATACATTTTATGCTGCTATGACTGCTAATAAAAATATTGATGTAGTTTCTACTATTCACCATTTATATGAAGGTGCTTCTAAGCGTCCAGGTAAAGCAGAGAAGGTAGAGACAGGAACTGCTGATTTAACTGGTGTTGGTTTAACCTCAATTACTAATGCTGAAAGCAGAATGATTACTCACCGTCCTCAATCTGCCTTCTTCAATGCTGATAGGTATATGCCCTTAGGATTTACTCAGGGACTCACTTATATATCTATGACCTTATCACAGAATACTACTGCTTTTATGTCTAATTCAGGAACTAATGCTGCTACTTATACTTGTAGTGAATTTGAATTACATTTACCTATCCTTAAACCTGGTCCTGAATTTGCTTCTATGTTCCGTTCTGCTATGTCTTCTGGTGTTCCTATCCAGATCCATTCTGTTGGAGTTCAAAACACACAACAGGCAATTCCTGCTTCTACAACTGGTGAAAATACATTAACCTTCTCTACTCGTAAAAGGTCTGTAAAATCATTAGTAAATTCTTTAAGACTTAGCACTGCTGTAACGAGTTCCCTTGCTAATTCTGTTAGTGGATTTTGTAATTGTGATATAAGTGAGTATAATTATTCTGTTGGAGGTATGCGTATCCCAGCACAGAGGATTAAAGTAAATACAGATGCTAACGGAAAAGACGCAGGTGAAATACTTGCTAATCAGCAATTAGCATTAGGTCATTTTAGCAGTGATTTAAGAGGTATTTGTTCTATTGACGCAAGACATAATGCCGACCCTGTTGAAACATATTTAATTCTTGACGAAAAAACAAGCAAGGAAGGAGGAAAAGCATTATTCAGTCTTGACCTTGAAAGTTATAACGCTGCCTTTGCTGGAAAGAACTTAGCAGGTCAGGGACTTCCTCTTGTATTCCACGCACAGACTGGTTCTAAGGGAATTCAAAATCAAGCAGCAGGTGCTGTATTATGTGACTTATATGTTATACACGATGTTGTTTATGTATTAGACGGTATGACTGGAGTAATTACAGCAAACTCTTAAATATATATAAAAAAAATATAATATAATAATAAATGAAGAAGAAGAAAAAAAAACTTACAATGAAATACATTTTACAAGAGATAGAAATAGCAAATATAATATTAGACGAGATAGATAAGGCAAATGGAGGTAATCCAGAGATAAAAAAACAAGCAAAAAAAAACTATTTTACAAGTGAGATTGCCCCACTAATACATGTTTTCAATACTAAATAATTCGCAGCGCAAAATTTTAAACCTTCATAGGAATTCAAACTTAATAATAATTTTTTTTATTTTTTTACTCCTCTACCCACTTATCAACATAACGACATTTTCGTTCTGTTGAGAAGACTACTTCACCATTTTTATATTGATAAACACCGTTAGCATATTGTCTATCTCTCATAGAATATACTTGATATTCAAATCTACCTATCTTAAATTCAAACCTATCCTTATTCACTTGAACCTTTTTTTCTGGGTCGTTATGTTTTCTAAATTTAATAGTCTTAGGACATATCTTCTCAACAATAAGTCCCTCGTTAATAGAAGAACAACCAACAAATACAACTGAACCAATAGGTAATTTATCCATAGGTATTTTATCATATACCTCGTTATCCATATCTACTAATTTTTGTGTATCACTTTCAATATATACCTTATTCATTTTGATAGTCGCTTTTATATTATTTATAGGGTTTGTAATTAACTTATGATACGAATTCTCGTCAATAGCACCCTTATTAAAATAATAGTCCAAATTAGGAAATACTTGTTTAAGTTCTATTGTCCTATCACTACGATTAGTTAATTCTGCGTATATTTCAATATTTAAATTATGAATTTTATAAAACTTCTTCCAGAATTCGTCTTGTAGAATATCGTGTATATTATCATACATATTAAATTTTTCCATATCCAATTGTAGTGACCCTTTACTTCCATAAATATTTTCAAATACAAGTCTATCATATTCAAAATATTTATCTAATTCACCTTCTACAAAATTCAAAGGAAGTATATTATACTTCTTGAAATAAGCATAAGGAAGTCTCAAATTACTAAGTTCTTGCTTAACTTCGTTAATTTTTGAAGAACGGTTAATAATACGGTTAAGGACTTGTTGATAGTGAGTAGTCATAATACTTGTTCTTGTTTGTGTATAGAGTGGGATACAGCAAAATCAATTTAAGAAAATATAAATCTATAAAATTTAAAAAAAAAAAAAAAAAATTTTTTTTATTTTCTGGGGAATTTGGAGACTTTTTTTTTCCGCTGCGACTGGCGATTGTCGAAGGGTTAAAAAAATAAAATTTAATAGATAATAGAATTTAAAATTGATCTTAAGTATAATTAAACTCTTGGACTATTCCACATATGTCTTACATCATCTTCAGGTATAAATACACAAGGTGACTTAATCAAATCTGTGTTTCTTACACACATTCTTCCCTTCTTACACTTCTCTACTGCTACAGAAGCACTAAAATTCCCTTTTAACATCATATCTACTTCTTCCATCCACTCCTTACTTGGTGGGTTATTAGATTTTCCTACTAATGATATAATACCCTTCTTAGGTTTTCCATATTCACAAGAAGGAGCGTTTGCTAACTTATTACTTGAAGGTTTGGACTTCTTACTACCAGCGTTACGAGACTTCTTACCCATAATAGTTTTTCTTGTTTGTGTATAGAGTGGGATACAGCAAAATCAATTTAAGAAAGTATAAACTATATCGCAGCGCAAAAAATTTAACCTCCACCTCCCCAGAAGTAAAATTTAATTTTTTTTTATTTTTTTTTTATTTAAGTTGTAATAATTTATATTCTATTAACAGAACTTCTATTTTGTTTAGACTGAAATGGTTTTACTATTCCAAAATCTTGATTATCAGCAATCTCATTTCTCAAATATTCAAGTGTTAATTGTTTTTCCTTATCATAAACACAATCCATATATTCGTTATAAGATATATAGATAGTGTATTTATATCTTAAATTTTTCTTCAATTGAATAATTGTTAAATTTTTATTTAGACTAATTGGTAATTCACACATTTTCCACTCGTGTTCTTCACCACGATTATTTTTTTTGTAGAAGTTAATAAGTTCTTGCTTAGTAGGATAAGACATAATAGACAATTCTTGTTGTGTATAGAGTGGGATACAGCAAAATCAATTTAAGAAAGTATAAACTATAAGGTCTATGAAAAATAAAAAATAAAAAAAAAAAAAAAAATATTTTTTAT
>Ga0316202_10002452_pt1 | contig 12213 bp, 10 predicted proteins | sample 3monrhotite_MG_FD_204934 | JGI IMG/M metagenome (GOLD analysis project Ga0316202, IMG submission 204934) | Microbial mat bacterial communities from mineral coupon in-situ incubated in ocean water Damariscotta River, Maine, United States -... | ecosystem: Environmental > Aquatic > Marine >... | reverse complement strand
TGGAATACTAGCTGATGATATGGGCCTTGGAAAAACAGTTCAAACATTAGCATTTTTACTACATGAGAAAAGTAGTAATAGACTGAATAATCCAGTACTTGTTATTGCTCCAACATCTTTGATGGGAAATTGGAAAAGAGAGGCAAATAAGTTTGCACCCTCACTTAGTGTTCTAATATATCATGGTCTAAATCGTCACAAAAAAAATGATGCCCTAAATAGTAGTGATATTGTCTTGACTACATATGCCCTAGCACAAAGAGATAAAGAGCTTTTAAGTAAAAAAGAGTGGTATTACATAATTTTAGATGAGGCACAAGCGATTAAAAACTCAAAATCTAAAATAGTAGGTGCACTAAAACACTATAAAGCTAAAAATAGATTATGTCTTACTGGAACTCCTATGGAAAATCATCTAGGTGAGATGTGGTCAATATATGATTTTCTAATGCCAGGTTTTCTAAGTTCAGAAAAATCATTTAAAGAGCACTATAGAGATCCTATAGAAAAAGATGGTGATAAAAAAATAAAAAATATTTTAACCAAGAGAATAAATCCATTTATGTTAAGACGTAAAAAGAGTGAAGTAGTAAAAGAGCTCCCAGCAAAAACTGAGATGATACGCTCTACAACGTTTGAGCATGCACAAGCTAAACTATATGAGACAATTCGTGTTACTATGGAAAAAAGAGTACGTGATATGATTGCACAAAAAGGTGTGGGACAAAGCCATATTACAATGCTAGATGCACTACTTAAGCTTCGTCAAGTATGTTGTGATCCGCGACTGCTAAACATGGATGAAGCAAAAAAAATAGGTCAATCTGCAAAACTTGACATGGCTATGGAGTTAATTGATGAGCTGCTTGAAGAGGATAGAAGAATACTACTATTTTCACAATTTACCTCAATGTTAAAACTAATAGAAGAGCGTTTAAATGAAAAAAGAATTAAATATACAAAACTTACTGGTCAGTCTAGAAAACGCGATGAAGTAATTGAAAAATTTCAAAATGGTGATGTTGATGTCTTTTTAATTAGCCTAAAGGCCGGAGGAGTTGGACTTAACTTAACGCAAGCAGATACAGTTATACATTATGATCCTTGGTGGAATCCTGCTGTTGAAAACCAAGCAACAGATAGAGCTCATAGAATAGGTCAAGAGAGAAAAGTATTCGTCTATAAATTAATTATAGAGGGAAGCGTTGAAGAAAAAATCCTTGAACTGCAAAATAAAAAGCAGTCTCTTCAAGACGCAATTTTAAGTGACAAATCAGGAGCCACGGGACTAAATGGCGATGATATTGCAAAGCTTCTAGAATAAAAAGCTATTGCAAAAGTACTAATTTCGTACTGTATAAGAGATTCCAATTCTAAAACCTAGATGATCATCTGCACTAGTTGGGTCATCACCTTGTCTAGCATCTGAGCGAATATTATGTCCCTCTTTAATTTCATCTGGCGTTTGTCCAAATCTTCCAGCACTTCCCGCCCAAGATCCACCTTTTTGCATTTTAACAGTTTTATCTGCTGTATATACTGGATCTGTCACTTCATCTGAAGTATAATCATAAGCTGAATCATATACCCAATCATTTAAGTTCCCGGCCATATCTAAAACACCAAATGCAGATTTTCCAGCAGGATATGCATCAACTGGTGAGATAATTGCATAACTATCTGTCACGCCATTATGTATATGTGATTGCTGTAAATTTGCAAAATATTTTTTAAATGTCTCATCTGCATAATTTGCTTTCGTTCCATCAGGCAGTGCACTCCCCCACGGATAAGGACGGCCGTCACTACTTCTAGCAGCATATTCCCACTCTGCTGCTGTAGGAAGAGTGAACTTTAGACCTGTTTTAGTTGACAACCAATTAGTATATGCAATAGAATCATTCCAACTAACACTATTTACTGGGTATTTATCACCTATTTTAAGCTCTGTATGAGCGGCTAAAAGATCCTTAAATGAATTATCCCAGTAATAACCCTGCTTTTGTACAAAGCCCTCCTCAGTAATGCTATAGACGAATGGCCCTTTGTTTGTACTACCTAGCATCTCTGTTTTATAGTTAGTCTCAGTTACAAATTTTCTATATTGACCGATTGTCACTGGAGTTTTTGCAATCCAGTAATGGTTAAGATTTACTTTATGCTCAGGATATGGTAGATATATACCACCTGTCTCAATTGTTGAATATTTACTATTACCCATTGTAAATGAGCCAGCTGGCACATAAATCATCACTATATCATCGCCAAAATCAGCTTCCCAATAACCTGATGAATTTTTGATTAAAGTTTTAGCTCTATTTTTAATAAAACTAAGTTCTGCTTCTGAGCTTCTTGTTGTATCTGTATCTGGCGATGTATCTACACTGCTAGAAGATAAATTACTGTTTGTATCTAATGATAGTGTTGAACAGCTTTTAAAATTAACCCAAAAGCCTTTTGCTTTAGCTATAGATGTAACAAGACTAGCCTTACTTGGTTCGTATGAACTCCAATTTGAATTATTATATACCCATACACTACTCACACAATCTTGTGTAAATATTGCCATATTAGAGATATTTTCAGTAGCACCAAGAAGTTTCCAGCCTTGCGATACAGTTATAGTTTGTCCAGTTAATGCAGAGTAACCAACTAAAAGTGGTATTAATAAATTTTTAAATTCCATTTATACTATCTCCTAAATAACTTAAATAAAGCTCATTTTTGGGGAAGTTTACTAACTTATCTGTTACGTTTGACTTATAATATGTTTTTGATAGTCAAAAGTTACAATATCAATACATTGCTCTATGCTATAAATATTTAAATCTATTCACATTCGTGACGCATATATGAGATAAACTCACTAAAATGTTCTATAACGCTTTGCAATAACTCTTCATCATCACTACTAAATTTATATGGTTCACTTATTTTGTTCAAAATTTGAATGATACCAACTCTATTTTTACGCTTATCTAAAATCGGTGTAGTCATCATAGTCTTTGTTTCATAGCCTGTTTTTGTATCAATTTGATTAAAAAACATCGGATGATTTGCTACATCGTTTATTATTTCAGATTTTCCACTCCTAAAGACATGACCTGTAATACCTAATGAGTCTGGAATTTCTAAAAAACTTATACCATCAATGTATGCGCTCCAAAAACTTTTACTATTGCAATCATGAATATAAACTGTACATCTATCTGCGCCAATATAACGCTTTAACTCCTCAGATAGATAATGTACCTTTTGAACAAAATCTACATTACTATGGAGTACGCCCTCAAGGTCAATTAAAAAGTTTTGAAATCGATTGTTCATTGCGATATAATCTCCTTTATGTTAGACAAAAAAGCACTCCTTCAAATTATCTCTCAAAAGAGTGACTCAATTGAAATTCATTGCAGTGGTGCATGGAATCATGATACTATTTCTGAAGCTAAAAAGCAGTTATTATCCCTAAATGATAACGATAATTTTTCTAATATACTTTTTGATTTCAGTGGTGCTGAACTTTTTGATTCAGCTGGTATGTTGTTAATTGTAGAGACTATAAATGCTAATGTCGCACGTGGTGTGGCAGTAACATTCATAAATATGCTCCCAGTTCATCAACGAATGCTCGTATTCTACCGAAAACATTATGTTAGCCCAACCGATAAGCATGATATTCACACACCAAATATTTTTGAACGTACAGGCAAAACGGTATATGAAAGTTTAAAAAACTTTAATGCATTCACCCAGTTTATTGGACAAAGCATATGGCATCTACTCCTTTTATTTAGATTTCCATCAAGATTTAGATTTGACGCACTTGTTAAACATCTACACTCTTCTGGTTTTCAAGCTATTCCAATTATAGCTGTAACTAGTTTTTTAGTAGGACTTGTTGTGGCATATCAAGGATCAACGCAACTGCAAAAATTTGGTGCAAATATTTTTATAGTTGAGATGGTCTCAATTTCCATGTTTCGTGAGCTAGCTCCAATGATAACAGCTATCGTAGTAGCTGGAAGAAGTGCTAGTGCATATACTGCTCAGATTGGGACAATGAAGATAACTGAAGAGATTGATGCAATGCGTACGCTTGGTTTTCACCCTTTTGACTTTTTAGTTCTTCCTAGAATGCTTGCATTAATGATTGCAATGCCACTAATTGTATTTATAGCTGATTTAGTTGGAGTATTCGGTGGCATGCTTGTAGCACAGACGCAACTAGATTTAAGCTTTTCTGAATTTATTGGGCGTATGCACACAGAAGTTGAACTTAAAAATATAATGATAGGACTTTTTAAAGCACCTCTCTTTGGACTTTTAATTGCGGCCATTGGTTGCTTTAGAGGTTTTCAAGTTACTGGAAGTACAGACAGCATAGGTACACAAACAACAATAAGTGTAGTTAACGCAATTTTTTGGGTAATCGCAATAAATGCACTAATTTCAGTAATGCTTACGGAACTTGGCATATGAGTGTCTTAATTCGTACTGAAAACTTAGTAACGCGCTTTGGCGATACACTTATTCATGATAAGTTAAATTTTTCCATCAAAAGTGGTGAGGTTTTTGGACTTTTAGGTGGTAGTGGAGCAGGAAAGTCTACACTAATGCGTCAAATGATAATGCTCGAACAATTTGCAGATGGTGATTTACATATATTAGGCAAGCCACTTAAAGGAATTAGTACAAAGGCCGCACAGTCACTTAGACTTCAATGGGGTGTCCTTTTTCAATTTGGTGCGCTTTTCTCTTCACTTAGTGTTTTAGAAAATGTTGTAGTTCCATTAAAAGAGTATACAAGTTTAGACAAAGAGCAGATGTACTCAATTGCAAAAGCAAAGTTACGCATGGTTGGGCTTCCAGACCGTGTGATAAAACTTAACCCATCAGAGCTTAGCGGTGGGATGAAAAAACGTGTAGCACTTGCCCGCGCTCTTGTAATGGATCCAAAATTACTATTTTTAGATGAACCAACAAGTGGCCTAGACCCAGCAAGCGCACGTGCCTTTGACAGATTGATTGTTGAATTAAAACATATGTTTGGTTTGACGATAGTAATAGTCACACACGACTTAGACACGATTAAAAATGCTCTCGATAGGTTCATTATTCTTTATGAGAAAAAAATTTTGATTGAGGGAGACATGGAAGATGTTAAAAGTATGAACCACCCCGCACTAGATCACTTCTTCACGTCACATTAGGGAAAAATATGGAAAGTAAAGTTAAATATACCATTGTCGGAGTCTTTGTTTTTACAGTAGGCTTTTTACTCGCTGCATTTATATTTTGGATGGGTAAGTATGGTGCCCAAAGTGCTGAACACGACTGGTACAAAATTTTTATGAAAGATTCTGTGTCTGGACTAAATAAGGAATCTCCTGTTAAATTTAGAGGTGTTGAAGTAGGACAAGTTGAAAGTATTAAAATAAATAAAGATAATTCAGAAGAGGTAGAGATAGTTATTAGAGTTGAAAAAAACACACCTATCAAGAAAGACAGTATTGCTATTCTTAGTTCTCTTGGAATCACAGGTCTGAGTTATATTGAGCTAAAAGGTGGTTCAAATGCTTCTGAACGACTACTTAGCTCAAAAAAAGAGCCATCAATTATAAAGTCAGAAGCCTCTTTGTTTAGTAGATTAGAAAACTCTGCTTTTGGCATGACAGATAGAATTGAAGATACACTCAAAAGAGTTCAGGTACTAATGAATGATAAAAATTTAGAGCATTTTCAAAATATTTTAACAAATCTTAATGAATTAACAGTTGTTCTTAATGATAGAACTAAAACTCTTTTAAGTCAAAAAAATGTAAATAACATAACCAATGTCGTTGAAAGATTAGATAAAATCAGTAGCGCTATTGATGAAAAGCAGATAGTCTCATTATTAAAAAGTACAGAAGAGACAGAACAAAAAGCAATCACCCTATTAACCACTCTTAATTCTACAGTTCAAGAATTCAATACAACTCTCAGTAGAGGTGATTATAATTTTGAGCAGATGACGGCACAAAGTAGAATATTGGTAAATGATGTGCTGTTTCAGATGAAAACACTTGGCTATGATATGAAAGATGTACTACAACAATTAAAAAGAAGTCCAAGTGATATATTCTTCAAAAGACAGACAAAAGAACTTGGGCCAGGAGAGTAGATATGAAATTTTATAAAAGTATCAAAAATATTGTAATAGCATTTGGAGCTCTATCTGTTTTCAATGGTTGTATTGGAACTACAGTGCCTCCTATGAACAATTATGCTTTTAAATGCAATGATAGCTTAATAGAAAAGGTCGAACAGAAACAGTACAATGATACACTAAAAATATCTTTGCCAAATACTTCATCAGCACTAACAAGAAGAGATATAATTTTCCATACAGACAATGGCAAAATTGGAAGTTATGCCTATAGTCAATGGGTAGATACTCCTGCTGATTTATTGCAAAATATACTTTTGAGGACTCTCATTACATCAAACTTATTTACAGCTGTTGTAAGGTCATCATCTAATGTTGAATCTGGCTTGCAGCTAGAGAGCGAAATACTCCAATTTGTTCACAAAGTAGATACAAAAAGCGTTGAAGTTCAAATTGTATTAACACTGCTTGATCAGACTAGTCGTAAACTACTTAAAGCTAAACTTTTTTCATATTCTATAAAGGTAGAAAAAAACAACGCAGAAAATGCTGTAAGTGCCTTTAATAGCGCGATGAACAATCTTCAAAAAGATATTATTATCTGGCTTTCTAACTCTTAATTTCAGTTATTGTAAAACTAAAAGTAGATCCTAGATTCTCTTGGCTATCTATTTTAAGAGATAAAGAGTGTGCTTTTAGTATAAAACTTACGATTGACAATCCCAACCCAATAGAGTTATCCCAAAGATTTTTATCTACTCTATAAAACTTTTTAGTTATTTTATCGATATCTACCTCAGCAATACCAATCCCTCTATCTTTTATACTCAGCATATTTTTATCTAATATAACTTCAATATCATCTTGTGAATATTTCAATGCGTTGTCAATTAGATTAATCACTGCTAGTTCTATAAGAGTTTTATCAGCATTAACTGGAGTGCTTATGCCCTTATAGATAATAGTGCGTTCTTTATATTTTTTTTCCATATCTTGAACAGAATCTTTAACTACATCGTCTAAATCAAAATAGTCACTACTTGGCGTAAAATCATCATTATCTAGTGAAATTGATAAAGATATTCTATCAAGCATTGTATTTATTTTCTGACCATTATTTACAATTTTTTGTAAGAATCTCTCTCTTGTCTCACCTTGGCAACCTGGATCATTATGAAGTGTTTGCGCATAGCCTATCATAGATGCTATTGGATTTTTAAATTCATGGGACAAAGATGAGACTAGCATATTTCGTTGCTTGTTCATAAGACGAAGCTTTGCGGTATATTTCTGTTTTTGTCTATCTCTTTTGTGGAGCTTTAGAGCTAATCTTTCCAAATACTTTGTAAGTACTGAAAATTCTCTAGAGTATGTTTTAGTTGGAATTATTTTATAATTTTTTTGTGCAATTTGTTCTAAATGTCTCTCTAATACACCCAAATCATTTGCAATACGACGACTAACTCGGTAATTAATTGCCATTCCAACAAATATAAAAACTGCAAAAAGTGGAGTTATATTTAACCAAAGTGCATAAAACTTTTCTAAAATAATGCTAATTGAACTAGAGAGTCTTATATATATAATTTTATCTTCAAAAAGGATTTTTTTTGCAACATACAAACGATCATCTTTTGTTGTTTTTGAATACCTAACTGAACTGCCAATACCATCTTTTTTTGCCTGAACAATCTCTTCTCTTTTCGCATGATTATCCATATTTATTCTACTATAATGGCTCTCTGCTAATACATGGCCTCTTTGATTAATAATTGTTGCGCGAAAGTTTGTCTCTTTTTTAATATTTGACACAAGTCTATCTAGGTCCTCTCCAGGATGCAGTTGCATTGAGACTAATTCTATACTATTTAGTATGTACTCTTTATGTTGCTTAACTTCAAGATACCTAAGCGTAAGATAACTAACAATAGCAGTTAACGCTAATGTTATTGAAAATATAATAATAAAATGTATTAAAAATATTTGATTTAGTCTTAGCACACTGTATACCCTACTCCACGTACTGTTTTAATATAATTTTTATCTTTATCTGGATCAATTTTTTCTTTTAATCTATTTATACCTACATTTACAGTTCGATTTTGATTACCTATGTCATTATTCCAAACATTCTCTAGTAAAAAGTCTCTGTCTAATACAACATTTTCATTTTCTATCAATGTTTTAAGAAGATCAAATTCAAGTTTAGTTAACTCAATATATTTATCTTCAATCATCACTTCTCTACTTTTAAGAGACATTATAATATCTCGATAGGCAACAGTTTCACTGTTTTTAAGTGTTCTCTTAAGCATAGCACCTACACGTAAAAGAAACTCTTTCATATTAAATGGTTTAGTAATATAATCGTCACCACCACTTAAAAAGCCCTCTTCTACATTCTCATAGCTACTTTTTGCAGTAAGGTATATAACTGGTATGCTTATGCCATTTTTCCTCAATTTAGATATAAATTCACTACCTTCAACTCCAGGAAGATTTCTATCCATAATTATTAAGTTTACTATCTCTTCTTGTAAAAACTGCTCAACTTTTTTTGTATTCGTAAAGCCGATAGTCTCATAATCACTGTTTTTTAGATTGTACTCTAGAAGCTCTAACATATCCTCTTCATCTTCTACAATCATAATTAGTGGTTTCATTTTACGCCCTTTTTACTAATGTGCTATTATAATCTTTCCTTGTAATATTTTGGTAACATTAAGAGTATTTTTGTTTATGAAAATTATAAATTATTAGCAAATTAACTGAATTATTAAATATAATAACTAAAACTTATTTTAAATATAACTTGTGCAAAATAATGGTATACTTATTGCTAGAAATGTAACAAGATTTATAAGGAGGAATCCATGAATTTTCTAAAATTTCTATCTACAAATACCTTATTTGTTTTATCACTTTTTGGCGTATACGCAATTTTGGGTTCGATTATACTACTAAGTATATTTTCTATACCAATTTATGACATGGTAGATATGCTAACATTAATAATTTTTTCGGTGATTATTGGAGGAGCTCTTAGCTTTTTAACAATGATTGCAATAGTTATAAAACGTAACTATAAACATTTCTCAATTTAAAATAAAACATACATTAGATATTTTATAGGTAGCTACTGCCCTCTAAAGAGGGCATAGGTTCTATTTTAAAGTTATAGCTTCAACTCTCTTGCTGGCTTTCCATGATAATAGCCTTGTGAATAATCTATCTCAAGCTCATCTACAACTTTTTGTATCTCTTTTGTAGCAACGTACTCCGCAATAGTTTTCATACTGTTTTTCTTAGCAAACATAACAATTGTCTCAACTACAGAGCGCATATTTTTATCTGTATCTATTGTCTTAATAAGTGATCCATCTATCTTTATAAAGTCTGCATTAAGTCTTATCAAATACTCAAAATTGGAATATCCCGTTCCAAAATCATCTATTGCTATTTTCATACCATTTTCTTTAGCCTCTTTTATAAATGTTTCAACCGTATCAAATGATTCTATACCTTCTGATTCAACTAATTCAATTACAACTCTATTTTGCACTCCATGCTGTTTAGCAAGTGTAAAAAAGTATTCTCCAATATTGTGCATAATAATATCTTCTGCACTAAGGTTAACTGAAAATTCATACTGACTATTTTCAAACTTTTTAAATGCTTGATCAACTACAATTCGAGTTAACGACTTGTAATGACGTGTTTTCTTTGCTATATCTAAAAATATAAATGGGGAAACCTCTTTACCATCATCTTCAATAAGTCTCATTAATGTCTCATATTTATCTATCTTACGAGTTTTATTGTTGTATAGAGGCTGAAAAAATGCTTCAATTTTATTATTATTGATTGCATTTTTTATTTTTTTTGTCAAATCCAAGTTCTTCTTGTACTCAATATCTGTAGATATTTCATCACTGTATATAACAATGTCTTTATTATTCTTTTTAGCATTTTTATGAGCAATATCAGCATGGCTAATAACATGATCTGATGACCTTGAAAGACCACAAGTAAGCCTTAATGCAATAATATGTTCTCCAATTATTATTTCAGAATGATTAAACCTACTAAAGAATTCTTCTATATTATTGATAAATTCTAACTCATTTACAGTCGTAGATGTACAAACGACAGAAAATTCATCACCACTAAGATGAAAAATTTCAATACTCTCATCACTAAAAAAGTCAAATAGTTTATTTCCAAGATTTACAATAACCTTATCACCAATCTGATGACCATAAAAATCATTTATCTCTTTAAAATAGTGTATATCAATAATTGCTAATGCTGAAAGTGGATGCTTTTGTATCACCTCTAGCATCTTAAATCTATTTCCAAAACTAGTTAAAGGATCGGTTAAAAATGTCTTTTTTAACTCCTCTTTTGAATTAACCAACTCTGTAACATCATCACGAAGAGCTATATACTCAATAATTTTATTATGATTATTAGTAATTGGTACTATAGTAATATTTGCATAGAATGTTGTTCCATCTTTTCGCATATTCTTAAGAATTCCATGCCAAATATTTCCATTTTTTATTGTTTTCCACATATTTTTAAATGTCTGTTTTGGAGTATTTGGATGTCTAAAAATATTATGAGGTTTTCCTATCAGCTCATCTTGAGAATAGCCTGTTATATCACATAGAGCTTGATTTACATAGGTAATATTGCCATCTAAATCGCTTTTTGAAACAATACTTCCTGCATTTACAGCTTTTACATACTCCTGTGTTGTTTTTGAAGACTTTTGTACCTTTATAAATTCATATAGTAGTGACTTTAAAAGACGATTTATCGTATGTGCAATACTACCAATTTCATCTTTTTGGTTCATATTAATCTTAAGCCTATTTAGTTCTGAAAAGCTTTGTTTATTAGAAAGACTATTTTTAATATCTTCCATCGCATTATTGAGATTATTAATTGGCAATTTAATATTGTAATGGAGCACCGATACTAAAAATATAAGAACAAATATTGCTGCTATGGACATAATTAGCACTTGAGTTTCCAAACTCTTTTTGGCATCAGTAACAAAAGAGTTAACTAGATTATTTGGTAATGCAACTAAAACAATACCTACTTTTTCATTCATCACATCAAATAGTGGCATAGCCGTTATAAAGTATTGACCCTTAATTAAATAATCACTCTTTTCTATCTTGCTTAAGTCATCTTTATCAAGCATTGAAGATAGTTCTTGATTTGTATTTGAAACTTTCTGAGACAGATACATATCTCCAACCATAGGAGTTTTTGTATCAAATTTTTTAAATCTCTCTGATGGAAAAGTTAAAAATATGAGACTATACTCATTATCTTCTAATGCATTAATGACAACTGAATTAAATCCTTGTATAAATTCAACACTACCGAGATACTCTTTTCCATTTATAATTGGTGCAACTCCACGTAAAAGCATCCCAGCCCTGCCTGGTTCAATAACTGCTATAGGTTTATGATTTTTTTTAACAAAATTTAAAGAATCTCTAAAAGTTGATAAGTCATCACCATACTCACTTAATTTCCAATGACGGATAAAACTTCTTACATTTTTATCATGAATATGTATTTTTATATTTTTATAGTCTGAATTTTCTCTAAATTGAGATGAAAGGTTTTGTAAGTAATCAAATAATGTATCTCTACTATTTTTATTAAGTGCTTTAATAACAGACTGGTTCAAAGAGAGACTAATAGCATTTGTTAATCCAATTTGTCTCTTCTCTTTTAAGCTCTGTTTAATATAGAGTTGCATCTGCTTTAGTGTATCCTGCCTTGAATGCCTCTCTATATTTTTTAACTCAAAATATGAGTTTAAGATAACAACACTAATAGCGAACAAAATTGTTAAAATTACAGGCAGATGGATTTTATATGCAATTGGAATATCTTTTAAACTTTTCATTATTGATCCTTTCGCAAAAACTTTGTTTGATTATATTTAAATTTAGTTTTAAAAAATATTAATAATATCTTTTAGATTATAATTTAACTATTTATAATTATATTATCTTCTTCTGTTTTTACGAGTTCCA
>Ga0316202_10002451_pt1 | contig 12214 bp, 10 predicted proteins | sample 3monrhotite_MG_FD_204934 | JGI IMG/M metagenome (GOLD analysis project Ga0316202, IMG submission 204934) | Microbial mat bacterial communities from mineral coupon in-situ incubated in ocean water Damariscotta River, Maine, United States -... | ecosystem: Environmental > Aquatic > Marine >... | reverse complement strand
CTAAAGAATTTATTAAAGCAATTAATTACGAAGTTGCAATGCGCCGAATGATTGATTTGTCACATAGCGTTGATAGCAAACAAAGTATGGAGTCTATATCTTCTGTTATTTTAAGCGGTCAGCTATCTGATTTAGATGGCCCTAATGCTTTAGCTGTTGCTGCTGAACTGCAAGCTATTTTTAATTTATCTAAGAACGGCAGCACTGAGGAAGGCAGAAACAGTTTAGAAGAAAAATGGAGAGAATTTGCAACTGCTGAAATTGCTTTAAAAGATAATCAGAAAGAGGCACAAGAGGCGTTAAGTTTACAGAACTCCTTTCTTAATCCTGAAATTCCACTTTATGGAGATCGCAACGAAGCTCAATCTGCATATGAATCGTTTTTAGTTGAAATGAATAACGGGTATCAACTACCTGTTGATGCTTTTACTGATATAAATAAATACTTGTTTGCAGAGCCAGATTCAGAGGAAGCTAGAGTTGGTCAAATTATTGGAACCATTATTGCAAACAAGCATAAGATTGTACCAAAAGCATTAACTCAGCACTTAAAGAGACTTGCTGCAACTTTGCCAAGTAACGAAGCAAATATAGATGGTGCCGTTGTTCTTTGGAGAAATCTAAGTAGTTTTTCCTCAGTGCGCGGAGAAAAGAGAGCGCCAGAATTAGGGCTTGATCCGTCTGAAATAGCTATGCTGGACACCTTAGTTAAGTTTAGGGATCAGTACGGCACACCTGCGATTGAAGCTGCAAGGATTGCTGAAGTTGACCAATTAAGAACTGAAGGTACTGGTATTGCAAATGAGTTGCATCGGTATGCTGGTATAGAAGATGGCAATTTTGAAACATGGCTTTCTCAACGGCTTCAAGAAAATAGCATTTCTTTGTTTAAACAAACTGGTGACAATCAGGTTTTTGCTGATGACCTAAGGGATTACGCTTATGGAATTTTAGCTGCTGAACGTAGATTGGGCAAACGTTACAGTGAGAAAGATTTTGAAAAAAGTATGAAAACTTTTTACAATAACTCTTACTCAAGAAGTTATGTTGGCATTGACCCTAGTTTTCCAAACAACACTGCTACGTTAAATAGTCCCGAAGATGCGTTAGGCTCTGACCTTCAAGCTGTTAATGTTTTAGTTGCTGAAATAATACTTGGTTCTAATCGTCAAAGTTCTAACATAGTTGATCCCAAAAATATCATTCCATTAATGCCAGTAAAAGCAAGTCAGGATACTTTTGTAGCAGATGCAACGTCACTTTTAGGTGGCTCAGATGCTACATATAATAGGTTGAGTGATATTTCTTATGATGAAGATTACGTTCAAACAGTAGATCATAGAGATTTTCACAGTGGAAAACGTGATGGTGTAAGATTAGATTTAGCTGCGGCTCCCAAGTCTAGCAAAGAAAACCCTGTTTTTTGGGTGTATCAAACTGCTAAGAATGGAGAGCCTGAGTTAGTTATGATTAATGGAAAGCCTTTAAGCATTGATATGGGCAATCCAGAAACGATGAAATACATCCAAACTTACAATGACAATCGCAAGAAAATTCAAATGAAAGAGGATTTAAACCAAGAGTACATTGATGGTTATGGAGAATTAGATACTGCTATTGAAACAGCAAGTCTATTAGAAGAACAGCAAAAGACAACAGTTAGGCAAGTAGTGCCTACTGATTGGAAAAATGCACCTAAAACAGATCAGCTTATTGCTTTAACAATAAAATCTTTGCGTCAAGGCAATGGTTATTTAGATTCATCTAGCGAAGAAGTTTTAGCAATTTTGCCATCAAGCGATCATACTAATACAGCTAGAGATAGCTGGTTAAGTGGGGCAGAAGAAGTTGTTAGAGATCGCATGAGAGGTATGGCTACTACTTTTGAGGATAAAATAACTACTGCGGCTATGAACGGTACTTTAAATTTAGGCTCTAGTGAGTTTCAAGCTGATCTTGCTAACGCTTATTACATTACTGACAAGGAAGAATTTGTTGCAAGAGTTCAAGACCGCATTGATGCAAGGGTTGAGGGTAAAGCTACAATTCAAATGCTAGTTGATCAACAAATTTCAAATAATGAAAAAGAAGAAGTTTTACAATCTACAGCAGCCGCTTTAGCTTTAGAATTAACCCCTGCTGAAAAAGCAGAAATTTTAAATAAAAAAGTAACCGCTCAAGCAGAAGAATTGGAGCGCGTTACAAAATTAGCAGTCACAGAAGATTCAGTTGAATTGCCATTAGACGAAGCTAACATGCCATTTAAGTCTCTTGATCCAATAGTAAGAAGCGGACTTAAAGCTGTTGTAAAAGCCAAACGAGGTCAAATGTATCTTAAGTGGAAACTTGGTATGTATAAACGGATGCCACCCGCAAGGATTCCTGCTATGGAAAAATACGCAAATGAAAATGATTTAACAAATTATGACTTGCAAGAGTTATACGCGCTATCACAGGAACGATAATATGAGTACTTACGCTCAACTATCTGAAAGTCTTTTTACCACTGAAGAATTGCCAGATGTTAAACTGCCTAAGTTTAACCAACAGTTATATTTAGCGCAGCCTGAAACAAAACCGTTTGTGCCTGAGACTTCTTTTTCTTCTTTGGTTAGCGATAATTTCAATTCGCAAATTGATATGTTGTTAAACGCTTCGTATCGTATTCCGTTTACTGCTGATATATTTGGCGACACTACTGCTAACGAGGGTTTTAATGTTTATGATTACAAAAAAGAAATAGACCCTAATCATTGGCCCGAAGTGCAAACGGCTGTTAGTCTTGAGCATATGCGGTTTATGCAACAATACAAAGTAGCAGAAGAAGAACGTTACAACCGTTATCAACATTCTTCTTGGTCAACCGCATTATTAGCTATGCCGTTTGATATGTATAACGCAATTCCGGGCGTTGCTGCTTTAAAGTCAACGGGAATGGTAGCTTCAATAGGTAACGCTGCTCTCAGCAACTTTTTGGTATCTGGTGGCGAAGAAGCAATACGTCACTATGGGGGTGTTAATGCAAGCATTGAGGCATCGGCCCTTAATATAACTGCCGCAACTGCGTTTGGTGGATTAATAGGTGGGTCTGTTGACTTAGGCAAATCATTACATCGCAATTATTGGGTTGATGCAAAAAGAAACAATCGTCACAACCAAGTGCAGATAGAGGTGTTGGCTAATTTGCAAGAATTAGCTGCAAATGGCCCTGCAATTAAAGCCGCCAATCGTGATGTTAAAACGCTAGAGGGTGTTAAAATATCTGACTTAGAAGATATAGATATTAATGACTACATTATTAGCCTTACAAAACGCATTGATGGTTTACAAAAAGGCATTAAGCAAAACACTTTACTTTTAGAAAAAGGCGTTAATAAAGACGGTCTCCCGCTATCTGATAAAGCTATAGAAAATGCAAATAGAGACATTGCAAATATGGAAAAAGGTACTATTGAAGCCTCTGTAGAAAAACAAAAGTTTCTTGATGAATCGGCTTTGCGTTTAATAGATAGATCAACTGTTGATGGTTACGTTGATTTACACAGATTAAAGGCTAGTGCTTGGAATCCTTTACCTTCTCCGTTTAAAACGCTTATGCTGCTTGATCCAATTAAAGATGTTAAAGACGGCAAACCTATTTGGCATGGCCTTAATATGCTTAAAGATTCAATGATGCGTATATCTGGTGATGGCGGCAGACTTACAGAGGGTAATGTTTTAGGCTTTGCTAATCCGCAATCTGTTTACACTGTGTCTAATATGGAAAAACGTCATTGGAAACAGGTTATGACTGTTCGTGCTGAAACTTTTGCAGAGCATACTAACGCTACAAAAGTAAATGTCATGGGCATGAATCATACTAGCATGATGCGTAGAGTTTCTGGTAATGGGCCAACGCTTGAGCAATTTGGCAGGGAGGCATTACGCAAAAGAGCCAATGGAGAGGCTGGAGAAAGTGCTGCTGAAGCGCGTTTTATAACTGAGATTGATAATTTTTATAGTATGTGGGGTGAGCGTTTAGATCAAACTGATCTTACTGGCAATAGAGCAAGAGTTGAGCAAGAGATTAGGTTTTTAGAAATTGATCGTGATAGAATTAATGATCGATTAGAATTGCCTATTGATCCTATTACTGGTCAAGACCCATTGCCGCCTCGCACACGCGGCTATTTTGAAAAGCGACTTAAAGATAACTTAGAAGAAACCGCATTATATAAGTCTGCTCTTGAGATTATTAACTCTGGCACTTCTAGGGGGCAAACAAGAGAGCCATTCTTTAATAGGATTTGGGACATTGAAAAGATGAGAGCCAATCCTGCTGAAATTAAACGCATACTTAAAGAGTATTTTGCTCAAGAAGGTTCTATTCCTCATTACGATAGAAAGAAAAAGCTATTTGTACGCAAAAAAGTAAGTGCAAAAAACATAGATGAAAACGTAGATAATATATACAATGCTATTGTTGATGACCCTGATCCTTTAAATCCAGATATGATTTCTGGCTTGCAAGATAGTTTGCGGTTAGCTCATAGAATGATTGATATACCAAATGCAAAAGTATTTGATTTTATTCACACTGATCCTGTAATGATTATGCAGAATTATACTAATAGAGTTGCGCCTGATTATCACTTTGCCAAGATGTTTGATGGCAAAACTCCTGCAAAGGTCTGGTCTGAAATAGAAGATCAGTTGCGCGTTGATGGATACAGCGATGATTGGATTAATAAAGCACGTTTAAACTGGGTTACAAACCAGCGCAGAGTAATGGGTACTGTGTACGATGATCCTACTGATATGAGCATAAAACGTGCAACATTGCTTAAAGAAATAACTTCTTTAAATTATCTTACCACCTCTGGTCTTGCGTCTTTTGCTGATTTTGCTCGTATTATTATGGATCATGAAAAGATGGACGTTTTGTCTATGGCCCTTAACGTGTTTACCAACAGAGAAACACGCGCAGCTATGCGAGAGTTTGGGGATGATTTTGGTGAGTCACTAGATATGTATAATGGTTCTGTGCAAAACAGAATCAGTGACAGCCTTACAAATAATGTTAATTCTGCGGGTATGTGGAATAATATTAAGCAAGCTGGTCATATTATGAATGGTCTTGGCCCACTGACTCAATTCTTTAAACAGTTTGAAGGGGGATTACGCGCTCATAAACTGTTAAAAGTATCAAAAGCTATGGCTGATGGTAGCGCAACTCAATTTGAAATAGAATATGCTGCTCGTCATGGCCTTACTATAGCTATGATGAAGGAAATTGTTGCTAAGGCTCCAATACAAGAAACAAAGAATGGTCAATTACTTCCTAATATGACTGAGTGGACTACTTACAGTCAAAATAGGGTGTCTCAAGAAACAACTGAGGCGTTTCGTGCTGCTGTTAATCAAGGTGTATTAAATACTATTGTGTCTGCAACGCCAAATGACCGCCCAATGATAGCTGATGGCATTGTTTATCTGCGTACAAGCACTGCAAAGATGATACCTTGGGCTTCTAAGCTGCCAGAAGATGGTACTATGAAGGGTTACGTTAAGATTGAATCTGGTTATATGACTTTACCGTTTCAATTTTACTCATTTATGTTTGCCTCAATGAATAAAGTTACTGCGGCTTATACATCTGGTGCTGTTTTAAACAGAGTAAGCGGTGTAACTGCTGCTATGGGGCTTGGTTATCTTTCTGCTTACGCAAAAATACCTGATTACATTTGGGATGAAATGTCCTCACGCGATAGGATGCTAAGAGCGTTTGATTATAGTGGCCTTGGGTCTTTATATAGCGGTGTTATTTATGATTCTATGCAGCAACAACTTGCATTAAATCAGGAGCCGTTTCTTAGCAAACATCTTGGCATTGAGCCTAAGTTTAGACCTAACTATGAGCAACAAAACCTTCCAGCATGGGTAGATTCTGCCACTGGAGTATTGGGTGCTGGCACATCAACTTTGCAAGACGCTGCTGAGGCTATGACTCATTTTGGGGTTCCACTTCTTGGTGATGATACTGAATACAAAAAAGGTTTCTTAGGCTTGTATAATATTTTGCCGCTTACTGGTACTTTGCCTATTAAAGCTATGACAGATCAACTTGGTGACGCTTTTGGGTATAAGAATTATTAATTTGTGCGTTGTTTTTTTTAAGGATTAGTTAGAAACCTCTAAAAAAGAGGTGATTTATGACCATTGATATATCAGACAATGACCCACGGATTAGTTACACAGCTAATGCCAACGGAGCGCAAACTGCTTTTGCAGTTCCGTTTGAGTTTTTTGATAACAGTGATTTAAAGGTTTACGTTGCTGGTGTTTTAAAATCTGAGGGTACTGGCTCTGCTAATTATGGCGTAAGCGGGGGTTCTGGCTCTACTGGTACAGTTACTTTTGTAAGTGGTGTAACTGCCAATGCAACTGTGGTTATTACGCGAAGCATTACCATTGAGCGTGTTACTGATTTCACTGCTGGTGCTGATATAAACAGGGCTGCTTTAAATACACAGCTTGATACTCTTACTGCTATAGCTGCTGATCTTAAAGATACTGCTGGTCGAGCATTGCAGCTTACTGATTTTGATGCTGCTGCTTCGCTGGTTCTTCCTGCTGTTGATGATCGTAAAGGCAAGGTGCTTGCTTTTCATGCTACTACTGGTGCGGTTGAGGCTGGGCCTAGTACGTCTGCGGTTCAAAGTGTGGCTGATAATGCTGCTGCCGTTAATCTTCTTGGGACTGCTGCGGTAGTTGAGGACATGGGCTTGCTGGCTACTGCTGCTGTTATAGAGGACATGAGTATTCTTGGTACGTCTACTATTGTAGCTGACATGGCTATCTTAGCTACTGATGCTATTGTGGCTGACATGGCTATACTCGCAACGAGTGACATTGTTGCTGATATGAATACATTAGCTACTGACGCAATTGTAGCTGATATGAATTTACTAGCTACGTCTGCTGTTATTGAGGATATGGGATTACTAGCTACTGCCGCTGTCATTGAGGACATGGGGCAGCTTGCTAACAGTACCGTTCTTTCTAACATAGCTACCCTTGCCTCTGACAATAGCCCTAGTATCTCTGCTATAACTGTAGCCGGTGCTTCTCAGTTTAACGGCACATTAACTGTAGGTGCTAACGACCAAGGCTATGACGTTACCTTGCACGGCGATACTGCTGCTAGGAATGTTGTTTGGGATAGTAGTGCAGACAGTTTGATATTCTCAGACAATGCCAAGGCTGTGTTTGGCGCTGGGTCTGATTTGCAGATTTATCACGATGGGTCTGATTCTTATATAGATGATACTAACACAGGAGCTTTAATTTTACGTGGCAATAGTAACGTTACTATAGGCAAATACACTGGCGAAACTATGGGCTTTTTTGAAGCTGATGGCGCAGTTAGTTTATACCATAATAATGCAATTAAGCTGGCGACAACAGCCACAGGTGCAACCATTACAGGCGCAGTAAAGCCTACCACTTATCAAGAAACGTATGTGGCTGCGAGTGCCGCATCTACAGTTACACTTAACTTATCTACAGCAACCAACTTCTCTATTACTTTAGGTCAAGCTACTACGTTTGCATTTAGTAATCCTCCTAGTACTGGGACAGCTTATAGCTTTACTTTAATTATTACACAGCACAGCACTGCGGTAAGTATTACTTGGCCTAGTAGTGTTGATTGGGCTGGAGGTAGTGCACCTGATGCAGCGTTAGCTAATGAGGTACAAGCGTATGGCTTTATAACTAGGGATGGTGGCACTACTTACTATGGTTTCTTAGGAGGTACAGCCATTGGTTAATTCCTTTGATAAAGTATTTATGGGTGCTGCTGGTACATCTATAGGTGGCCTACCCGACGATGAGTTTAACCGTGTTAGTTTTCTGTCTCATTTTGACGGTGCAAACAACGGTGTAAACAATGCGTTTGATGATGGCTCTGCAAGCAACCACACAATCACAGCTAACGGCAATGTAACCCAAGGTAGCTTTGGGCCATTTGCTCGGCCTGACGGTGAGTGGGGTGTGTCGTTTAATGGAGATCGTGCTGGCTCAGTTGCTAACTATTTAGACACTCCCGCAGGTGCTGATTTTGAGTTGGATGCTAATTATACTATTGAAGGCTGGTTCTTCCAAACTGTTCGGGAAGAAGGAAGTGCCTTGTTTGAATTAAACGATTATCGTAGTGGTATTTTATTTCGCTTAGGTGATGCTAGTTCCATTTACGACAGCTGGTACATCAACGGTACAGATTATGACAGCCCTGCTTCTAGCTTTCCTTTAGGTCAGTGGAACCATTTTGCTATGACTAGGGATGGTAGCACAAATAGGCTGTTTGCAAATGGTGTCCAAATTGCAACGGCTAGTGTCTCTGGCGATATAAACAGCCCGCAAGGGAAGCTAAGAATTGGCGGTATTCAGCATACAACAGGACAACAGTTTGTCGGTGCTGTAAGTAATTTTCGTTTAATTAAAGGTACAGCACTTTACACAAGTAACTTTACCCCCTCAACAAGTAAGTTAACTGCCGTAACAAATACCAAATTATTAACATGCCAATCAAATCGGTTTGTTGACAACTCCGCTTCTGCTCACACACTCACACCATATGGCAAAACTGCCGTAACAGCATTTGGCCCATTCCTGACCAGCAGTGTGTATGACGCAGCGGTGAACGGGGCGAGTGCTTACTTTGATGGAGACAATGACTCTTTAACGACTGGGGATTCTGCTGACTTTGTTCTAGGTGATACCTTTACACTAGAAGCTTGGGTATATCCGACTGTTTCGGAAAGCAATGATTATCCGATGATTATGTCTCAAGCGGAAGGCTATCCTACAGGCTGGTATTTTTCATTGCGTTTTACAAATGAAGTAAATTTTTATTTAAATGCCGCAGATAATGCTGGGGGTGCAATAGATTTAAACACAGATGGCAGTGACCCTGTGCAATTAAATGCTTGGAACCACATAGCTTTATCTGTTAGCAGCGGCACAGGTTATATTTACGTCAACGGTGCTAGAAAAAGTTCAGCAGCTACAGGTATAAACAACAATCTTGATAGGAGTGGTACAACATTTAGAGTTGGCATTCATAATGCCGCTGGCTCTTATGATTTTGACGGTTATATATGTGATGCTAGAGTTGTAAAAGGCACTGCGCTGTATAGTGGCACAACGTACACTGTCCCAACAGCCCCCCTCACTGCCATCACTAACACCAAGCTGTTACTAAACATGGCAGATGGACAGGCGATTGACAGTGCTGCACAGAATAATCTGACGTTGTTTGGCAATGCTAAAATCAGCACAGGTCAGGCTAAGTTTGGTAATACGTCAATGTTGTTTGATGGTAATGGTGATTACGCACTAGCATCAGATACAACTTCTTTTGAACTTGGGTCTGGGGATTGGACTATAGAAACGTTTGTTTGGGCGGTTGGAGTAAGCAACACACCGTACATTTTAGATGCTAGGTCAAGTTCAACTGCAAATGAGGTTGTGCCTACTATTTATGTTCAAAGTAGTAGGCTTGAGTTTTGGGTAAGTAATGGTGCTCGTATACAAGCAGGCGAAGATTTATCGTTAAATGCGTGGAATCATGTTGCTGTGTGTAAGTCGGGAAGTAGTACCAAGCTATTTATCAACGGTAGTCAATCAGGTTCAACATACACGGATAACAACACTTATATTAAACCAACATACGTATACATAGGAATGCGTTCTGGTACTACATCACAGTCGTGGAACGGTTATATGGATGAATTTCGTGTAAGCAAAATGGCCCGTTACACCAGCAATTTCACAGCACCGACAGAACCATTCGCAGACAAAGGACAATAACAATGAAGATAGCACGATTAGATGGCAGCACCATAGGCGAGATAGCAGACCACAAGTCTCTGTTTCCTAATACTTCATTCCCTAAAGCTGGCCCTGATGCTGATTGGCTTGCGGCTAACTCATGTGCAAAAGTGGTTGTGTTCCTAGCTTACGATAGTGCCACGCAGAAAAACGAAAGTGTCACGCCATATCTGCAGGACGGTAAAGTATATACTCGCCGTGTAACAGACATGACCAGCGAGGAACGTGCGGCGGTGGTGACAGCGGCTAACGCAGCAACAGCAACACGCAATCGCGCAGAGCGTGACAAGCGGTTGGCAAGTTGTGATTGGGTTGTGACTAAGGCGCTAGAGAGCGGCGGCTCTGTACCTAGTGCATGGGTAACTTACCGCACTGCCCTGCGTGATATTACTACTCACTCTAACTGGCCTAACCTAAACTATCCTGACATGGATGGCAGCGGCGGCGATTGGCCTACGGAACCTAGTTAATGGCAGATATAAATGAGCGCGTTTCTGCGTTAGAAAAGGATGTAGTTGCTTTGCAAACAGAGGTAAGAATCCAATTTAAGGAAGTCTTTACTAGGATCAAGCGACTTGAGGCTGTGCTTATAGCTACATCTGGTGCAACAATTATTATGCTGCTTACTATTTTAAGTAGGATGGGGTGAGCATGTGGTACATGTTTTTGTCCTTGTTCTTTATCTCGGCATGGGAGCAGAGCGCGTCCCTATAAAGTCTGAACTTTATTTTAGGCGAGTAGATATTTGTAACTGGTATGCTCAAGAGTTAGTTCGTCGCTTTGGCTACCCACAATCTAATGACTATGGCACTGCTTATTGTATTCCTCAGAAGGTAAATCCAAATGAGGTAACAGTATATGATTGATCCTGTCACTGCTTTTGCTGCTGCTAATGTTGCATTTAAAAGTATTAAGACTCTTGTTGGTGCTGGTCGTGAGCTAGAGGACGTAAGCAAACAGCTTGGTTCTTGGTACTCTGCTGTTGCTGACATATCTAAAGCTGAGTCTCAGCGCAAGAAACCTACTCTCTTAGAAAAACATTCTCATAGCGGTGACATTGAGCAGGAAGCAATGGACATTGTTATCCGCAAAAAGACTCTGCTTGAACGCGAAAAAGAGATTAAGTTTATGCTTAACATGCGATTCGGGCCATCAACATATGACGATATGTTGCAAATGCGTAGACAAATTCGTAAGGAAAGAGAGGAAACTGTGTATGCTGCGATGGAAGCTAAGAGACAGATAGCTAATAATGCTGCTATAGCTGCTTTGTCTTTAGGTATAATTGGTTTGCTTGGTGGTGGAATTTATTTATTAATGTCTGTCATGTAAAGGAGTTAGCAATGACAATAGTTTTTTCTAAGATACTAGAGTACAAACTTCTGCCTCGCTTTATGATGTTTGTAATGACTGTAGTTTATGTACGCTGCATTGAGTGGGCATTATCTATGCCCGACATATCAACGCAACAGGCTTCATTAATTTCTGTAGTTACAGGTGCCATGACAGGAGCATTTGCTGTCTGGTTGTCACACGAAAAATGATAGGCGGTATTGTTACTGCGATCAGTGGTCTTGCTAGTAGTTACATAGACGGTAAGACAGCAGTACAAAAAGCTAACGCTGAAATAGCCTTGAAAAAAGCTACCTCGGAAACTGATTGGGAGCAGTCAGCTATAGAGGCTAGTAAGGATTCGTGGAAAGATGAGCTATGGACAGTAGTGTTTGTAGCTATTCTTCTGATGAACTTCATTCCTTCTATGCAGGACGTAATGGCACAGGGCTTTGCTAATCTTGAGACCACACCGCTGTGGGTACAGTGGGGTATGTATGCGAGTATAGCTGCCAGCTTTGGCATTAGAACAATGAGAGGATTTAAAAAGTAATGGGTTATGTATTAGGCAAGCGCAGCTTGCAGAAACTAGGCACTGTAGATGACAGGCTCCAACGCATTGTTTACTATGCTATTACTGTAACTAAGCAAGACTTCTCTGTAATCTGTGGCATCCGTACTAAGGCTGAACAGCGCAAGTTGGTTGCCTCTGGTGCATCGCAGACCATGAAAAGTAAACACTTGGATGGTTTGGCTGTTGATCTTATGGCCTACAATGGCGGTGGTAGATGGGAACTTAATTTATACGACGAGATAGCTGATGCTATGGCAGAAGGTGCCAGCTATGAAAAGGTGCCGTTAAGATGGGGCGCAGCTTGGCACATTAATGACATTGGTGGCTGTGATCTTACTGCCGAGGGTGCGATGAATTCTTATATAGATTTACGCAGGTCGCAAGGCCGTAGACCATTCATTGACGCGCCTCATTTTGAGTTGGTAGTTTAATGTT
>Ga0316202_10002450_pt1 | contig 12218 bp, 11 predicted proteins | sample 3monrhotite_MG_FD_204934 | JGI IMG/M metagenome (GOLD analysis project Ga0316202, IMG submission 204934) | Microbial mat bacterial communities from mineral coupon in-situ incubated in ocean water Damariscotta River, Maine, United States -... | ecosystem: Environmental > Aquatic > Marine >... | reverse complement strand
GACTGAAAAGCTTGGAGTACTCTCTAAGGTAATTGCCAGCAGAACAACCGCAGCCATACTATTTAAAGATGAAACAATGCTTAAAGAAAATCTTGAAGCGCTCTCAACATATAAAGCAGTTATTTCTGCTGTAATTTTTGACCTTGATGATAACACTTTAATGTTTTATGGAGAAAAACCTAAAAATATTGAACGATTTAAGTTACAAAGTAGTGATAAGACAAAAATTTTTGATAATAGTATTTATTTTTCTGAGCCTATTCTTGCAGATAGTGAAAATGTTGGTTCATTAGTTCTAAGAGCTTCTTTGAAAGATTTAAAAGAGCGTCAAAATTATATTTTAAAGGTTGGTCTTGCGCTAATTGGGTTGATTGCATTTTTAAGTTATATTATAACTTTAATATTTCAAGGAATTATTTCTAATCCAATATTATCACTTACTAAAACTGCTAAAAAAGTAGATGAGACAGAAGATTATTCTCTAAGACCAATTGTAAAGAGCAGTGATGAAATTGGTATTTTGGCAAAAACTTTCAGTACTATGCTAAATACAATTGAAGAAAAAAATAAAATTTTACAAGATGAACTTCATAAATCAGAAATGTTAAGTGCACAAATTTTGCAAATACTCCCATTGCCATTTTTTTACAAAGATAAAAACTTTAAGTATCAAAAAGTTAATAAAGCATTTTCTAATTTTGTTGGTAAAGATGAGGATGAAATACTATCAAATAAAAATTATGAACTTTTAGATAAAGAGTTTCTAGATAATGACAATAAATATAATCTTAAGCTTCAAGAGCACTATAATGAGGTTTATGAGACAACAATTGAAGATTTCTCCGGAGAAAAAAAAGACGTTACATTTTATAAAGAAGCTATTTTTGATGCTCAGGGAGAATTTGACGGTGTCATTGGAATATTCGTTGATATCACTGAACACAAGCATATGGAACAGATACTTCATGATGCTAAATTAAATGCTGAATCAGCAAATAGAGCAAAATCAGAATTTTTAGCAAATATGTCTCATGAAATAAGAACACCAATGAATGCTATTATAGGATTTACAGAACTACTCAATGATCAAATTTCAGAACCACGATTACAATCTTATGTAAAAACAATTCAAAATGCTAGTAATAATCTTTTAACATTAATAAATGATATTTTGGATTTATCTAAAATAGAAGCTGGAAAATTGCATATAAGCAAAACAGCTACTAATATTATAAATCTTAGTAATGAGATTATTTCTATTTTTACAATGAATGTGCAGAAAAAGAATTTAGATTTGATAATTAATATTGATAAAGATGTACCTAAAAGTATATTAATTGACGAAGTAAGAGTTCGTCAAATCTTACTTAACATTATAGGGAATGCTGTAAAGTTTACTGAACATGGTTTTATTAAATTAAGTGTAAAAGCTTTAAAAATTGATGATCATTTAAGTAAGTTTGATTTGGAATTTTCTATAGAAGATAGTGGTATTGGTATTCCAAAAGATCAATTAAATAAAATATTTTATGAATTTGAGCAAAATAGTTTACAAGACAATCGCAAGTTTGGTGGTACAGGACTTGGTCTTTCGATAACAAAACGTTTATCTGAAATGATGGGTGGTAAAATATTTGTAGATAGTATAGAAGGAGAAGGAACTACTTTTACTGTGCAGTTTTACAATATAGATATATCTTCTATATCAGAGAGTGAAGAGCATAAAGATGATAAAAAACTTTATAATAAAAATATTACCTTTAAGCGTGCAAAAATTTTAGTAGCAGATGACATAGAAGATAACCGTGATTTAATTTTAAAGAATTTTGAAGATACCAACATAGAAGTAGTAGTTGCTATTGATGGAAAAGATGCTATTGAAAAATACAAAAAGGAAAAACCAGATTTAATACTTATGGATATAAGAATGCCAAATATGGATGGTTATGAAGCAACAGAAGAGATAAAAAAAATTTCAAGTGTACCAATTGTAGCCCTAACCGCTTCGGTAATGCAAGATGAACATGAGAGATTAAAACGAAAAAACTTTGATGGATACCTTAGAAAGCCTGTATTAAGACGTGATTTATTTCAAGAGCTTAGTAAATTTTTAGAATATAATGAATCTGATGACATATTAGAAGAGGAGATGGAAATTGTATTAAGTGAAAAAGCAAAAAATCATAAAAATGAAATTTTAAGCAACATTAATAATCTTAAACCTCTATATGAAAAAGTTCTAAAAAGTAATAATATATCTGAAATTGAGATTATGGCTTCAAAAATTGATGATATTGCTTTAGAGTATGATGTTGAATTTCTTCATAAATATGCTACTAAAATAATTGAGGCGCTTGATACTTTTGATATTTTGCAAATTAAAGAGTTATTAAGTGAATTTACAAAACTAGAAGTACACTTATCTGCTTTTAAATATTAGTGGAGATTCTTACCGATTAAAAGAAAAAAAGAGGCTGATAAAATTAATTCAGACTTGTATAAGTTTGAGAAAAAAAATATGTCCAAAGGAGTTAAATAACCCTCGTCGCTTAAGGTTACAATTCGTAATTTTTTTTACGGATTATACAAAGCAAAAGAGAGTGGTAGGAATAAAATTATTTTGCAATAGTTTCAAAAACATTATAAAAACTTCTATTTAAATGGAATTTTTTATTATAAACTCAACACCATCAGAAGTATTATTTACAGAAATCTCTCCACCTTCAAGTTCTTCTATAATTTGCTTTGTCATATATAGTCCTATTCCTGTACCTTGTTCAGCTTTCGTAGTATAAAACTTATCAAATATTTTTTCAATATTTTCAGAAGGAATTTTACCTGCATAATCAATAATTCTGGTTACTGCATATACATCGTCAATATCACATTCAATTAAAATATCTCTATTTGTAGATCCTTGTTGAACGATCTGATCTACAGCATTAGAAATAATATTTAGGATAGCTTGCTTGTACATGTTCTTATGTCCAAAGATATAAATATCTTTTTTATTCTTAGAATTTATATTTATATTTATTTTTTTTTCTAAATACTTATCAGAAAAAATATTAATTAATTCATATATTGCTTCTAATTGTGAGAACAGCGTTTTATTTTGCTCCTTTACAAAGAAGTTTTTAAAATCATCCATCGTACTTATCATAAATTTTATTTGTTCTTCAATTTGTTTAACATTCTCAATAATCTTTTCATCATGGAAATCTTTAAGAGTTTCTTGCAACAATATGTTTGCATTGTTTATTGATATGATAGTCAAAGGTTGTTTCCATTGATGTGAAATTGCACCCAAAGCTTCTCCTAGAGTTGCCATCTTAGATTGTTGATAGGATATAGTTAATAATTTATTTTGCTCTTCCATTAATAAATTAACTTTTTGAATAATTTTTTCTTGTAAAAGATAGTTTTGAAGATGTGTTCTTACGCGAACATAAAGTTCTCTTTTATTAAATGGTTTATTAATATAATCAACAGCCCCCAAATCAAACCCTTTTACAAGGTCATCAATATCACTTTTAGCAGTTAGAAAAATAATTGGTATATTGTTGTACTCAATATCACTTTTTAACTGCCTACATACTTCATAGCCGTCAATACCAGGCATCATAATATCTAAAAGTATAAGGCTTGGTTTTTGTAACTTAATGACTTCTAACGCCTCTTCTCCACTCATTGCATAAGCAATGCTAGTCCCTAATGGTTTTATGACATTTAAAGCGACTTGAATATTTTCACTAATGTCATCTACAACTAAAATTATTTTATCTGAAAGGCTATTGTTATTCATCTGTTTGTCATCCTATTCTAGCTTTAAATGAGTTCTTAATATCTTCAAAAGTACTTACACTATTTTTACATCAAATGCATCTATATAATCTATGAGTTTTCACTGTAATCAATTAAATACTCTTTAGAAAGTTCCAAGAGCTCTTTGAAAAATTTTGAAACTATAGATATGTTATTTGTTGATTTAGTTCTTCATAAATTATATCAATATTTAACTCTAGAGAACTTAATAAAAGCTGGGATATTTTCCATATTATATCACACTGTTTAATTTGTAGAAATAACAGCTTCTAGAATCATATCTGAGATATTAAAAAGAAAATTTAGAATTTAACCTCTAAATTAAATAACATATAATTTATGCCTCTAATACTTCATCCCAGCCACTTCTAGGGCGCGGCGGATGTTTGTCATACTTTTTTGTTTATCTTTACACCAAGGTGGATCTAATAGGCTTTTATCATCAATTCCAGCACTTAGGCGCTGTATACTTACATTTTCAGGAAGCATCGCTACAGCTTTTACTAAAACATCTATATAACTCTCTTCGTCTATTGGTTTAAAAGCTCCTTGAGCATACTCATTTGCTAAAGCAGTTCGTTCCATTACATAAAGAGAGTGTATTTTAATAGAATCAATACCCCATTCAATTGCTTTTTCCATAGTATGAAGCATCATCTTTTCATCTTCTTCAGGTAATCCAAATATAACATGTCCACAAACATTTATACCAAGCTCTTTTGAACGTTTTATCCATTTTTCAACATTTGCAGAGTCATGTCCACGATTAATTCTCTCTAAAGTCTCATCATAAACAGACTGTATCCCATATTCAACCCAAATTTCATGTTTTTTAGATAGTTCAGCTAGATACTGCAGTGTCTCTTCGGTGATACTATCACTTCTAGTTCCTATACTTAGTCCTACAACATCTTCAAACTCTAAAGCACGCTCATATAGCGCTTTTAATGTCTCAAATGGTGCATATGTATTTGTAAATGATTGAAAATATACTAAAAACTTTTGAGCTTTATGATTTCTTCTAAGTTTTGGAGTAAGTGCTTCAAATTGTAACTTTAACTGCTCTAGCTGCTTTTCAAGATATGGGTTCTCTTTAGATTCTAGATTTAAATAGAACTTTTTCAGTGGTTGAACACTGTTTAGTGATGGACTAAATGACTCATTTTCACAAAATGTACATCCACCACGAGCCACACTACCATCAATATTTGGGCATGTAAAACCAGAGATACTTACAGGAACTTTGTAGGTCTTAACGCCAATTTTTTCGCGTAAGTAGCTCCCGTATGTTAATAGTTGCCGAGTTTTACCCTTTTGGGTACTAAATGATATAGTTTCCGTCAAAACAAGCTTTACAGTATGTAAGATTAGAAGGAACACTACGTTCTAATCCATCGATTGAAAGATACGCTAGTGAATCAGCTTCTATATATTCACAAATTGCATCAACATTTAAGTTAGAACCAATTAACTCACTTTTTTCAGGAGTATCAATTCCATAATAACATGGATCAGTTGTAGGAGGAGAGCTAATTCGCATATGAACTTCTGCTGCACCAGCTTCCTTTAACATTCTAATAATCTGACGGCTAGTTGTACCACGTACAATACTATCATCAATAACAATCAGACGCTTTCCAGCAATCAATTCCTTAATAGGGTTCAATTTCATTTTTACTTTTAAGTTTCTAATCTTTTGAGTAGGTTCTATAAAAGTACGTCCAACATAGTGATTTCTTGTAATTCCAAGTTCAAAAGGTATTCCGCTACTTTGTGAATAACCAAGTGCTGCAGGAAGGCCACTATCTGGAACTGGAATCACCATATCAGCCTCAACTGGCTTCTCTTTTGCTAACTCCTCGCCCATTCTTTTACGAACTAAATAACCATTTTCGCCAAAAATAGTACTATCAGGTCTTGCAAAATAAACATACTCAAAAATACAGTGATGAGGAGTTGGCTCTTCTAGCTGAATAGAACGTGGTGGTTTTTTATCTTCAAAAATCAGAAGTTCACCTGGACGGATATCTCTTACAAATTTTGCACCAATTAAATCAAAGGCACAAGTCTCACTAGCTACAACATAACCATTCTCACCAACACGACCTAAACTAAGTGGTCTAAAACCATGAGGATCTCGCGCTGCAAACATTGTAGTATGATCTGTAAATATTAAAGAGTATGCCCCTTTAACTTTACCGATACCATCAATAATACGTTCAATTAAATCTTTTTTTTCACTTTTTGCAATAAGGTGAATAAGGTTTTCTGTATCCATAAAAGTCTGAAAAATTGCACCACGCTTAATTAACTCATTACGCACCTCTTGCGCATTTGTAAAATTACCATTATGCGCAATTGCCATTTCACCAAGCTCGTAACGTGCATAAACAGGTTGTGCATCTAAAATTGAATCATCACCTGCTGTTGAGTAACGAGTATGTCCAATGGCAACATCACCCTTTAATGTTTCTAACTTTTGACTATCAAAAACTTGTGATACCAAACCTCTATCTTTAATAGTAATAAGTTTTTTACCATTACTACTAGTAATACCAGCAGCCTCTTGACCACGATGTTGCATACTAAATAGTGAATAATAGGCTAAGTTAGCTGCATCTGGATGGTTATAAACACCTACAACGGCGCATTTTTCATTTATATCTTCTCTCACTATATCCCCAAACAATCTTTAATATCGTACAAACCATTCTCTTGCTTCACTAACCACTCGGCTGCTCTAATTGAGCCTTTAGCAAAAGTATCTCTACTTGTTGCAGTATGTGAAAGTTCAACAAACTCTCCATCGTTATAAAAACCAACAGTATGACGTCCTACAATATCACCACCACGAAGCGCCATTACAGCAATTTCATCACTACTACGCTCACCTATATCACCATTTCGTCCACTAGTACGTACCTTGTCTAAATCAAGACCTCTAGCACGTGCTGCGCTATCGGCAAGTGTTAAAGCTGTACCACTTGGTGCATCTTTTTTATAACGATGATGCATCTCAACAACTTCAATATCAAAATCTCTCAATTTTTCTGAAGCTGTTGCTACCAACTGATTAAGTAATGCGACACCCATAGACATATTTGTAGCATAGAGAATAGGCATTTGATTTGAAGCTTCTATTAAAAGATTCTTTTGATGTGTACTTAATCCTGTTGTTCCGATTACTATTGCACGACCACCAACTTCTAATGCTGTCTCTAAGAGTTTCTCCATAGCATCAGGCAGTGAAAAGTCTATTATTATGTCACAACTTCCTATAAATGTTTTCATATCATTTGTAACTAATACAGAGTGATCAATTGCAAAATTAAGTTCATTTCTAACATAAACACTAGATAAAGCTAGCTCGTCATGCTCACGTAAATGATCTACAATTAATCTACCAACTCGCCCCGATGCTCCAAATACCCCAACTCTTACCATTTAAAGTCCTACTCGTTTTTTAATTTATCTACATAACCTAAAGCTTGAAGAGCCGCTACTGTTCCATCTGCTGCTGCACATACAACCTGTTTTGCCGCGTCCATTCTCATATCACCAGCTGCGTAAAGACCAGCAGTTGAAGTATTCATATTAATATCTACTACAACTTCACCATACTGATTTAAATCACATAACGGGCTTCCATCTTCTTGCATTAATGTTTGATTATTAATGTCATTACCAACAAAAACAAATACACCAGGAATATTTAAATCTCTAATTGAACCATCACCAAGTTCAACTTTTAGACCAGTAACACCCATAGCATCGCCATACACTTCATCAGGCTTAGCATTTAATATAAGTTCTATATTTTCAGTTTTTTCAATTCTCTCTAATGTGCTAGGAGCTGCGCGGAATTTATCTCTTCTATGAATCAAATATACTTTTGAACAGATATCAGCTAAATATATTGCCTCTTCTAGGGCAGTATCTCCACCACCAATTACAGCAACCTCTTTATTTTTATAGAAAAAGCCATCACATGTTGCACAAGTGCTAACACCTTTTCCAAAAAGCTCACCTTCACCTTTAAAGCCAGCACGTTTTGGAGTACTTCCAGTACAGACAAGAACACTTAAAGCCTCTTGAGTAGACCCATCGCCTAAATGAATTGTAAAAGTATCACCCTCTTTTGTTACACGCATAACTTCAAGCATCTCATGCTTTAGCCCAAAACGCATACATTGTTCAGGCCAAACAGACATCATATCCATTCCACTTTTTACTTCAGGAACACCTGGATAGTTCTCTATCTCACTACTATTCATAATCTGACCGCCTGGCATGCCCTTTTCAAACATAACCACGTTCTTTAACCCACCTCTAGTTGCATATAGTCCAGCAGTAAGTCCAGCAGGTCCACCACCAATAATTGCTAAGTCTAATTTATCCATCTAATTTACATCCTTCAACTGTGCGAGATTTTCTAGTTTTTGAATCATACTATCTTGTTTATAAAGACTATCTTTGAATCTCTTTATAATAAAAACAGTAGGTGCTTGATAAATATTAAAACGCTGTATTGTTTTAAGTAAAGTATTTGTTCCTGTTCGTAAATATTTAGCATTTTGAGTATTTTCAAACTCTCTTTGGTACATATCTATCGCTAATATTGGGTATTCAGGCTTAAGTTCATTTATAAATTTTTCATCTTGCCCCATTTTTGAACTATAAAAAAGAACCATATATCTCTCTTCTGTGGGCACAAAAATATCTTTTTGAGTGTAATAAATCCACTCATTGAAATTAATAAATTTATATTCTGAAAATTTGTAGTTAAAATAGGCAAAGGCACTAGCAACCATTGCTGCGCCAAAAAAAGAGGCAAACAACGTACCAACTGAAAAGATGCTACGTCGTCTGGGTGTTACAACTTGTTTAGGTTTCAAGAACTGAACCTAAGAAAAAACCTTACTTACAGTAGAGCGTCTAGTTTTTGAGCAAATACTTGCTTAGATGCTGCACCAATCATTTGATCAGCAATTTGACCATCTTTAAAGATGATAAGTGTAGGAATTGAACGGATACCATATTGAATAGCAATTTCTTGTTCTTCATCTGTATTTACTTTACAAATTCCAGCTTTACCGTCATACTCTTCTGCTAATTCTTCAATTACAGGAGCAATCATACGACATGGTCCACACCAAGGTGCCCAGAAATCAACCAAAGTTACGCCTTCTTTGATTGTGTCTGCAAAGTTTGAGTTTGTTAATGTTACTGGTTTAGCCATAATGTAATCCTTGTTTAGTTTTGTGTGAATTGTACTATTTTAAACTTTAAAAAGCCTTATTTTCATATATAGTTTATTGCTATTATATTTTTTTAAACTCAACTCCAGGTTCCCAATCTATATATACACTATCTTTAAAATCTAAATGTGGAGCTTTGCAAAACATAGCCTTAAAATCACTACTACTCTCATTTGTAAAGTAATGTGCATCGCCAGGTTCGCAACGAAGATAATCTCCAGCTTTTAATAAAACTTTTTCTCCATTAACATAAACAGCACACTCGCCCTCTAAAGCTAAAAAAGACTCTTCTTGATGTTCATGTTTATGACATGGGTGATTCTCACCTGCTGTAATAACTACAACACCAGCATCAACATTTGGACCCTTTGTTAAATATTTTGGTCCACGATTACCAAAACGATATTCATGTTCACTTTCACTCGTTAAATACATTTAATTACTCCCTATAATCCTGGTGCTTTCCACATTGGTGTAGTTACACAATCATCTACTAATTTCATCTGAGCCTCATAAGCTTTTCCCCAAACTAGTGCTTGTTCTTTATATTTATTATGATGTTGCATATTTGGTTCATACTCACTAACAAAACTAACTAACCTAGTTGCAGCCTCTTCAATTGATGTATAAATACCAGCACCAACTCCAGCAGCAAATGCAGCACCTAGTGCTGTTGCTTCTGTAACTAAAGGTACTTTTACTTTAAGGCCTGTAACATCTGCTAAAATTTGTGCCCATAGTGCGCTGTTAGATGCTCCACCTGCAAAGGTTATGCTTTGCAATTTTACACCTGTAAATTTGGCAATTCTTTGCAAATTGATGTTTGATACAATTGCTGTATTTTCTTGAATTGAACGAAGCATAGATGCTCTTACATCTATATTTTCATCAAGTGGTAAATTTAAAAATGAGGGTGATGCATGAATCCAACGTCCATAATTCATCGCATCTGAAAAAATTGGGATAATACCATGTGAACCAACAGGAATTTTAGAAGCGTCACTCTCCATCTTTTCATAACTCTCTGTGCTGTAAAAATTATTTTTAAACCAACTCATAACCATACCACTAAAGAATGTAATACCTTCTGCTTGACTCATACCGGTTATGACATGTGGATTTATTCTAATCTGCATTGCGGGATCTGTCTCACTATTGGGCATATTTACAATCTGTTGCCAAAATGTCCCACCTAAAACTGCAGCATCACCTGCATTTACAACACCAAGCCCAGCAGAACCAAGTTGAACATCACCTCCACCCATTACAACTGGTGTATCAACTTTAAGTCCAGTAGTTTCAGATACATCCTTTGTTACACCACCAATTTTCTCACCGGTCTCATACACTTTAGGAAAAATATTATCTTTAATGTCAACTTTTGTTGCCATTGAAGTATCCCAATCACGTCTACTTAAAGAAAATATTCCAGATGTTCCACCATTTGATGGGTCTGTTGCAATTACACTACTTAAACGAGCTAAAACCCAATCGCTAATCATAGAGATATATGCTGTTTTTTCATAAATCTCAGGACGATTTTCTTTAACCCACATAAGCCTAGGGAGTGCTCCAAGTGCAAATGTTTGACCACTAGTTTCATAAAACTCTTTTTCTAAAGATGGATATTTACTGTTTAACTCACCTACCTCAGCAGAAGCACGAGCATCAACATTTGCCACTCCCCATAACTCATTTTTATTTTCATCATAAAGAACTATTCCCTCACGCATACTAGTGGCACTAATTCCTAAGATATTCTCACCTGATATTTTAGTTTCAGTTAATACATCTTTTATACATGCCACTACCAAAGACCAGTTATTTATAGCATCAAAACCCATAGAGTTAGTGACACCATCTTCACTTATGTGCGTCCACTCACGTTGTGATACACCAATTTGATTTCCACTTAAATCAAAAATAATTGCGCGAATACTTCCAGTTCCTGCATCAATACTTAATAGATATCCATCTCTCATCATCAACCCTAAAAAAATTTGTATGATTCTAACACAAAATTTTATGATATTATTTTGATTATGATAACTACAGAAGAAATTAATAAAGTTACTAAATTTTTTAAAATAACCAACCATAAAAATGGAAAACTAAATCTAAAAATTGATCGTGCAATCATAAATGAAGAGATAGGAATAACACTTCGTGAAATTGAAGCACTACCAACAAAGATATGTGGTCTAAAAAGCGTAAAAATTAATGCTATTTTAGCTACTGCAACCATAAGGTATGATGAGACTGTTTTTGATCCAGAATTATGGGAATCTTTAATAAATTCAGAAAATATGCAAGAGATTACCTCACTAATAAACCACTATGCAAATCATCTTTGTAATACATAATTATTTTATCTATCAAAAGATAAATTAGAAACAATAAACTTTTTGAAAAGATTTCAAAGTTTTTTTTCGATAGAATCACGTAAATTTTAAAAGGTAGCTTATGTTCGGAATGGGTTTTACAGAAATAATATTAATTGCAATTGTTGCTATACTTTTCTTAGGACCTGACAAGCTTCCTGATGCGATGGTCCAAATTGCTAAATTTTTCAAAAGTGCTAAAAGTACTCTAGCTGCTGCAAAAGATAGCCTAGATGAAGAGATGAATATTTCAGAACTAAAAGAGGAAGCACTCTCTTACCAAAAACAATTAACCTCAGCACATGATAAACTAGATAATATCACTTCTGGAAATATCATTAAAGATGAACTAGCATCTGTAACTAATAATCTAATAGAAGATGAACCAAAAGCTGATGCAGTAACATTTCCTAAAGACAAATCTAAAAAGAAGAAAAAGAGTAAAAATAAAGAGGATGAAATAGATGTTTGACGAGATACGTCCGCATCTGCGTGAATTACAAAAACGTTTAGGTATTGTTGTTGGGTCAGTCTTTCTACTCTTTATAGTTGCTTTTGCTTTTAATGAGCCAATTTTAGCATGGGTGATCGAGCCTTTAAATGATGCACTTGATACAAAAATTGATGGGCAAAGCTACATAGACCAAGGTAAAGTTACAACTCATCAGGTTGGTGGTGCATTTTTTGTTGCACTTAAAGTTTCATTTTTTGCTGCCATTATTTTTGGTATGCCTATAATTTTATGGCAATTATG
>Ga0316202_10002449_pt1 | contig 12218 bp, 8 predicted proteins | sample 3monrhotite_MG_FD_204934 | JGI IMG/M metagenome (GOLD analysis project Ga0316202, IMG submission 204934) | Microbial mat bacterial communities from mineral coupon in-situ incubated in ocean water Damariscotta River, Maine, United States -... | ecosystem: Environmental > Aquatic > Marine >... | reverse complement strand
CAGGTATGCATAAAGATGCCAAGGAAAAGGCAGAAGCAGAATTAAATAAATTGAGAATGATGTCACCGATGTCTGCCGAGGCAACGGTTGTTCGCAATTATGTTGATTGGTTAGTAGGAGTCCCATGGAAAAAACGCAGTAAAGTTTCACAAGATATTGTTAAAGCAGAGGCTGTTCTTGAAGAAGACCATTACGGACTTGAGAAAGTAAAAGAACGTATTCTTGAATATCTTGCTGTTCAACTACGTGTTAAAAAAATGAAAGGCCCAATTTTATGTCTTGTTGGTCCTCCCGGCGTTGGTAAAACATCATTAGGCCGTTCCATTGCAAGGGCAACTAACCGTAAATTTGTTCGTATGTCACTAGGTGGTGTACGTGATGAAGCCGAGATACGCGGGCATCGTCGAACCTATATTGGTTCCATGCCAGGGAAAATTGTTCAAGGTATGTCAAAAGTGGGCAAGAAGAATCCTCTTTTCTTATTGGATGAAATTGACAAAATGGCCATGGATTTCCGTGGCGATCCAGCTTCGGCATTACTTGAAGTATTAGATCCAGAGCAAAACAATACATTTAATGATCACTACCTTGAAGTCGATTATGACTTGTCAGAAGTAATGTTTGTTACTACAGCTAATAGTTTAAATATCCCGGCTCCATTGCTAGATCGAATGGAAGTGATTCGATTGTCCGGTTACACCGAAGAGGAAAAGATTAATATTGCCAAGCGTTATCTGATTCCTAAGCAACTCGAGCGAAATGGTTTGAAAGATGGAGAAGTCTCAATAAGAGATAGTGTCGTGCGAGATATAATTCGTTACTACACGCGTGAAGCTGGAGTGCGTAACCTTGATCGCGAGATCGCAAATATCTGTCGAAAAATTGTTAAACAGATCCTGCTTAAACCCACTGGAAAAAGCATTATTGTCACCCCGAAAAAACTGGAATCATTACTGGGTGTTAAGCGATTCCGGTATGGAAAAGCAGAAGAAGAAAACCGGATTGGGCAGGTCACAGGTCTGGCTTGGACAGAAGTCGGTGGTGAACTTTTAACAATCGAAGCTGCAATAGTTGATGGCAAAGGAAAAATAACACGCACAGGTAAACTAGGCGAAGTTATGCAGGAGTCAATTGAGGCGGCCATGACTGTAGTTCGTAGCCGCAGTGAAGTGTTAGGTATAGAGCATGAATTTTATAAAGATCATGATTTTCATATACATGTCCCTGAAGGTGCGACACCTAAAGACGGTCCTAGTGCGGGTGTAGGAATGTGTACGGCAATGGTCTCTGCATTATGTGGGATCCCGGTTAAATCCAATGTGGCTATGACGGGTGAAATTACACTTCGTGGAGAAGTGTTGCCTATTGGTGGATTAAAAGAAAAACTGCTTGCAGCTTTACGTGGTGGTATAGACACTGTATTGATACCGCATGAAAACGAACGAGAATTAGCTGAAATACCGAAGAATATTCAGCAGCACATTGATGTTCGTCCTGTTCGATGGATTGACGAAGTGCTTGAAGTCGCATTGGAACATATGCCGAAACCGCTTTCTAAATTAGAATCTGACATAGTTAAAAAAGATGAAGTAAAGGTAAATGATAAAAACGATCTAATCAGACCGCATTAATAAATATACCTGACAATTATTTCAAATATTGCGAAAGCATTGCTTGACGCGTATTTCAGCTCTTGGTATAAATTCAGGGCTAAGAATTACGCGGGCCACACAAATCAAATCAACCTCGACAGTCTCATATCAACTGTGCTTGAGGAATATTATTAAAAAGGGGAATTATCACTATGAATAAAGCTGAACTTATCGATGCTGTTGCAGATTCTGCTGATCTATCAAAAGCTGCTGCCGGTAGAGCACTAGATGCTGCGATTGAAGCGGTAACCAAGGCTCTCAAAAAGGGAGACACTGTAACGCTAGTCGGATTCGGCACATTCTCAGTCCGCAAACGGGCTGCTCGTACAGGTCGTAATCCAAGAACGGGTGAGGCCATCAAAATTAAGGCTTCTAAAGTTCCTGGTTTTAAGGCTGGAAAAGCTCTTAAGGATGCCATAAACTAGCGCGCCTTCATTGGGGTGCTTAGCTCAGTTGGGAGAGCGACGCCCTTACAAGGCGTAGGTCGGGGGTTCGAACCCCTCAGCACCCACCAGATCTCTTACGTGAAGTGGTCGTTCTGGTAATGGGGGAATAAAGCAAGGAGTTAACTGACTTCTCTGTTTTATAATTACACTTCAAGTTTGTCGGAAAATTCAAATTTAATTTTCTTCCGGTAAATTGGTTTTGGCTTGTTGAAATACAAGTGAAATATATTGGAGTGGTAGTTCAGTTGGTTAGAATACCGGCCTGTCACGCCGGGGGTCGCGGGTTCGAGTCCCGTCCACTCCGCCAACATTAAAAATTTGCGGGCGTATCTTGTAACATGATACGCCCGTATTTAATTTCAGAAATAGAAAAGTCGAGTAAGTCATCATGTTAGGAATGATAAGAGATAAAGCATCAGGTTGGATAGCCGGTATCATTGTTGGTGCGCTGGTTCTTTCCTTTGCTTTTTGGGGCGTTAGTTCTTATTTCGGACAGGGTGGTGATGTTAATGTCGCGACTGTTAACGGCACCGATATCAAACTCAATGCATTTCAACAATCTTTCTATACTCTCAGAAAGCAAATGCAATCTATGCTGCAGGATGACGCTCTTACCTTAGAAGAAGAAGCGTTCGTTAAAGAAGAAACTTTAAAAAGACTCATAGAAACTGAAGTAATCAATCAGCTTATAAAAGACAATGGACTACGCATAACAAATGCAAAGGTAGTCGAAACAATTAAAGAGCTAGAGTATTTCAAAGATGATGAAGGTTTTGACCGTGACAAATACGAGCGAAGCATCATTAGCATGGGCATGGAGCCTGTTTATTTTGAAGCTCAACTGCGAATGGACCTGTTATCTGAACAATTGCAGGCGGGCCTGTCTGAGAGCCTCTTTGTCTTAGAATCCGAGTTGAATGATGTGGTTCGATTAAAGTCTCAGACACGTGATTTAACATACAGCATTCTAAATCTATCATCATTTACCGATGAGGGAGATGTTGATGACTCTGAGATAGAATCCTTTTATAAAGCAAATCCACAACGTTTTGTAGAACCTGAAAAAGTCAAAATAGAGTACCTTGAGCTGGATGTTAATGAATTAGCCAAATCGATTACTTCAGATGAAGAAAGCCTGAGAAATTATTACGACAATAATAAAGATAAATATGATGTTGTTGAACAACGTTCGGTTACAAAGTTGTTTGTAAAGACTGGTGAAATAACAGCGGATGACAAGATAGAAGAATTTAATGAAGAAGAAAGAGAAAAGGCTAAATCTGTCATTGAATCAGCATTAGTGATGGTTAAAGAAGGCAAAACCTTTGAAGAAGTAATCGAGAAGTTTTCAGAAGAAGGTAAAGGCGCACTAGAATTTAGCGAACATGCCTTTATGACTAAAGGTGTTACAGATAAGGCAGTTGAAGAATTTCTATTTAGTTCTGACAAAGACGCAATCAGTGATGTGATTAAATCTAAGACAGGATTAAATATCGTCAAAGTGGGTGACATTAGAGGTGGTCCTAAAAATGTTTATGAAACTGTTGCAGAGCAAGTAGAGCAAGATTATAAAAAATCAGAAGCTGAACTGCAGTTTTTTGAGCTATCTGATCAGCTAACAAATTTAACATATGAGCATTCAGACACACTTGAAGTTGCTGCTGAAACAGTTAACCAGGAAGTAATTGAAAGTGATTATTTTAGTAGAGAGAATGCTCCAGAAGGTATTCTTAGTAATTCTAAAATTATTTCGACAAGTTTTAACCCAGAGCTTATTAGTAACGGACAAAATAGCGAAGCTATAGAATTAGCTGATAATCATATTGTTGTTTTAAGAGTAGTAGATCATAAAGTAGCTACTACGAAAGCACTCGATGTAGTAAGAGAAGATGTTATTTCAAGCATAAAAATGGAACGTGCTGCAGAAAAGATCACTGAAGCAAAAGAAGCTATTACAAAACAACTGAAAGATGGCGTCGGAACAGATGCTTTATCAAACGATATTGAAGTTGAGTGGACAACTGTTGAAAAAGTTACACGCGATGATGTCAACGTTAATAGAGCAGTATTACGTTATGCGTTTCAATCCGGTAAACCAGATGGCAACAAACCTATCATCTTAAGCAGTCGTCTTGGCAGTGGTGATTATGCCATTATTTTGGTGACTGCAGCGTACGATGGTGAAGTTGTTGAAGATGATGAAGTTAGTAAAAAGCATGATTTAGAATTAAAGCGAAACCGCGGTACCGTTGAGTGGCAAGAATTTTTACAGAATGCTAGAAATAATGCTGATGTTAAAGTATATAAGGATAATATTTAAAAATTCGTTAAATATTTGAAGCTGGTAATATTTGGCACTATTCTTTTTAAGAGTTCTCTTTCGGTAGGTAAGGTTCTATTACTGCTGCACCAACACTATCACCCCAGACGTTAACAGTAGTTCTAAATCGATCTAGAAACCAATCAACGGCAAGTATCATACCGATACCTTCGACCGGCAAGTTCACAGCGTTGAGAACAATTAACATCGTCACTAATCCAGCCTGAGGAATACCTGCAGCGCCTATAGCAGCCAGTGTTGCTGTTATAAATATAATCGCCTGTTCACCCAATCCCATCGGCATACCATAAGCTTGAGCAATATACATGACAGCCACTGACTCATAGAGCGCGGTTCCATCCATATTTATTGTCGCACCAATCGGGAGTACAAATTTTACTGAACGCTTATCAACTCCGGCTTCAATGGCGCATTCCATTGTTAGTGGCAAAGTAGCGGATGAACTAGCGGTGCCAAAGGCTGTAAATAATGCGCGCAATAACTTTAATAAATAGTCTCTGCCTCGTTTGCTGAATATTACTAAGATGATAAATAACAAAATAAAGTGCAATGTCAGTCCGAGGATAACGGTAAAACAATAGCTACCCACTGCCAGTAACTCATTTTTTACAGCTACTCCTCCACCAGCCTTACCAATTTGTCCTGCAATAAGAGCAAAGATACCAATCGGAGCAAATGTCATGACCCAGATTACTAATTTCATCATGACTTCATTCAAGCCATCAAAAAATCGTATTATGGTGACGTTCTTTTCGCCGATGGTGGTTAATGCCGCAGCAAATAAGAGACAGAAAACGATGACAGGAAGTAATTGTGTTTCAGCAGCAGCAGAAATGATATTGGGCTCAATTAAAGATTGAATGATTTCGACAAACCCGGTTCCTTCTTTGTCTGCAATCTTTTGTGGAATAGCTTCGCTGAGTTTTTCGACTCCATTTCCAGGCTGAATGAGATTAACAACAAATAAACCAATTAAAACGGCGCACGCAGTTGTGGCAGCGTAATAAAGCAGGGTCGCACCACCCACTTTGCCTAATTTACGAATATCGCCCAATGAAGTGACCCCGCTGATGACGGCAGCAACGATCAAAGGGATGATCATCATCTTTAAAGTATCTAGAAATAAATCGCCTATCCAGGCCACCGATACCATGGCTGGTCCAAATAACCAGCCACAAGCAATTCCAGCGATAGCGCCAATCAATATTGCAATGATTAGCTTGTTTTCGCTGAAAGACACCTTATCTGCTTAGCCCATACCGATTGAATTAAATCCGCCATCTACGTAAGTGATTTCTCCGGTTATAGCAGAGGCATATTCAGAACATAGAAATGCAGCGACATTTCCTACTTCATCAATATTTACGTTACGTCTTAAGGGAGATACTTTTTCGACATGATTGAGGAAGTCGCGCATCCCCTTGATCCCAGAAGCTGCTAATGTACGGATAGGACCCGCTGAGATGGCATTTACCCGTATTCCTTCCGGACCGAGGCTCGAAGCCATATAACGAACATTTGCCTCGAGGCTGGCCTTTGCAAGGCCCATGACATTATAGTTTGGCATGGCTCGTACGGCACCGATATAGCTGAGGGTTAACATGGCACCATTCCTGCCTTTCATCATTTCTCTGGCAGCATCGCCAAGCGCTGAAAAACTGTAAGAGCTAATCTCGTGAGCCATCAAGAAGCCTTCACGGGTAACGTTTTCTAGATATTCGCCGTCTAATTGTTCTTTTGGGGCATAAGCGACGGAATGTATCAATATATCCAGACCATCCCAATAATCATCTAAATGTTCGAATACGGATTGTATTTGTTTATCATCAGAGACATCGCAGGGTACGGTAATCTCTGAATTGACTTCTGCGGCATATTTTTCGACTCTGCCACGTAACTTTTCATTTTGATAGGTAAATGCCAGTTCAGCACCTTCACGGTGCATGGCCTGAGCAATTCCCCAGGCAATAGATCGATTGCTGGCAACGCCAACGATTAGAGCGCGTTTATTATCGAGTAGTCCCATCTGTATTTCCTTTTGAAATTATAATTTGAATCTTTTTATTCATTTAATATCGAAGTGTACAGAAAAACGCTCATGTTTATAATGCACCAGTGATGACAAAACATATAAAAATAATAAAACGAAGCATCTCAGAATATAGCGCTATTTCGGTAGCGTTCCTTTGTTTGCTGTTACTTTGTACAGGATGTGATAATACTCCCTGGAATAACCCCTATCCTAATCAGGATTCGGCAAAAAACATCTATTATGATTCATTTTCAGAGCGACCGAAGCATCTGGATCCTGCCAGTTCTTATAGTTCAAATGAATATGTTTTTCTGGGGCAAATCTATGAACCACCATTACAGTATCATTTTTTGAATCGACCCTATGAATTAATTCCGCTCACGGCGACAGGATTACCAAAGCCGGAGTATTTTGATAAAGGTGGGTTGCTTTTAGCAGAAGATTCAAACCCGAAAGATATAGATAGGGTCAAATATAAAATATCTATTAAGTCCGACATTTTATATCAACCACATCCGGCATTCGCAAAAAATGCGAGTGGTAAATACCTTTATCATGATCTCAATACAAAAAAGTTAAGCAATATTCACGCATTATCAGATTTTGATATGGTTGGTACGCGTAAATTACTTGCGAAGGATTATGTCTATCAAATTAAGCGGATGGCACATCCACGAGTACATTCGCCAATCTCTGGATTAATGGCGAAATATATTTTAGGACTAAATGAATTTAGCGAAGAACTTTCAAAAGTTGGAAAAGATAGAATCGACTCAAATTTTATTGATTTAAATGATTACGAGTTGCCGGGAGCAAGGGTAATCGATGATACAACGTTTGAAATAACCCTTAGCCAAAAGTACCCGCAGTTTCTTTATTGGTTATCAATGTCTTTCTTCGCTCCTATGCCTTGGGAAGCAGATTATTTTTATTCCCAAGAGGGTATGACTGAAAAAAATATAACACTTGATTGGTATCCTGTTGGTACAGGGCCATTTATGCTGTCTGAAAATAATCCTAACCTCCGTATGGTGCTAGAACGTAATCCTAACTTTCGCGGCGAGGCTTTTCCATCAGAAGGTGAAAGCGGAGATCAGGAATCAGGCTTGCTTGTTGATGCGGGTAAAAAAATGCCGTTTATTGATAAGGCAATATACAGCTTGGAGAAAGAATCAATCCCAGCGTGGAATAAATTTCTTCAAGGCTACTATGATACATCAGGCATTGTATCCGATAGTTTTGATCAAGCAGTACAGTTCAATTTGCAGGGTAATGCAGTATTGACGGATGAAATGCGTGAGAAGGGCGTGCAATTATCAACGGCCGTGACCACATCGACCTCGTACATGGGTTTCAATATGGCTGATGATGTTGTTGGAGGTAATAGTGAACGTGCGCGATTACTCAGACGTGCAATATCAATCACTGTTGATTACGAAGAGTACATCTCTATTTTTGCCAATGGACGAGGTAAACCGGCACAAGGTCCCATTCCTCCTGGTATTTTTGGTAATGTTCAAGGAGAGGCAGGGATTAACCCCTATGTTTATCTGTGGCAGGGAGACAAGCCGATCCGGCATTCCATTGAACATGCAAAAGAATTATTGGCGCAAGCAGGTTATCCAGGCGGTCGCGATAAAACAAATGGTAAACAACTGGTTTTAAATCTGGATTCTCCAGCAGCAGGACCGGGGAGTAAGGCTAGTTTTGACTGGATGCGTAAACAGTTTGACAAACTTGGTATTAATCTTGTTATTCGAGCAACCGATTACAATCGTTTTCAGGAAAAGATGAGAAAAGGTACAGCGCAAATTTTTCAATGGGGCTGGAATGCAGATTATCCTGATCCGGAAAACTTTTTCTTTCTACTCTATGGACCTAATGCAAAGATTGATCATAATGGCGAGAATGCAGCAAATTATAAAAATGCTGAGTTCGATGAATTGTTTAACCAGATGAAAAGCATGTCTAATAACCCTGAACGACAAGTAGTGATTGATAAGATGGTTGAAATTGTTAGGAAAGATGCTCCCTGGCTATGGGGTTTTCATCCCGTTGGATTTTCACTTCATCACCAATGGTATAAGAATGCCAAGCCAAATTTAATGGCTAATAACACACTAAAATATAAACAAATTGAACCCAGATTACGTACGGAAAGTCGTACTTTATGGAATCAACCCGTTTGGTGGCCAATCGCGTTGTTATTTATACTAACAATTATTTTATTACTGCCAGCGATAATCTCTTATCGTCGTAAAGAAACTGAGTCGATTCTATGATTAGTTATATATTACGACGTATTGCTTATGCCTTCCCCATATTGGTTGGAGTGAATGTCATTACATTTGTTTTGTTTTTTGTTGTTAATACACCTGATGATATGGCGCGTATGCAACTTGGAATGAAACGAGTGAATGATGCGGCAATCACAAAGTGGAAAGAAGAGAGAGGCTATGACAAACCCATACTATGGAACACAAATGCCGATTCTGTTGAAAAGATAACCGATACAATCTTTTTTCAAAATTCAGTGAAGTTATTTGTATTTGATTTTGGTCGTTCTGATAGTGGCCGTGATATAGGCCATGACATTAGTCAACGGATGTGGCCAAGTCTTGCGATTACTGTACCTAGTTTAATACTGGGTTTATTAGCCTACATTTCTTTTGGTCTAACACTTGCCTTTTTCCGAGGGAGTTATGTTGACGTTTCAGGCGTCATACTCTGTGTCGTTATGATGTCGATCTCGGGCTTATTCTATATTATTGGTGGACAGTATCTTATTGGAAAATTTCTCCATCTCGTTCCCATCTCCGGTTATGACACCGGTTTTAACGCAATAAAATTTACCATTTTACCAATACTCGTTGGCTTAATAGGTGGGATTGGTGCAAGCACGCGATGGTATAGGACTATCTTTCTCGAAGAAATGGAGAAAGATTATGTCCGGACTGCAAAGGCCAAAGGCTTATCTGAGGCTCGAGTACTATATCAGCACGTCCTAATGAATGGGTTAATACCAATTTTGACTGGCGTTGTGGTTATTTTGCCGAGTCTGTTTATTGGTAGTCTGATTGTTGAGTCATTCTTCGCGATACCTGGTTTAGGAAGCTATACCATCGATGCTATTAGTCGACAGGATTTTGCTATCGTTCGTTCTATGGTGTTTCTAGGTTCCGTGTTATACATCATTGGCTTAATACTAACGGACATCTCCTATACTTTGGTCGATCCGAGAGTCAGGTTAAATTAATGATGCCTGTTATATTCATTACCGACGCATTTATTTTTCTGCTCGTATTTATGGTTGCCGCTTATGTTCTTTATGCCCGACGGCATGAGCACCTTCGAGTGCCTTGGCATAATGTCGCCTGCCGTCCTTTAGCGATGTCTGCTGCAATTATTCTTTCTATTTATATTGTTGTCGGCTTATTGGATTCAGTGCATTTTCATCCGAAACTGGAAGCAACAAAATCAAGTGATACGATATATTCAACCGAAGTAAGCAGTTTATTAGATCTTGTGCTTGGTGACTTGCATCAAAATACAGAACGTACCTATTCAGCTCCTTTGGCAAGTTATGCTTTTGCCAAAGAGATGATTGACCTTCCTGATGGAAAGCAAACTAGAGCTTATGCTCGATTAAAATTCGGAGGAGCACACCTTGATGATCCAGAGTCTGAAACTGCTGCTGATATTACAAAACAGATATTCATTGGTTTAGTTTATGGGTTAGTAATCAGTTTGGTCTTGTCGGGTTTAATGGTCTTTATTTTAAGTAAAGTTCATAAAGCTTCATTCAAGCAGGTGTTGAATAAAATATATGACAATGATTATTATGTTGCTTGGACGGCGATGATAATCACAACGAGTCTTACTATTATAGTTTTATCTGTCGTTTATAATCTGGCGCAGTACTATCACGTATTTGGTACTGATAAAGTTGGTCAAGATGTGCTCTATCAAGCTATCAAGAGTATTCGAACAGGGCTTGTCATTGGCACCTTGACAACGCTTGTTATGTTGCCTTTTGCCATCATGATGGGCTTGATGGCGGGATATTTCCGTGGTTGGATTGATGATGTTATTCAATATCTTTATACCACTTTAAATTCTATTCCAGGCGTATTGCTTATTGCTGCCTCAATCTTATTATTACAGGTTTATATCGGCAACCATGCCGATGATTTTAATAGTATTGAAGAGAGAGCAGATCTAAGGCTTTTATTTCTTTGTATTATTCTGGGTATAACTAGTTGGACCGGCTTATGTCGATTATTAAGAGCAGAGACACTAAAACTACGTGAAATAGATTATGTACAAGCGGCACAGGCTTTTGGTGTAAGTAATCTAAGTATCATGTTGCGACATTTACTACCCAATGTGATGCACATCGTTATGATTTCTATTGTGATTGATTTTAGTGGGCTAGTATTAGCTGAAGCTGTGCTGTCATACATTAACATTGGTGTTGATCCGAGCATGAATAGTTGGGGAAATATGATTAATGGTGCGAGATTAGAGATGGCGCGTGAGCCGATAGTCTGGTGGTCACTTGCAGCAGCATTTGTATTTATGTTTGTACTTGTACTTGCAGCTAATTTATTTTCTGATGCGGTACGTGATGCATTTGATCCGAGGCTACGACATTAGTTATAAGCCTACTTCATTAAGTATGGCCGTAGCATAAATAAACTATCAATTCTGGAAAATTAAAATAACATGACAAATACAAACGCAATATTACCCATTGGCAAGCAGCCGGCAATAAAAATTGTTGCTATGCCAAAGGATGCCAATGCGGGTGGCAGTATCTTTGGTGGCTGGATTATGTCCCAGATTGATATTGCCGGGGCAGTACCGGCATTAGCGCGAGCGAAAGGTAGAATTGTAACTGTTGCTGCCAACTCCATTGAGTTCCATGAGCCGGTTTTTATTGGAGATTTGATCAGTTGTTATGCAGAAGTAATAAACACTGGTTGTACTTCAATAACAGTCAAGGTAGAGGTCTATGCCGAACGCCATCCGTCAAACAAGCAGACGGTTAAAGTGACTGAGGCCGAATTAATCTATGTTGCACTGGATGAGAACCGTAAGCCACGTAAATTACCCGACTTGGAAGCAGAGTAATAATGACAGAGCCACTGCTTAAGGTTAGTCAACTTACAACCTCTATCGGAACTGGTAGTGATAAGGTTAATGTTGTTGATAATGTCAGCTTTACAATTAATAAAGGTGAGACCTTTGTTTTATTAGGTGAGTCAGGCAGTGGCAAATCAATTACCGCGCTCTCCATAATGCGGCTATTACCTTCGGCAGCAGATATCGCAAGTGGTGAAGTAAGGTTAAACGGACAAAACCTATTCGAGTTACCAGAGAGTAAAATGCGCGACGTTCGTGGTGCGAAAATAGGGATGATCTTTCAGGAACCGCAATCATCATTAAATCCGGTACTGACGGCAGGGCAACAAATCAGTGAAACATTGTTTCGACATCAAAAACTCTCCAAGCTGGAGTGTATAAAACGCAGTATTGAATTATTAGATGCGGTAGGGATTCCTGAACCCGATAGACGCATCAATGAGTACCCACATCAATTTTCTGGTGGGATGAAACAGCGTATCATGATTGCGATGGCGTTGGCGGGGGAACCCGATCTATTAATTGCTGATGAACCAACAACGGCACTAGACGTCACTATTCAAGCGCAAGTATTGGATCTACTGCGCAAATTACAAAAAGAC
>Ga0316202_10002447_pt1 | contig 12226 bp, 10 predicted proteins | sample 3monrhotite_MG_FD_204934 | JGI IMG/M metagenome (GOLD analysis project Ga0316202, IMG submission 204934) | Microbial mat bacterial communities from mineral coupon in-situ incubated in ocean water Damariscotta River, Maine, United States -... | ecosystem: Environmental > Aquatic > Marine >... | reverse complement strand
CCGACCCGCCGGTAGGTGCGCTGCTCCAGGACCCGCAGTAGCTTCGCCTGGAGCTCCTGTGGGATCTCGCCGACCTCGTCGAGGAACAGGGTGCCGCCCGCCGCCGCTGCGCACAGCCCCTGCCGCTGCTGGCTGGCGCCGGTGAAGCTTCCCTGCTCGTGGCCGAACAGCTCGCTCTCGAACAGGTCGTGCGGGATCGCGGCGCAGTTGACGGCCACGAAGGGGCGCTCCTCGCCGCGGAAGCAGACCGTGTGGAGCGCCTGGGCGACCAGCTCCTTGCCGGTCCCGCTCTCGCCGCGGATCAGCACCGGCACCTGCTGGAGGGCGCCCTTCAGCTTTATCTCCCGGATGAGGCCACGCATCGCCGGGCTCTTTCCCTTGAGCGAGGCGAAGGCCATGTCCTCGCGCAGCGCCTGCCAGGCCTGCCCCTCGGGCGCGCGGAGCGGGTGCGAGCGCTTCGCGCGGTCGGCCTTCCACTCCTGGAACGGCTCCAGGATGAGGGCGTGGAACTGCTTGAGGTCTCGGATCGGCTTGGTGAAGTAGGCGTCGGCGCCGGCGTTGAGCATGTCGGTCGCGACCTGCGCCGAGCCGAAGCCGGTGAGGGCGATGAAGCGCGTCGAGGGGCTGCTGGCCTGGAGCTTCTGGATCAGCGCCGGCCCCTTGATGTCGGGCAGCTGCACGTCGACCACAGCGACCGCGACGGGGTCGGACTGGATGATGCGCGCGGCGGCGGCCCCGGAGCGGGCGGTGCGGACCTGAAAGCCTTGCTGCGTGTAGAGGCGACGCAGCGGATCGAGGAAATCCGGCTCGTCGTCAATCAGCAGCAGGTACGGCTCAGGCTGGGACACAGAGACCATCCTCGACACCCACGACGTCGCAGTTTCAGTCTCCATCTCGACCTGCGAGGGGATTCCTTGAACGCTGTCTTGCAAAGCTGAGATGCTTTTTTTTGCCCAGAAAATGTCCGCCGGTCATTTTCTGGTCCTGAACAGATTGCCAAGTGTTTTGGATCCGTGTACGTTGTCTGTAGTGGCACTTAGCTGAAACGGTAGAGGTCAGAAGCTGTCATGCAAAACGCAATCAGAACAATGCAAATCCCCCTCTTCGGGACCCTGGATCAGGGCGCTGTCTCACTGAACGCGCATGCACCAAAGATCCTCTCCCTCAGCCCCACCCGATCCGCACCGGCTCCCCTCGGACACAATCACGTCCGCCCCCAGATCCACACCCTCTCCCCATCCAATTGCGTGGATCTTCTCCTCCAGGCAGACATCGCCACGATCCTCCCCAGACGCGCACGCTCTGCGCGCGCTCTCTGGCACATGATGGCGCGGATGGCGGCAGGGGCCCTTGATGCCTTCGACCTGCACGTCACACCCACTCCCAGCGGGACCGACGTGATCGCAGCACCCGGCGAGGGGGATGTGGAGGAAGACACCTTCCACGCACGGCTCCCCCGCAACGAAACGACAGGGACTGGACTGGTCGAGGGCATGCTCGCCTTCGTCAACGAGATCCTGGAGACGCACGACACCTTCGGGCGGCTCTACGTGATCTCGGTCGAGGCTGAGGAGCAGGCGATCGCGTACCTCACCGAGGGTGAGGTGGATGCGCTCGAAGCCGCTGGCATCTGTGCAGACCTGATCTGACACGTCTGGTTCAAGTCAGCGGGCTCGGGGACGATCAGTATTTTGAGTGAAACATCACCCTGGAAGGAGCGCATTGCTCCTGTCTCTATTTTGTACTGAGGACGTTTCGGGCAGGAAGGTCCTCACCCCCCTCACATCCGTGAGGGGGGTGATTTCTTAGCGGATGACGATGAACTCGACGCGCCGATTGGCGGCGTGCGCACGCTCGGAGGAGCCCCGGACGAGCGGGCGGCTCTCCCCAAAGCCGCGCGCAGAGACGCGCCGCGGGGAGACTCCGTTCTGCGTGAGGAAGCGGGCGACTTCCTGGGCGCGCTCCGTCGAGAGCTGCAGGTTGTAGTCGCCCGGCCCCTGGCTGTCGGTGTGGCCGCGGATCTCGATGCGAACGATCTCGGGGTGCTCGCGGAGGAGGCGGGCGACGTCGCGCAGCGCGGCGGTGCTGTCGCGTCGGATGGCGTCAGAGTCGAATTCGAAGCGGATGCGCTCGTCGAGCATGATCCGGTCGGTTCCGATGGAGGCGACTCCGACCCGGTGGGGTGCGGCGTCGGCGGTCGAGAGGAACATCAGCAGCAGTGCAGCAAAGGTCCAGCGCATGGGGTTCAGCGTCCTCTTTTGGTGTTCGCTGTGTCAGACGCTGCCTGGGCGGGGGTATTCAGATCAAAACCCAGGAAGATCGATCCTCTTCCTCAGAATCCGGTGAGCGCGCTGACCATCGACGAGATGATCCCCACCGGCACGAGCGGGTGCTCGTTGACGGCGAGGATGATGCAGTCCTCTCCGGGGTCGATGTGGAGCTCGTGGGTGACGTCCTCGTCGTTCTCGGCGATGTCACCGGGCCCGAACCCGCCGGCCTGGTCTCTGTACCCGCCGGCGAGGACGAGGTTGAGCTCGCGCCCCCTGTGGGTGTGCTTCGGCACGCGGAAGCCCCCGCGCACGCGGGTGATGCGCACGGGGGCGCCGCGCCATCGGATGGGCAGGGTGACCTGCTGGACGAGGCCGGGCAGGACGGTCTGCCACCGCTGCACACCGGTGCGCGCGAGTGTGCTGCGCAGCGGCTCGGGCAGGCCGATCCCTTCGAACGCGGGAGCGAGCGGTGGCGGTGGCTGCGGCTGTGGTGGTGCTGGCTCGTCGAGGCGGTCGAGCATCTGGCTGAGGGCCTCGGTCTCGTCGCTGGCACCGGCGTTGTCTGCGAGCCAGCTCCCGCCGATCTCGTCGAGGAGTGTGGCCTGCGCGGTGCACTGCGCGCACCGGGAGAGGTGCGTGGCGAGGAGGAGGTCCTCGGCGGCGGAGAGGGTTCCGGCGCTGTAGGCCACCAGGAGGCTGTCGTCGGGGTGTCTCACGGGGTCGGCTCTTGTGCGAGGGCCTCTCGGAGGCGCTTCATGGCGAGTCGGACCCGTGACTTGACGGTTCCGAGGGGCACGCCCAGCTCTTCGGCGATGGCGCGTTGGGGCCGTCCCTCGAAGTACATCTTGCGGAGGATGTCCGCCTGCTCGTCGGGCAGCGTGGAGAGGGCGCTGCGCAGGCGCGCGGCGCGCTGTGCGGCGGCCGCGGCGGCGTCTGGCGCGGTGGCGGCGGGCGGCGCGACGCCGGGGGTGTCGGGCTCTGGCTCGGGGCGGCTGGTGCGTCGGATGCGGTCAATGCGCCGGTTTCGGGCAATGGTAAAGATCCAGGTGCTGACCGCGGCGCGCTCGGGCTGGTACTGGGGCGCGCGGCGCCAGACCGTGAGCATGACATCCTGCACGAGCTCCTCGACGCTGCCATCGTCGACGCCGCCGCGCCGGAGGAAGGAGCGGAGCCGGGGCGCATAGTGTGCGAACAGCGCCGAGAAGGCCGCGCGGTCCTGCCGGACGGCGACGGCGTGGATCCATTCATGCTGCGGATTCATCGACAATGACGGTAGCACGCAAGAGAATGCGGTGGCTGTGATGGTGAGCATTCCCCACCTCCCGCATCCTGTACGGCGCAGCGGCGCGCGTGGATCACTGCTCGGTGCACATTCCGCGCGCCGCGAAGCGCTGTCCGGGGCAGCTCCCGCTGGTGAAGAAGGTCTCGCCGTCGCACCCGCAGTAGGGGCGGCGGTCGCGCGTGCAGCTCCGGGTCGCCGGGGCGCAGACGCCTGGCTTGTCGTCGGTGCAGCCCTCGCCTTCGCAGACGCCGCTGGCGCAGTCGCTGGCCGCGAGGCAGGCGGCGCCGTCAGCGGCTGACCCGGTCACCGGTGCCTGCTCGACCGGCGGGTTGCTCGACGGAGCGGTCAGCACGACCTCTTCTGCCGGGACGGGCTCTGCGGCGGGCTCTGCTGCGGGCGGCGTGGGCTCGGCTGCGGGCTCAGGGGTGGGGGTGTTGGTGTGGCCGCATGCGGCCCCCAGCCAGAAGAGAAGCAGGGTGGTGCGCCACATGGCAGGCCGCTCCGGTGTGTTTGGGATCAGTCCCAGTCGTCGTCTTCGTCGACGTCCTCGCCCTTTATGCTGTACCCATCTCCAGAGCCAATCTCCTCGAACTCGTCCTCGTCCTCGTCCTCGTCGTCCTCGTCGTCCTCGTCGTACGCATCTTCGAGCTCTTCGTCGGCGACGAGCCAGCCTTCTCCGGCAGAGTCCCGGAGCGCCGAGCGGAGGTCCCCGAGGACCTCGTCGAGATCGAGCTCATACTCGAAGCAGACTGCCTTGACGGAGCGGTCCGAGACGCGGTCGACGTCGACGTCGTTGAGCTCGAAGACATCTTCAAGCTGCGGGTACATCCGGAGCATCGCGTTGATCCGAGTGGTGGCCTTGATCTTCATGGTGCCCCGATCCTCCTGCTGTCCAGGTGCGGTGTGCGGTCCTTCGTTGTGTGCCGCGTGGGTGCTGCGCACCGGCATTTTGTCTTACCAGAACTGCCACGGCGTTCACAAACCACGCGCCTCAGAGCCCGCCGCCGAAGAAGAGGTCGACGCGGTCGTCTCCGTACCCTGAGATGGCCGCGTCGTTCTGGCCGTCGTGGTTGATGTCTCCGGCGAGGAGGGACTGTCCGGTGAAGGCGTAGCTGCTCGCGCCGGTGAGGGACGCGTCGGCATCGGAGACGGAGAGGGTCCCGGAGAGGGGCCCATAGAGGACGTAGGCGGCCCCGGCGGAGCTGTGTGCGGTGGTGTCGACGCCCGTGGCTCCGATCAGGAGGTCATCCTGCCCGTCCTGGTTGAGGTCTCCGGCCGCGAGTCCCGCGCCGGCGTAGTCGGCCCCGGCAGCGCCCCAGATGATGCTGTCGGCGATGTCTTCGGCGTCTTCCGCGCTGCTGAGTCGGCTCGTGCTGCCGCGGTACACGTAGATCGCGCCCTCGTTCTTGTTGGCGCTGTCGGCGCTGTACGCGGACACAATGATCTCGCTGTAGCCGTCGCTGTCGAGGTCTCCGGCGCACGCCGCGGCGCCGAGCGCGTCGTGTGCGTCGGTGCCGAGCAGGATCGCGTCTGCATCGTCGAGGTCGACGTCACCGCGCAGCGCCGAGGCGCTACCGTACAGCACCCAGGCCACGCCGGCGCCGTCGGCCGCGCGATCGCTGTCCGAGGCGAGCACGAGCAGCTCTCCGAGGCCGTCGCCGTCAGCGTCTCCGCCGCGCGCGAGGCTGCGGTATGTGCCGACCTGCTCGTCTTCGTCGCCGGTGGTGAGGATGGCGTCGGCGTCCTCTTCGAGCTCTGCGACGGAGACGGTGCTCGCGCCGTAGACCAGGAAGACGCTTCCGCTTCCGTCGTTGGTGCCGGGCGCGCCGATGGCGATGTCTTCGGTCCCGTCCCCGTCGAGGTCACCGACGAACCGTGTCACGGTCCCGAGGAGGTCCCCGGCGGCCTCGCCGTACCAGGTGTGCTCGGCCCTGGCGCTGAGGGCTTCTCCGCCGGTGAGGGACGCGCTGCCGTAGACGACGAACGCAGCCCCGGCGCGGTTCCCGGCCTCGTCGTTGCCGTAGGCGCCGATGAGGAGGTCGTCGACCCCGTCCCCGTCGAGGTCTCCGGCGTCGACGGTCTTTCCGGCGTAGTCGAAGGCGTCGTCGCCCTCAAAGATGAGGTCTGCGCCGCCGACGCCCGAGAGGGCGGTGCTTGTGGTGATGGGGCCGAGCGCGACGTAGATGACCCCGCCGGTGTCGGCGTACGCGGGGATGACCGCGTCGTCTCCGCCGTCGCCGTCGAGGTCCCCGATGGCGATGTCGTAGCCGAGGTTCCCACCGCTGCTGGTGATGCTGGCGCTGGCATCGCTGGGGGCGCGGTCTCCGGTGAAGCCGCAGGGCCACGCGCTCCCGTCGCAGTCGTCGTCGATGCCGTTGTCACAGACCTCGTCTGCTCCGGGGCTGATGTCGCTGCTCGTGTCGTCGCAGTCTCCGTTGAGGCCGACGTATCCGCTGGGCGGCTGGCACTGCGAGACGAAGCGGACGGCGTCGCCGTAGCCATCGCCGTCGCCGTCGAGGAACCAGACGCTGTAGGTCTGCGAGTCGACGCCGACGTCGTCATCATCGGTCAGATCGTCGCAGTCGTTGTCGACACCGTCGCAGACCTCGGCGGCGCCGGGCCGGATGGCGGGGTCGGTGTCGTCGCAGTCTTCCCCATCGGCGATGTGCCCGCCTGGCGGCGCGCACGACACGAACACCTGCGTTCGGTCACCGAACCCATCGAGGTCGGCGTCTGGATGCCAGTGCAGTCCGGGGAACAGGTCTGGGTCGGTGTCGTCGCAGTCTCCGCCGCTGGCGACGTGTCCATCCGGCGGGCTGCACTGCCAGGTCACGGCGCTGTCTTGTCCGTAGCCGTCGCCGTCGGCATCGAGCAGCCAGGCGCTGTGGGTCTTCGTGTCGACGCTGTCGTCATTGTCGTCGATCAGGCCGTCGCAGTCGTTGTCTGCGCCGTCGCAGACTTCCTGCGCGCCGGGCGCGCTTGCTGCGCTGAGGTCATCGCAGTCAGTGGGTGTGTCGCCCCAGGTGTCGTCCGGCGGCTGGCACGCACGTACCGAGACGTCATCACCGGGAAAGCCGTCGGCGTCGGCGTCGGCGTACCACATGGCGGCGTCGGCCGCGTCCTCGTCGATGGAGCCGTCGCAGTCATTGTCGGCGCCGTCGCATGTCTCGCTGGCGTTGGGGTGGGTGGTGGCGTTGTCGTCGTCGCAGTCGCCGTCCTGAGGGGACACGCCGTCGCCATCGTGGTCTCGCGTAGAGAGACCACATCCGGTGAGGGCCAGCACCAGGATCCACGAGCGCACCATTGCGGGGAGTGTACCCCATCGAAGGTGAGATTCCCTGACAAGCGCGGTTGCATCGGTGTGTCTTCGGCGCGCTCCGGGGAGCGTGTGGCGGGCGGGGGCAAAAATACCCCTGGGGGGTATTGTCCCGGCGTAAGACCGTGATTTTCTTGCTTTCCGTCCCTGTGAGGCTTTTCTTCAGCCAAAGAGGAGGAGTGATGACACCCAACAGGATACGACCCTTCTCCGACACAGATGGAGAGCCTGGGCTCACCATGGACCTATCGTCTGACGAACCGAACGATAGCTCCAGAGCATCTTCCGTCTCCTGGTCGGCATGAAGGATCCTGACAAATGAGCGAAGAGAACACCTTTGACGGCCTGAGCATCCTCACCGCCGAGGATGCCCCCATCGGCTCTCTGCCCTCAAGCGTCTCTGGCTCCGGCCGCGACGCACTGCTCGACCGATACCTCGCAGAGGTCGGCTGCTACCCCATCCTCGACGCCGACACCGAGCGACAGCTCGCTGAACTCTACGCCCGCACCGGCGATCGGCTCGCCGCTGATCAGCTCATCACGGCCAACCTCCGGCTCGTCGTCAAGATGGCCAGCCAGTACCGCTGGAAGTGGGCCCGCCTCCTCGATCTCATCCAGGAAGGCAACACCGGCCTCATGGTCGCGCTCCGCCGGTTCGATCCCGCCCGCGGGGTGCCCTTCGGTCGGTACGCTGCGTACTGGATCCGAGCCATGATCCTGCGGTACCTCTCTGCGAATTATCGGCTCGTGGACATGGGGTCCGGGCAGCACGCCCGGAAGCTGTTCTTTCGACTCAACAAAGAACGCGCCCGGCTCCAGGATGCTGGGATCACGCCGACCACACGCGCGCTCGCAGGTGCCTTCGGGGTGCCCGAGTCCGCGGTCCGGGACATCGACCGATTCCTCCGCGCGCCCGCGGTCTCGCTGCACGCGCCCGCCGATGGCGACGACGGAAGTCCCCTGGAGCTGCTGCTCGGCGACCATCGCTCCCTCGACCCCGAGCAGACCGCCGCTGAGAACGAGTGGCGGGAGCTGATCCGCGTCGAGCTGGAGACCTTCGGCGACACGCTCGAGGACGAGCGCGAGCAGATCATCTGGCAGCAGCGGCTTCGAAGCCCCGCGCCCGTCAGCCTCTCTGAGCTTGGCCACCGATTCGGCGTCAGCAAGCAGCGCGTCTCGCAGGTCGAGGGCCGCCTCAAGCGGCGCCTCAAGGCCACCCTCTCTGAGGGGAGCGTCGGCTCTGAGATCGAGAGCGTGCTCTGCCAGCCGCCCGGCTGGGCCAGCCACGTCCGCGGGACCCGGAACGTCGAGCGATAAAACCAGCATCTGGCGTTGGATCTGCTATTTTGAGGCATGCGCGCGAGACATGCCCCCTGGCTCCTGATCCTGGTCGCCTGCGACTCAACCCCCGAGCCCGTCGATGCCGACGGTGACGGGTACATCGAGGACGACTGCGACGACAAAGACGAAGCCGTCTCGCCCGGCGCCGTCGAGCTGTGCAACAACATCGACGACGACTGCAACGGAATCGTCGACGACGATCCCGACGACAGCGTGCGCGTCTACGCGGATCTGGACCAGGATGGCCACGGCGACCCGCTCAATTCAACCCGTGTCTGCCCAGGGGTGCCCGGATACGTCGACAGCTCCGATGACTGCGACGACACCACCACCGCGATCTTCCCCGGCGCCGCAGAGCGCTGCAACGGCATCGACGACGACTGCGACGGCCTGATCGACGAGGACGCTGAGGACCTGCTGACCTGGTTCGCCGACGGCGACGGCGACGGCCACGGCGACCCGGACCGCCCCGTGGAGGCCTGCGAGCAGCCCAGCGGCGCGGTCAGCGTCGCGGACGACTGTGACGACGGCAACGTGCTCGCCAACCCCAGCGCGGACGAGATCTGGTACGACGGCATCGACCAGGACTGCGCCGGCGGGAACGACTATGACGCCGACCGGGACGGCCACGACGGGCCGGGGTACGGCGACGACTGCGACGACAACGAGTCACGCGTCTACCCCGGACGCACCGAGACCTGCAACGATGGGCTCGACAACGACTGCGACGGCACCGCCAACGACTGTGGCCTCGGGGGCCTCAACGACAACGCCGACGCCGAGCAGGCATGGACCAGCAGCAGCTACTACGGCCGGGCCGGCAGCAGCCTCGCGGCGCTCGGGGACAGCGACGGCGACGGCGTCCCCGAGCTTGCCGTCGGCGTGCCCTATGGGGCCGGCTACAGCGGCCTGATCCACATCGTGCCCGCCGACACCGACGGACCGCTCGACACCGCCGAGGTCGCCTCGCTGACGGGGACCACCACCAGCTACGCCGGCAACACGATGGTGTCTGGTGACCTGGACCAGGACGGGTACACCGACCTCGTCGTCGGCGCCCAGGCCTACCGGACCGGGGCCGCCTACTACACCGGCGCGGCCTTTGTCGCCTACGGACCCTTCAGCGGGGAGCGCTCGCTGAGCGACACCCAGATCCTCTCAGGTGAGAGCAGCAGCTCCTACGCCGGCTTCAGCGTCGACACGGTCACAGACATCGACGGCGACGGGATGCCCGAGGTCGCTGTGGGCGCGCCATACTACCGCGCCGATGGCTCGACCCTGTCTGCCGGAGCGGTCTACATCGCCTTCAGCGACGGCCTGCTCGCGGACGGGAGCGCGACGCTCGAGGACGCGGACGTGCGCATCATCGGCGACGCCAGCACCTCGTACATCGGCCAGAGCGTCGCGGGGATCGGCGACATCGACGGGGATGGGGTCGGGGACCTCGCCGCGCGGTCGTACATCACCGGCGACACGCTGCTCTTTGCTGCGCTCGAGGCTGGGGCGTACACCGCCGCAGACGCCACGGTGAGCTTCGCCGGCGCGGGCGCCTACGCCTTCGGGAGCAGCCTCGCGGCGCTCGGCGACCTCGACGGGGATGGGTACGACGACTACAGCCTGTCGTCGGGCTCGTCGAGCTACATCATGTCGGGTTCATCGACCAGCACGGCAGACGCGCTGTGGTACATCGCCAACCTCCAGAGCTCGGACGTCGCGGCGGTCGGCGACGTCGACGGCGACGGCGTCACCGAGATATTCATCGGAGAGGCGGACTACTACGGCGCGAGCGGCGCCTACCTGTTCTCGGCAGACAGCGAGGGGCTGGTCCGGACCACCGACGCGTTCGGTTCATTCCAGGGCAACAGCGGCGACCTGACCGGCTCGGCGCTGGTCGGCCCCGGAGACGTGGACGGCGACGGCTACGTCGAGGTGGCGCTGTCCGCGCCGGGTGCTGGCGGCTACCTCGGCGAGGTCTACCTCTTCTACGGCGGCGGCCTCTAAAAAAGATCGTGCTTCACGGCGCGCCTGGATCGACCGAGGATCGGTGCAGGGAGGTCTGTGCCGATGATGGACGCCATCCACGCGAGCGCGGTTGAGCCGCTGATCCCACAGCTCGGGCGTGTGCGCCCGGCTGCTGACGACCGCGACGCGCGCTCTCCGGGCGATCAGGTGTCGCTGTCTCCGGGCGCCCTGGAGGCCGCCGAGGCGCTGCCGCCGGTCGAGGAGTCTCAGGACACCACGGACACCGAGGACGCGCTCCACACAGCGCCGGACGCGAGCGAAGAGGAAGAGGACCGAGAGAAGCGCGGCGAGCTGAGTCCCAAAGAGCAGCAGCTCGTGAGCAAGCTCCGCGCGCGCGACATGGAGGTGCGCGCGCACGAGGCGGCGCACATCGGCGCCTCGGGTGGTCTCGCTGGCGGCGCGAGCTACTCGTACCAGTCTGGCCCGGACGGCAAGCGCTACGCGGTCGGCGGCGAGGTCAAGATCTCCAGCCCCCGCACAAGCGATCCCCAACAGACGCTGGCCAACGCCGAGAAGATGCGCGCAGCAGCGATGGCGCCGGCGTCACCGTCGGGCCAGGACCGAGCCGTGGCCGCGCAGGCGACCGCGATGATCTCGCGCGCGCGCGCAGCGGTCGCGCAGGAGCGGTCTGAGGCGCTCGAGGAGGTCTCGTCGTCGGAGGATGTTGCTGGATCGAGCGAGGAGACTCCGGATGATGTGGGTGCCGAGGTGCCGGAGCCGATCGAGGCGGCGAAGATGGGCGGGCCGACGATGTTTGGCCCTGCGCTGCACCTCCACAGCGACGGGTGTGGCTACTGCTCCGCGTCAGCGGCCAGTTTTCTGGCCAACCAGTAGCGCGCGTGCTCCGCGCATGCGCGGGTGTGCGCGCGCGCATTCTTGACACAGTGGGTACCACCTGATTTCAGTGGGTTACCCATTTGGGGGGATGGCATAGAGATTGCTTCAGGGTTACATGACGGTTGAGTTAATCACTCACCGATACACATTCTCTGGGGGAAGTCGCTTCTGTTTGTATCCGGGGGGATTCACACAGATATTTTTGCGGCCAGACAAGAGAAATCCGCTCTCGCGGTGGTGTCCTGGGGGGGATGTCACACAGCTTGATGAGCGGAGTGTTGCCTTAAGTGCCTCGGGATAAAACCCGGGGCGCTTTTGGTTTTTTACGCGGCCTGTCCTGCGCGCGCCGCGTGCGCGCACGCATGCGCGCTCAATTGGCTCGTCTAATAATTTCAGTGGTTTACTGGATTTTTGCCCTGGCACAAGGCTTGCTCAATAGGTGGGTGCCTGGCTGAGAGCGAAACGCTCCCCAGGTACCAGCGCAGTCGGTGCTGCACTTATGGCCGCTCGGGGGGGTGTGCCGCAGTACCTTGACGCCTGGTCACAACACCAAGCCGGTCGCGTAACCTCAATGACTTCAGCGCCCCAGGGATGCATGTTCCCCTGGGGCGCATCCTTTTTGCGCTGTGCTGCTTGGGTGGACACGCTCGCGGACCGTGTGCGTACCCGCGCGAACAGGGTGCCCTTTTTGCGATCAGGTAATTCCAGCCACTTACCTGCCCGTGCTGGCTGGCACAGAGGTTGCTGATCACGATGGTAGCTGCACAAGCAGCCCAGGCGAAGCCCGCTCTTGCAGCGTCAGGGGGATTCTGGAGAGCCAGCGGCACGCCACACCACCAAGCCGGTCGCGTAACCTCAATAGACTTCAGCGCCCCAGGGATGAACGTTCCCCTGGGGCGCTCACGTTACGTTCATGCCGGACGGTCCAGAGGACGGCGCATGATGAAGACAGACAGCACGAAGGACACCTCCATCGAGCGGTTTCCCCGTCCTGCCGTCGCGGTCGACCTGGTCATCTTCACGGTGCTCGACACCGACCTCAAGATCCTCCTCATCCAGCGCGGACAGGCGCCCCACGAGGGCGACTGGGCCCTGCCCGGCGGCTTCGTCCGCGTCGGAGACGGCGTCATCGAGCAGGGCGAGAGCGTCGAGGAGGCC
>Ga0316202_10002442_pt1 | contig 12251 bp, 10 predicted proteins | sample 3monrhotite_MG_FD_204934 | JGI IMG/M metagenome (GOLD analysis project Ga0316202, IMG submission 204934) | Microbial mat bacterial communities from mineral coupon in-situ incubated in ocean water Damariscotta River, Maine, United States -... | ecosystem: Environmental > Aquatic > Marine >... | reverse complement strand
TTGAGTACGATTGCAAAGCATAATTAATGACATGCAAGTTCCTTATTTAAAGATGCACGGTAGCGGAAACCTGATCCTGATCGTTGATCAGCGCACGGGAAATCGCGCACCGCCTGACGCACAAAAACTGCGCGAACTGGCGAGCAATGGGCCAGGATTTGATCAGCTAATGTGGATCAGCGCCGCCAGCGACGATTCCAGCATAGCCAGCTATCGTGTCTTCAATGCAGACGGCTCTGAGGTCGAGCAATGCGGTAACGGTGTCCGCTGTGTGGCCAAATACCTGGCCGGCTTAAACGAGAGTGGCATCGAGCACGAACAGGAATTCGAACTACAAAGTCCGGCAGGACCCGTTACGGCGCGCGTCTTTGAAGACGGTCAGGTCGCCGTCAGTATGGGCGCGCCAAACTTCTCACCCGCAGACATACCCTTTGACTCGGCTGAGATGGCTGACACGTATGCGTTGGCCATAGGGGATGACGTCGTCGACATAAGCGCACTATCGATGGGCAATCCGCATGTCGTCATGGAGGTGGATGATGTTCACCATGCGCCAGTCGCCGTCCTCGGCCCGATAATTGAGCATCATGCGCGATTTCCACGCTTGACGAATGTTGGTTTCATGCAGATCAAAGACCGGCGGAATATTGATCTCAGGGTGCATGAACGGGGTGTCGGCGAAACCGCTGCCTGCGGCACAGGTGCCTGCGCCGCTGTGGTATCCGGTCAGCGTCGCGGCAAACTCGACGCCGAGGTCAGCGTGCATCTGCCCGGCGGCCAAGTCGTGGTAAGCTGGCGCGGCGGCGATGCGCCTGTCTGGCTGAAGGGCAATGCCGAACTGATCACCGAAGGAATGATGGATCTATAGGAATGGGCGAGCTATGAGTACGCAAGCAGATATCGACTACGTTGAAGACGAATTATCGGAACAAGCCATCCACGATTATCTGGCAGAGCATCCGAATTTCTTCGAAGATCACGCATCCCTCCTGAGCTCGCTGAATCTGCCGCACGCGACCCACGGTGCGATCTCACTGGTCGAGCGCCAGGTATCTGTCCTGCGGCAAAAAGACCTAAAGCTTGAAAAGCAACTCAAGGAACTCATTGAGGTTGCTCGTGCCAACGACCTTTTGGCCGCCAAGATTCATGAACTGACCCTGCAGCTAATGGCTGCGGCCGATCTGAAAACAACAATTATGGCTCTCGAAGAGGGTATGCGGAGCGGTTTCGACGCCGATCATGCCGTGCTGGTTGTTTTCGGCGATCCGGGCGCATTCGACGACATTGGTGTCGGGCGCTTTTTTCGTGTCGTCGAAAAACGCTCTGACACGCTAAATCCATTCAAGACCTTCCTCACCGGCAGTTCGGCGCGTTGCGGACAGATTCGAGACGCGCAACGGGAATTCCTCTTCAAAGAAGACGCTGACGAAGTTGGCTCAGCGGCTCTGGTACCGCTCACGAACGGCGCCGATATCGGTTTTCTGGCCATCGGTAGTGCGGATGCGAATCGCTTTCACCCCGGCATGAGCATCGACTTCCTGACACGTCTTGGCGATCTCGTTGCAGCCGCGCTAAAACGCTATTAAGGCGACTCTGCTGTGGACAGCTGGATTGATAAATTTATTCGGCACCTCGACTACGAACGCCGCCTCTCGCCGCAAACTTCAAAAAACTACCGCCGCGATCTCTTAGCACTGCTTGAGTTTCGCGAGTATTCGGGCGTTGATTCGTGGGGCGCAATGGATAGCGAGCACTTTCGTGCTTTTTCCGCCTCATGCTTTCGCAAAGGCTTAAGCGCCAGGAGCATTCAACGCCGACTCTCAGCCTGCCGGACATTTTTTCGCTATTTGATCAGAGAAAAGCACGTCGATAAGAATCCAATTTCGAATGTGTCCGCGCCTAAGGCCGGGAAGCGATTGCCCGGTAATCTCGATGCGGATCGTATGGCGCGTCTCCTCGATATCCCTGGCGACGGTCCATTAGTTGATAGGGACCGCGCAATACTCGAACTGCTTTACTCATCAGGACTGCGGCTGTCGGAGCTCACGGACCTCGATCTGGGGGACGTCGATATGCACGATGCGACCGTTCACGTCACCGGTAAGGGCAACAAGGATCGCATTATCCCGGTTGGCCGGAAGGCCTTGGCTGCACTGCGGCAATGGGGCCTGACGCGCTCCGGGTTGGCTGATGTCGACGAGACGGCACTGTTTGTCAGCAATCGGGGCAGCAGAATAAGCCCTCGATCCGTGCAAGCGCGTGTTACCCACTGGGCGCGCCGTCAGGGGATCGATACCAATGTGTATCCGCACCTGTTCCGCCACTCCTTCGCGACCCATTTGCTGGAATCAAGTCACGACCTGCGTGGGGTCCAGGAGCTATTGGGGCACGCGAACATCTCGACGACTCAAGTCTACACGCACCTTGATTTCCAACATCTGGCCCAGATATACGACCAAACACATCCGCGGGCGCGAAAGAAAGGCTAGTCGATAGCGCCACTACAGGAAGATCACCATGGAACAATTTCGAGGGACGACCATTGTCTCGGTGCGCCGCAATGGCAAAGTTGCCATAGCCGGAGACGGCCAGGTCAGCATGGGCAATACGGTCATGAAGGGCAATGCTCGCAAGGTGCGGCAGCTCGCTGGCGGCCGGGTCATTGCCGGCTTCGCCGGCGGCACTGCCGATGCGTTTACATTGTTTGAGCTGTTTGAAAGCAAGCTGGAGCAATACGGCAACCTGACGCGAGCTGCGATCGAGCTCGCCAAAGAATGGCGTATGGACCGTCGTTTGCGACGTCTCGAAGCGCTGCTTTGCGTTGCAGACACCGAAGCCTCGTTCGTCATCTCCGGAAACGGCGACGTTATCGAACCCGAACATGACCTCATGGCGATTGGCTCTGGCGGGCCGTTTGCCCAGGCTGCTGCGCTCGCGCTACTGAAGAACACGGATCTCGAAGCTGCAGACATCGTAAAGAAAGCGATTTCGATAGCCGGTGATATCTGCGTTTTCACCAATCAAAACATCATCGTTGAAGAACTGTAATGTCACAGATGACTCCAAGAGAAATCGTCCAGGAACTGGACAAACATATTGTCGGTCAAGATGACGCAAAGCGTGCTGTTGCGATCGCTCTTCGCAACCGCTGGCGACGTGTGCAGGTCGATGAGCCACTGCGCAGTGAAATAACGCCCAAAAATATTCTGATGATCGGCCCCACTGGCGTTGGCAAAACGGAAATCGCCCGCCGCCTGGCGCGCTTGGCTCGAGCGCCTTTTGTCAAAGTAGAGGCTACCAAGTTCACGGAGGTCGGCTATGTCGGTCGTGAAGTGGACAGCATTGTGCGCGATCTCATGGATGTTGCGATCAAGTTGATCCGCGAAGACTCCATGTCGAAAGTTCGACACCGTGCGGAAGACGCTGCCGAGGAGCGAATTCTCGATGCGCTGCTGCCGCCGCCAACATCGGGCGTTGGATTTACCTCGGACGCTGAGCCTGTGAACAGCGATACCCGGCAAAAGTTTCGCAAGATGCTGCGTGAGGGAAAGCTGGACGATAAGGAAATCGAGATCGACATTCAGGCGCTGCCCATGGGTGTCGAGATCATGGCGCCTCCCGGCATGGAAGAAATGACCAGTCAGTTGCAGGGCATGTTTCAAAATCTCGGTGGTAACCGCAGCAAGACCCGCAAACTCAAAGTCAAAGAGGCGTTTCGCCATTTGACCGACGAGGAGGCGGCGAAGATGCTCGACGAGGAAGAGCTCAAGTCGCAAGCACTGGAAGCGGTCGAACAACATGGCATCGTTTTCTTGGACGAACTCGACAAAGTTGCACGCAGCTCCGGGACACAAGGGGCCGACGTGTCGCGCGAAGGTGTTCAACGTGACTTATTGCCGCTGGTCGAGGGATCCACAGTCAATACGAAATATGGCATGGTCAAGACCGATCACATCTTGTTTATCGCGTCGGGTGCTTTCCATGTCTCGAAGCCTTCCGACCTGATTCCTGAGCTGCAGGGGCGGTTCCCGATTCGCGTTGAACTGAAGTCACTGACAACCGAAGACTTTGTGCGAATTCTCACCGAGCCTGACGCGTCATTAACCTCTCAATACGCGGCGCTTTTGAACACCGAGGAAGTCACCCTGGAGTTCGCTGAAAGCGGTGTGCGGCGCCTCGCAGAAGTGGCTTTTCAGGTAAATGAAAACACGGAAAATATCGGTGCCCGACGCCTGCATACGGTGATGGAACGGCTTCTGGAGTCAATATCTTTCGAGGCCTCGGACAAGAGCGGCTCAAAACTGACTGTCGACGCCGGTTACGTTAATGATCATCTGGCCGAGTTGGCGCAGGATGAGGACCTGAGTCGCTACATCCTGTAAAGTTGGCGGTCCGCCCTAACGAAAATAATGATGGCGAATTCAGAACAAGAAAGCGAAAAAACGCACTTTGGTTTCAAGTCAGTAGCGACTGACGAAAAGGCCGGTATGGTGCGTGACGTATTCGATTCCGTCGCCAGCCGCTATGACCTCATGAACGACCTGATGTCTGCAGGCCTGCATCGTTTGTGGAAACGCTATACGATCAGCCAGGCCGCGCTCAGACCTGGCAATGTTGTGCTCGATCTGGCCGGCGGTACCGGTGATCTGGCCCGCGAATTTTCGCGCAAGGTTGGCAAGGATGGTCATGTCGTCCTCGCCGATATTAATGCCGCTATGCTGCGGCAAGGTCGCAACCGCCTGGTCGATGCCGGTGTTTCGGGTAACGTCACCATCGCTCAGGTTGATGCGCAGAATTTACCGTTTGCGGATTCGACGTTTGACTGTATAACGATCGCGTTTGGGCTGCGCAATGTTACCGACAAGGACGCGGCGCTCGCGTCGATGTTGCGGGTACTTAAGCCGGGCGGCAAGGCGATGATTCTGGAGTTTTCAGAGCCCAATAAGGCCATCAAACCCGCCTATGATCTGTACTCTTTTAAGGTATTGCCAACTCTCGGCAAGCTGGTCGCCAATGATCCCGACAGTTACCAGTATCTGGCCGAGTCGATTCGCATGCATCCGGATCAGGAAACACTCAAATCAATGATGGAAGCTGCGGGGTTCGAGCGTTGCCGTTTTCACAACCTGGCCGCAGGAATTGTCGCGCTTCACATCGGCTATCGGATCTGATCGACTATGGATGCTCTTGAAGCCATGCTCCGTCCGGTCACCAATATGTTGAACCGGAATATTCAGGACTCCACGCCAGCGAGGGAATTATGTGCAGAGCTGTCCGGAACTGTGGTCGCTATCCGAGTAAGCGCTACTGCGCTCGCGGCCTACATTACAGTTTTCGACGATGCGCTGGATGTTGTTACTGCTACATCGCATGAGCCCGATGTCATTATTAGCGGCTCGTTATTGACGCTCGCACGAATGACCGGACAGTCCGGTGAGACAGCCGTTCGCGATGGTTCGCTGGAACTCACCGGCGATGCCGAGCTGGCAAATCAGTTCCAGAAATTACTGTCCTACGCAAAGCCGGATCTCGAGGAACAACTCTCGGGCGTCGTTGGCGACGTTGCGGCTCATCGCCTGGGCGAATTTGCTCGCGGACTTGGGCGCTGGGGACGTGGCGCGAAAAAGACTATGGGTGCAAATATTCGCGAATACCTGCAAGAGGAAAGCCGCGACACACCCAGTCGCTACGAAGTCGAAAGGTTTACGACTGCGGTAAACACGCTGCGAGACGACGTCGCACGCATCGAAGCACGCCTGGATCGACTGCAGGGTGGCAACTAATATGGCAAGCCGCCGCACCTTAATTCGCATGATCGCGATTCAGCGCGTACTCGTAAAGTACAGTCTGGACGACATGATCAAGCAAACGCATCTGCTGCGGCCGCTACGATTTCTATTCTATCTGGCGCCGCGACGACGTAGCAGCGACGCTCCTATCGGCGAGCGAATCAGGCTCGCACTCGAAGAACTCGGCCCGATATTTGTCAAATTTGGCCAGGCATTGTCCACCCGGCGCGATCTGTTGCCACTCGATATCGCCGACGAACTCGCAAAGCTGCAAGACGCCGTTCCGCCATTTCCGGTCGATCAGGCAGTCGCGATTGTTGAAGGTGCCTACGGTGCGCCCGTTGAGGAGGTGTTCGAGCGCTTCGATAAAGAGCCATTGGCCGCGGCATCCATCGCGCAGGTGCATACGGCGAAATTAAAAGCGGGCGATGAGGTCATCGTCAAGATGTTGCGGCCGGGCGTACAAGAGCAGATCGAAGGTGATCTCGCTGTATTACGTGTTCTGGCAGGTCTAGCGGATCGCTATTGGGAGCATGGTAAGCGGCTGAAACCGCTCGAGATCGTGGATGAATATGAGCACACCATTCTCGATGAGCTTGATCTTATGCGAGAAGCGGCAAACGCCGCGCAGCTAAAGAGAAACTTTGAGGACTCTGAGATGCTGTATGTACCCAGTGTCTATTGGGACTACTGCCGACCCGAAGTTCTTGTACAGGAGCGGATTTACGGCACGCCCATCAGCGACATGGAAACCCTGAAGAAAGCGGGTGCGAATATCCAGGTGCTGGCCGAGAACGGCGTTGAAATTTTCTTTACGCAAGTCTTCCGGCACAACTTCTTTCATGCTGACATGCATCCGGGCAATATTTTCGTTATCACGACGGATCCGGAGCAGCCGAAATATGCCGCTGTCGATTTTGGAATAGTCGGTACGCTCAGCCCCGAAGACCAGCGCTACCTCGCCGAGAACTTCCTGGCATTCTTTGATCGCGACTATCATCGCATCGCAAAATTGCACCTCGATAGTGGCTGGGTGCCCGCGGGTACGCGTGTCGATCAGCTTGAGGCTGCGATACGAACCGTTTGCGAACCCATCATGAACAAGCCGCTGTCTGAAATTTCATTTGCGCAAATGCTCATGCGTCTGTTTCGGGTTGCACAGCGATTTGACGTTGAGATTCAGCCGCAGATGATCCTGCTGCACAAGACGCTGTTCAATATTGAGGGACTCGGCCGAGAGCTGTACCCACAGCTGGACCTTTGGAAGACAGCCCACCCCGTGCTAAAGCGCTGGATGGATGAGCAAGTTGGTGGCCGCGCATTGCTCAATGACCTTCGGCAGAACCTGCCGCAGTTACGCGATGCCTTGCAGGAACTGCCAGCTATTCTTCGTCACCTGGGCGAGCAAGCCAGTGAGGGCCGCATCAAACTCAATCTGCAGTCACCTGAGCTGAAGGAAATTCGACAGCAACTCGCAACCCAGCAACGCCAGCGCTACTGGTTAACCACCGCAGCCACAGCCATCGTTTCCGGGGTACTGGTTATGACGCTCGGGGACATTCCGGAATTGGCCTGGGGACTATTGGCTGGCGGTGCGATCGCAGCTTACGCGGCGCGCCCTTGAGCCCAATATCCAGCTTGAAAATGACGTCCTAGAGCACGCTGTCCGGAACGATCCTCAGCAGGAACGCCTGAAACCGTCTGAAACGACTTGTCAGCGGCTCCTTATTTTCCACCACGTCAATGCCATCAATGGTGGCCCGCCATCTCAGCTTACCTCGCTCGTCGAGATCCACCCGATAGGCGATATCCGGCAGGCGCGCAAGTGCACCCTTAGCCAGCGCTTCTGCCATGTCTTCATTCGCGATTAACATGCCCATTTCCGAGTTAACCTTGATTGAGCGTGGATCCAGATTAAGAGAACCAATGAACGTCGACCTTCTGTCGATGATCATGCCTTTGGTGTGCAAGGTTAATAAATCGGAATCGCTACCCATCGCGTTTGCCCGAACCTCATACAACTCCACTCCCGCCTCGATAATTTTTTTCCTGTGTCGCGAATAGCCTGAATGCACGGCGGTGTGATTGTTGGAGGCCAAAGAATTGGTAACGATCAAAACTCTAACGCCCTTGTCGGCAATTGATCGCCAAAACTCGATGCCATCTTTTTCCGGCACAAAGTACGGCGTGAATACGATAACTTCCGAGGTCGCCGTCATGATCTCTTCGGCGAGCCGTCGCACCACAACCATATGCTCGTCACTGATATCGGATGTCAGTTTGTCTGGCTCGTCGGTAATAACTTCCGCTTCTGCAGAAACTAACTTCGTTCGACCATCTGCCAAGTCGCGCATCAGCGTCGTATTGATCGCCTCGCTATACACAGACTCGCTCGACGCGCGAACCGCAGCGTCGACCTCTCGACGTGCGCGCTTAAGATCTTCCTCCGAAAACTGCGACTCGAACGCCTCCATCGGAAGAGAACGGCTGTGATTCCAGAATCGATCAAAAACGCTTGAGACATCTGCTGCGATCGGACCGACGCCCAGAACGTCAAGATCCATAAACTGACCCTTTGGGTTTAACTCGAAATATTCATCAGCGATATTTCGACCGCCAACGATCGTAATTTGATTATCGACGGTAAATGACTTGTTGTGCATGCGCCGATTAGCGCGCCTGAAGTCTCCCATGAAATTCAGGATACTTAAGCCGCGCCGCGCCATGGGGTTATGCAAGCGAATTTCTATGTTCGGATGTGCGTCAAGTAACTCGAGTTCTTTGTCCGCAACGGTCGTAAAAATATCATCCAGTAGAAATCGCACCCGAACACCGCGATCGGCCGCGCGCAGCAAGTTTCCCGCAAAAACCTTGCCCGCGGTATCGCCTTTCATGAGGAAGTATTGGACATCGATACTTTTTTCCGCCTGATCCATCAATCGCAAGCGGGCACCCAACGCATCCTGCCCGGAGATCAATGGGTAGAAACCGGATGGGCCGGGATTCTCGCCCTTCCACTCCTCGACCAGCCGCCGGGCCGCCGTATTTTCGGAGGTGTTTATGGCGACGCTACTTTCACGTGGATAGTCGAACGGCGCGGTCGCGCAGCCCGCTGCTAGCAACAGATTTGTGGTGAGCAGAATTGTCGCTAGACTTCGATTCAATTTGTCCATGTATGGCGTCCATTTTTGGTGTGCTCGGGCCCTGCCTACAGACCCTGTAAGCTATCACAACAATTAAGTTCGCTTATACCATTTGTACAAAACGCGCCGCTTGCGTAACCTCCAAGCGATGACTTCATGCCCTGGCCGGAACTCCTTCATGCATGATCTGAGAAGTCGATGGCGGAACACCTCGCTTGCAAGCGCGACCACAGCACTCGTTCTCGGAATTGGTGCTGATGATCACGTGCACCTTGTGTCGCCACGACGTCGACACGAAGGGCCGGTCAACTGATGTTGAAAGCTCTGGCACGATTCATTTTGTGGGTTGGTGGATGGAAAATTGCTGGCGAATTACCTGATGTTCCCAAGGCGGTAATTATTGCCGCACCTCACACCTCGAATTGGGACGGGTTCTGGGCCCTGACGTACAAGGTCGCCGTCGGCCTTGAGATACACTTTTTCGCTAAACAATCATTATTCTGGTTTCCCCTCGGTGCATTATTACGCGGTTTGGGCGGTGTGCCGCTGGATCGCGCACGAGCGATGTCTGCGGTTGCGCAGGCCGTTGCGATGTTCGACAAAGAGGAAAACTTTTACTTCGGACTTGCGCCGGAGGGAACTCGTTCGCTGCGCGATGGATGGAAGAGTGGCTTCCACCGCATTGCGGTTGGCGCCGGGGTGCCCGTTTTTCTGGGGGCTATCGATTACCGTCAAAAGCGGGTCGGAATCATCGAGCGACTGGAACTGACCGGCAACCTCGACGCAGACATTCAGAAATGTGCGGACTTCTATCGCAATGTTGAGGGCCGCTGGCCGGAGCAGACAACCCCGGTTCGAATTGCAGGATAAAGAATTTCAGCATAAAAAAAGGCCGCCCAACGGCGGCCTTTCATTAAGCATCACTGTCGTTTAGCAACTCACTGATAGCGATAGTTGACTTCGATACCCAACTGGCGTCCCGGCTTCATCGGCCCAGCGGTCCAGAGTCCTGCGATGGAAGTCAGATTGCCCCAGTTCGCCTCGTCCTCAAGATTCTTGCCGTACAGCGAAACAGCCCATCGGTCGTCTGACGAGAACCAATTGACGCTTGCACTGGTGCGGCGCTGGTCTTCGAAAAACTGGTCGTTGGCATCGTTGTACGGGTGTCGCTCACGAAAACTGTGATTCGCCATCAAGTTGATGAGCCCGGAGCCCAACGGTATGTCCCACGAAAAACCGACGCTGTAATTGGTCGGAGCCAAGCGAGGTAATTCACTTCCGATGAGAACATCATCGGGGCCCAATACGCCAGCCAGTCGCAGCAGTCCCTCGAACGCGGGCACAAAGGGATTGAAGCTATCGTACTCACCGTCCTGCCAACCGTACGACATATTGACGGAGAAAGTGTCGGTCAGGAGCGCAACGAAGTCCGCTTCGAATCCCTTGATGGTGACATCGCCTGCATTGATCGTGGCTTGCAGAACAATAACCTGCGGATCTCCAATGTTCAGCTCTCGCTGCATATCCTTAATTTCGTTTTGGAATGCGGCCACATTCAGGCGCATCCTTCCGTCCCTGAAATCTGATTTGAAGCCGACCTCGAGAGTATTGTTCTCCTCTTCTTTCGTCGGTCCCGGCGGAATCACATCCGGCCTGGCATTACGGAAGTTAAAGCCGCCCGAACGATAGCCCTTCGACCAAAAGCCGTAGAGCTGGGTGTTGTCGGACATCCTGAACTGTGCACCCAGTTTGGGCGTGATGTTATCCCAGTCGCCGGACAAGTCATCAGTCGCACAATTGAAGTCGATGTTATCCGTGCATCCGCCAATTATGATCTGAGCTGACTTACTCTCATCCGTGTAGCGCACTCCCGCAGTAAGCGTCCACGCATCGCCAACATGAAAATCGTTGCTCCAGAACGCGCCGAAGTTTTTCGAGTCCATGTCGCCGCCCAGTGCTGCCTGCAAATTGACACCAAATGGCGCGGGACCGAGCGGTGGCGGCAACCAAATGTAGCGCGCCTCGCGGTAGGAGATATCCTGTTCGAAGAAGTAAAGGCCAAGAACCGATTCCCAGTTGTCGGTGAACGATCCGGACCAGCGCAGCTCATTACTGAGTTGCTTCTGATCGGTGGTGCCCGGTGCTGAAAAAATTGGCAAATCTGTACCGTCAATATCCGCAGCGGAGCCGGCCTTCACCCGGCGATAGCCGAGGATATTGGTCAGGGTTCCGTTGCCGATTTCGCCGATATTGGCTTCGAGTACGACCTGCGTCCAATCGATGTCTGAAAATCCGGTCTCATCCGACGTGGTTGAGAAGTCAGACTGCGCACCGGCACGCTGCAGAGAAACATTCGTCCATGCCGCCCCGTCACCCTCTGTCATGCCGTACTCCACGATTAGCGTCATATCAACGTCATCGTTTGGCGTCCAGACCAGGGTCGGTCGGAATAGCTTGGTTTGCAATGCGCCAACATCCGAGCCGTCCGCTGGCTGGATGTAAAACGGTTGAAATGGATGCGGTGCTGGATTCGCCGCATCTGTCGGATTCGAGTTACTGTAATAGCCCGGATCATCGTCATAATAGACGACCATTTTCGCGGCAAGCTTATCCTCGATAAGCGCACCCTCGATTGCCGCTGCGATGTTGATTTGGCTTTCATCGGTGGCGCCAACCCGAAATCGGGCGCTGTATTCGCCGTCCGGACGCGCGTTGCGAAGCACCACTGCGCCACCCGTTACATTGCGTCCAAACAACAGTCCTTGTGGTCCCCTAAGAACCTCAACGGACTCCAGATCGAAGGTATCGATCACGACGCCGTAGGTCGTACCCAGGTAGATGCCATCCACAAACACACCGACGGTCGGATCGACCGAAGGGATTGAGCTGTTGATGCCCTGACCACGAATAGAGAAGTTTTGCACCCCTGGAAACGTGCCGACGGACTCGAGCTGCACGTTCGGCATAATGTAGCTCAGGTCCTCAATTTTCTTTACGAATAGCGCCTCGAGTTGATCTGCCCCGAATGCCGTAACGGCAACCGGAACATCCTGTACGGCCTCGGCATCGCTGCGCTTTCGTGCCGTCGTTACAATCTCTTCAAGCAGGGCACCAGCGGCGCCATCCTGAGCTATCGCAATATTAGGTGTCGAAAAGGCGATGGCTGTCACGGCCGCCAACATCATGGTTGTCATCGCGCATCGGACTTCAAATCTTAAGTTTCTGATTTTTAAGTGAACGGTCATAGTATTATCCCCCTGGCACTCCCGTTTAACCTTTAATAATACCGTCGTCAGCGATAGCTTTGCAGCCGTGGGAA
>Ga0316202_10002441_pt1 | contig 12264 bp, 10 predicted proteins | sample 3monrhotite_MG_FD_204934 | JGI IMG/M metagenome (GOLD analysis project Ga0316202, IMG submission 204934) | Microbial mat bacterial communities from mineral coupon in-situ incubated in ocean water Damariscotta River, Maine, United States -... | ecosystem: Environmental > Aquatic > Marine >... | reverse complement strand
TGGTCAAATGCGCTCAAGTGGCGAACCCTATATTACCCACCCAGTTGCCGTTGCTCATAATCTTGCCAAAATGCATCTTGATCACGAAACCTTAATGGCTGCCTTATTACACGATGTTATTGAAGATACCGAGGTTAGCAAAGATGATTTGGCTGAATTGTTTGGTAATACGGTCGCTGAGTTAGTTGAAGGCGTTAGTAAATTAGATAAATTAAAATTTGATAACAAAGAAGAAATGCAGGCGGAAAATTTCCGAAAAATGTTATTAGCAATGGTGCAAGATATTCGCGTTATTTTAATTAAATTAGCCGATAGAACTCACAATATGCGAACATTGGGGTCACTTCGCCCTGAGAAGCGCCGCCGTATCGCTCGTGAAACGTTAGAAATTTATGCGCCAATTGCTAATCGGTTAGGTATTCATGACATTAAAAACGAATTGGAAGTGCTTGGCTTTGAAGCGCTTTATCCGATGAGGTCGCGAGCATTAAAATCGGCTATAAAACAAGCACGCGGAAATCGTAAAGAAATTATCAATAATATTATGGAAGAAGTACAAACACGGTTAACTGAAACCGGTATAGAAGCCCAAGTAATTGGGCGTGAAAAGCACCTTTATTCTATTTATCGTAAAATGCTGAATAAGGAATTAATGTTTAATGAAGTCATGGATATTTATGCTTTTCGCGTTATTGTAAAAGATAAAATTGACGACTGTTATCGTGCACTTGGCGCCGCACACAATTTATTTAAACCCATTGAATCTCGTTTTAAAGATTATATAGCTATCCCTAAAACTAACGGTTATCAATCGTTACATACATCGTTAATCGGTCCTCATGGTATTCCGGTAGAAATTCAAATACGTACCCAAGATATGGATCAAATGGCCGATAAAGGTGTCGCAGCACATTGGCTTTATAAACAAGATAGTGAAAATACGGGCACTACTGCGCAAATGAAAGCACGCCGTTGGATGCAAAGTTTATTAGAGCTACAACAAAGTGCTGGTAGTTCATTTGAGTTTATTGAAAATGTAAAATCTGATTTGTTTCCTGAAGAAATTTATGTGTTTACCCCTGATGGACGTATTATTGAGTTACCTATGGGAGCCACTGCGGTTGATTTTGCTTACGCAGTACATACTGATGTCGGTAACTCATGTGTTGGCGTTAAAGTTGATCGCAAACCTTACCCATTTAGCCAGCCGCTTGATTCAGGGCAAACTGTTGAAGTGATTACTTCTCCGTCGGCAAGGCCTAACGCCACTTGGCTTAATTTTGTTGTAACGGCTAAAGCGCGTTTACAAATTCGTACTTACTTACGTTCTCGTGAAAAAACAGAATCGCAAGCCTTAGGTTTACGTTTATTAAGCCATGCCCTTGGTGCGACTAAACTTGAAGATATTGAACAAGAAAAAATTGATTTAGTTGTGACTGAAACAGGTAATAAGAGTTTGGATCAACTACTTATTAATATTGGTTTAGGTAACTCATTAAGTATTGGTATCGCCAGACGATTAACGGGTGAATTTACTGAAGATAAAGATCTAAATGATAACTCGGCAGATGTTGATGATGAGAATAAAGTAAGAATGCCAATAAAAGGCACCGAAGGTATGATGGTGAGTTATGGTAAATGCTGCCGCCCTATTCCTGGTGATATTATTGTTGCTTATTTGAGCCCTGGCAAAGGGTTAATGGTACATCAACAGGGTTGTCGAAATATTAAAGGCCATGAAGCTGGTACTTTATTTCCCGTTAAATGGGATACAGATATTGACCGTGAATTTATTACCAATTTACGTATTATTATTATTAATCACCAAGGTGCCTTAGCTAAAGTTACCAACGTAATTGCTCGTTGTGACTCGAATGTACATTCGCTACATGCTGAAGAAAAAGATTCTAATTTATATGTTATAAACCTTGAAATTACTTGCCGAAATCGTATTCACCTTGCTGATATTATCCGTAAAATAAAAGTAATGGTCGACGTACAAAAAGTAGTTAGAATTAAATAAAGTTATTAAATTATTAGGAAAAATAATGAAATCTATCGTAAAAACAGACCATGCACCAAGTGCTATCGGTACATACAGTCAAGCCGTAAAAGTAAATAGCACCGTTTATCTATCAGGACAAATACCATTAGTGCCAGAAACTATGGAAATAGTTTCTAATGATTTTGCAGAGCAGGCAGATCAAGTTTTTAAAAACTTATCGGCAGTGTGCGAAGCCGCTGGTGGTAATATTAACGATATGGTTAAAGTGAATATTTTTATGACTGATTTAAATAACTTTGCCACGGTAAATGAGGTAATGAGTAAATATTTTAATGAACCATATCCGGCACGTGCTGCAATTGAAATTTCAAAACTACCTAAAGGTGTTGATATTGAAATTGATGGTGTAATGGAATTACCAACAACAAACTAGTCGTTACAAAGTGGAATAGAAAGGTAGGCTGGATTTTAATCTAGCAATGTAATCATAAAATATTTTCGAAGTGAATTCCGAACTACAAATATCAATTAATCAAAAAGAGCACTTATGACTCCAGAAAGACTGCAACGTATCAGCCAAATGCTTGATATGCGCCAACCTGAATTAACCGTATGTATGGAAGGTGTACATAAAACTCACAACTTAGCGGCAGTAGTGCGTTCTTGCGATGCTGTTGGCGTGAGTGATGTTCATGTGGTATGGAAGAATGAAGAAATGGAAGTACGTGGCGGTAGCGCTGCGGGTAGTCAAAATTGGATCAAAGTACATAATTACAATAAAACTGAAACGGCTATTGCCGAATTAAAACGCCAAAATATGCAAATATTGGTGACTAACTTATCAAGCACAGCGGTAGATTTTCGTGAAATTGATTACACTAAGCCAACGGCGATTATTTTAGGGCAAGAAAAATTTGGCGCTTCAGAAATAGCATTAGAACTGGCAGATCAAGATATTATCATTCCTATGGTTGGTATGGTGCAATCACTCAATGTATCGGTAGCTTGCTCGGTTACCTTATATGAAGCTCAGCGCCAGCGCCAGTTAGCCGGTTTGTACAACCAGCCACGTATTAATGAAGCACGCCGCCAAGAAGTATTATTTGAAGGTGGGCATCCAATTTTTGCTGAAGCCTGTCAACGCAAAGGATTACCTTATCCACATATTGATGACGATGGACAAATTGTTGCCAGCGATGAATGGTGGCAAAAAATGCAAATGAATAAGTCGGCATGGCAACATCTTGATGACTAGCGTTTACTCTTTATTTTTGAAAGCACCGTGTTATTGTGACTTGAAATTTAATAGATTAGTTAAGATTCCAATTACTTTGAGTAAAAATTAATGGCTTATTTTTAACTTATGAATAGTCATTTTCAATCAGTACCGGTTATAGATAACCTTAATAATCTTGCTAAAATACCTTTGTCGGCACTCAAAGGTGTTGGCCCAAGCATGGTAACTAAGCTTGAAAAAATAAATTTATATTCACTTGCTGATTTATTATTTCATTTACCATTGCGTTATGAAGATCGCACTCGCGTTACTATGATCCGCGATTTAATGGCGGGCATTTCAACGAATGTTATTGGTGAAGTGGTTAATAGCCAAATTGTAAATGGCAAACGTCGCATGCTAGTAGTTACCATTAACGATGGTAGCGGTATACTCAATTTACGTTTTTTCCATTTTTCTGCAAGCCAAAAAAATAGCCTCACCACAGGTAGTGAAATTCGTTGTTTTGGTGAAATTAACCGCGGTGCACGCGGCTTTGAAATTGTTCACCCTGAATACAAGCGCCTCGATCAAGATCAAGCACTACCTAGTGTAGAAGAAACGCTTACCCCTGTTTACCCTACTACTGATGGTTTACGGCAAATAACACTGCGTAATTTATCTGAACAAGCATTAAAACGTTTAGCTAATAGTAATGTTGAAGAACTGTTGCCTCCTGAGTTTTGTCCTCAAGGTTTATCTTTGGGTGAAGCGTTAAAAATAGTGCATCGACCTCCACCTGATGTTGCGATTAATTTATTAGAATTAGGCCGACATCCGGCACAACTACGCTTGATTAAAGAAGAATTACTGGCGCACAACCTAAGTATGTTAAAACTACGTCAAAGTAGTGATCTTCATCCTGCTTTAACCTTGAGTGTTAATAAAGCAATGGAAGACAAGTTTTTAGCCTCATTGCCATTTTCACCAACGAATGCACAGCAACGAGTAGTGCAAGATATACGGATTGATTTAGCTCAAAACCAACCTATGATGCGTTTAGTCCAAGGAGATGTTGGTTCAGGAAAAACGTTAGTGGCTGCTCTGGCTGCATTAACGGCAATCAGCCAAGGCTATCAAGTGGCATTAATGGCTCCAACCGAAATATTGGCAGAACAGCATGCTATTAATTTTGCCAATTGGTTTGAGCCATTAGGCATATCCACAGGTTGGCTTGCAGGTAAAACAAAAGCCAAAGCTCGCAGAGAAGCACTCGAAAAAATCGCTAGTGGTGAAATGAAAATGGTACTTGGTACTCATGCATTATTTCAAGAACAAGTTGAATTTAATCATTTAAGTTTAATTATAATTGACGAACAACATAGATTTGGCGTGCATCAGCGTTTATCGTTACGCGAAAAAGGCGTCGTTAATGGCAATTATCCTCATCAACTAATTATGACCGCCACACCAATTCCACGTACGTTAGCTATGACCGCCTATGCCGATTTAGACACCTCAGTTATTGATGAATTACCGCCAGGGCGCACGCCAATAACGACGGTGGCTATTAGTGATAATCGCCGAGATGAAGTAATTGGCCGTATCAGCCAAGTTTGTACTAACACAGACGATAGCAATAAACGCCAAGCATATTGGGTGTGTACCTTAATTGAAGAATCTGAAGTGCTTGAATGCCAAGCCGCAGAAGATACGGCTACCTATTTACAAACACAATTACCGGCATTATTTATTGGGTTAGTACACGGCAGAATGAAAGCGACAGAAAAACAAGCAGTGATGGATCGCTTTAAACAAGGAGAGATTGATTTGTTAGTTGCCACCACAGTGATTGAAGTTGGTGTTGATGTACCTAATGCGAGCTTAATGATTATTGAAAACCCTGAACGCTTAGGGTTAGCACAATTGCACCAACTTCGAGGGCGAGTAGGAAGGGGATCAGTGGCTTCGCATTGTGTATTGATGTATAAAAGTCCGCTATCAAAAACAGCGACTAAACGAATTAATGTATTACGAGAGAGTAATGATGGTTTTTATATTGCACAAAAAGATCTTGAGATCCGAGGCCCTGGTGAAGTACTTGGCACTAAACAAACCGGCTTGGCAGATTTGAAAATTGCAGACCTAGCTCGCGATGCTGAATTAATTCCAGAGGTTCAACAACACGCGTACCTTTTAGCAAATCAATATCCGCAGCATAGCCAAGCAATTATCAACCGTTGGTTAACCAACAAAGAAAAGTATGCCAATGCATAACGGCGAATTTTAAATGATATTTTGATCTGAAATGATAAAAATCAAGAAAATACCGATGATGTTTGTTGAAATATCATCCTTGCAGTAAACTATCGCTAATTTTACCAATATATCTAATAAAAGAAACGAGTAAACTAATCATGTCAGCGCCAGAACAGCAAACTAATCAAGACAACTCTACTCACTTTGGTTTTAAAACCGTTGATAAAAACGAAAAAGCTTCAATGGTGGCAAACGTTTTTCATTCTGTTGCTAAGCAATACGATATTATGAACGACTTAATGTCGTTTGGCGTTCATAGATTATGGAAACGTTTTACCATTGATGCCAGCGGTGTACGTCCGGGCAATAAAGTACTCGATTTAGCAGGAGGCACTGGTGATTTAACGGCTAAATTTTCAAAATTAGTGGGTAAAGAAGGTAAGGTTATTTTGGCCGATATTAACAGCTCAATGTTAAATGTTGGTCGCGATAAATTACGCGATAAAGGTTTAGTGCAAAATATTGAATATGTACAAGCTAATGCAGAATACTTACCCTTTGAAGACAACACTTTTGATATTATCACTATCGCTTTTGGTTTACGTAATGTTACCGACAAGGATAAAGCTCTTGCATCAATGTACCGTGTATTAAAGCCCGGAGGACGTCTGTTGGTATTAGAATTTTCGAAACCAGAGCATGAATTATTAAACAAAGCCTACGATTTTTACTCCTTTAATATTTTGCCAAAAATGGGTGAATTAGTAGCAAAAGACGGTGATAGTTATCAATATTTGGCTGAATCTATTCGTATGCACCCTGATCAAGAAACGCTTAAAACAATGATGACTAACGCTGGTTTTGAACAAACCAATTACCATAATTTAACCGGTGGCGTAGTTGCATTGCACAAAGGCTATAAATTTTAATCGTGATGGATAAATTGGCACCAAATACTAGTAGTCTTGGCAATATAGTGGCTGATCAATTAATGCTAAAACAAGCGTTGGCATTAATACTTGAAAAAATTATTAATAAAGCACTTTCTTTAAATATTAGTAACAATACAAATTTAACAAGTATAGATAATAAGCGCCTAACGGTGATATTAGATGAACTGACCTTTCCTCTTAGTTTTACTGTTTATCAGCAACAAATTTTAGTTACTAGCTTGGCTGAGCAAAGTGATTGCAGTGTAATTACTAGCTTAAAAACATTAAAAGCGTTGAAAAAAGATCAACAACTTACTGAACTTATAAAACAAGATAAACTTGATATTAATGGTGATATTAAAATAGCTCAACAGTTTTCTAATATTGCACAAACATTGGAAATTGATTGGCAAAGCGAGTTAGCCAAATATATTGGCGATTTTGCTACTTATAAATTAGGTCGTATTGCGCAATCTTTAACAAAGAAGTTTACTTTTTTGAAAGAACAAGTGCAGGCCGATAGTAGTGAATATATTGTGCATGAACAAAAATTGGTAGTAACAAAAAATCAATTAGATAACTTTTATCAACAAGTTGAACAAATAAATAATCAAACAGATGCACTAATGCAGCGTTTAAATGCGCTAACTAAAAAATAATATAGTATTAATACCATGCTGAACTTGTTTCAGTATCTAAAGTTTAGTATGTAACATTAATAACAAACACAAAGGACAATACGTGCGTATTCAACGACTGTATACAATACTAAAAACATTTTTGCATTATGGTTTAGATGAATTAGTGCCTAAAAAGGCGTTGCCTTGGTATGTGAAATTAGCGCGTTTGAGTTTGTTTTGGTTACGTAATAAGCACAAAGATAAGTCTCTTGCCCAACGCTATCGTTTAGCCATTGAAGTACTTGGCCCCGTGTTTATTAAGTTTGGTCAAATGTTGTCTACTCGACGTGACTTATTACCTGCGGATTTTGCTGACGAGCTTGCTTTATTGCAAGATCAAGTAACACCTTATGATGGCGAACAAGCCAAAGACTTAATTATAAGTGCTATTGGTGAAGAAAAATTTTTACACTATTTTAGTGATTTTAACATAACGCCACTGGCTTCTGCTTCAATTGCTCAGGTGCATACTGCCACTTTGAGTATTAACGATACCCAGCATAATATTGTTATTAAAGTATTACGTCCAAATATTAGCGAAATTATTATTGCCGATATTGAAGTAATGTCGCTTTTTGCTGGCATAGTTGCTCGTTGGTTAGCCGATGGTAAACGTTTACGTCCTGTTGAGGTTGTTGAAGAATATCGTAAAACCATTATTGATGAGCTGGATCTAAACCGTGAAGCGGCAAACGCTATTCAACTACGTCGTAATTTTTCATTAGAACAATCACAACAGAATAGCCCAAACAAGGTATTATACGTACCTGAAATTTATAGTGAATTCTCACATAAAAATGTTTTGGTAATGGAACGTATTTACGGCATTGGCGTTGGTGAAATAGAGGAATTACATCAACGTAATGTGAATATGAAACTTCTTGCTGAACGTGGCGTTGAAGTGTTTTTCACACAAGTATTTCGTGATAGTTTTTTCCATGCCGATATGCATCCGGGTAATGTGTTTGTTGATGCTACAAACCCGAATGATCCAACATGGATAGCTATTGATTGTGGTATTGTTGGTACATTAAACAGAGAAGATAAGCGTTATTTAGCTGAAAACTTTGTTGCTTTTTTTAATCGTGATTATCGCAAAGTAGCACAATTACATGTCGATTCTGGTTGGGTGCCAAAAAATACCAGTGTTGACGAATTTGAGTTTGCAATTAGAACTGTTTGCGAGCCTATTTTTAATAAACCTTTAGCTGAAATATCGTTTGGGCAAGTTTTGGTTAACTTATTTAGTACTGCTCGTCGTTTTAATATGGAAGTACAACCACAGCTAGTATTACTACAAAAAACATTGCTTTATATTGAAGGACTAGGTCGCCAACTATATCCACAGCTCGATTTATGGCAAACTGCCAAACCGTTTTTAGAAAATTGGGTAAAAGAACAAATGGGCATAAAGGCGGTTTTTAACAAAATTAAAGAAAATTTGCCATTTTGGAATGAAAAATTACCTGAAATGCCTGATTTACTTTACGATTATCTAAATACAGGCAAACATCATCATCAGCAACAAGCAGAGTTATTAACGCAACTTGCTAAGCAAAATAATCAGCAACAACAAAAAATTATTACCAGTATTATAGGCGTAGGATTTTTAGTTAGTAGCGCTTTATTATATGGTCAGCAACAGTTTTTATTTTCAACAATATCAGGGTGTATTAGCGCCTTACTTATTATTAGCTCATTTAAAAAGTAAGCTTGTAATTTATTGTTGATCGTTTCGTTGCTAGTTAATTTTACTAAACGCTATTAATTTTAATTAACTTTAGGAAAACTTGATATCTATCAAACAAATTTTAACTTAAATTAGCTAGGCTTAAATTCTTATTTAATTTATTGTTGTTTCAGTACGATCATGAGTAAAAAAACAGAAAGCTATATTAAAATGTTATTAGCGTCTGATAACATAAAATTAGTCGATGAACGCGCAGAAGAGTTGTATGGCCGTATTGATGCTAAAGAGCGTATGGCTGAATATTTACAAGATCTTTGTCCATTAGTGTTAGGTTTAAATGTAACGACAGAGCAATGCGTTAAATTTGAAAAAAGTTGTGGGATTAATTTTTTAGAAATTGCTGATGTGATCATGGCAAGACAAGATGATCTATATGAATAATATACCACTGATATATTATTCACTACCACTACTATAAAAATTCTCTATTTTTTCACTAATATTTCGTTCAATATAAAACTCTTTAGCTAAAATGATTTAATCCTTTCAGTTATTAGTCAATGTAGAAGATCTAATTTTAATTAGAAATCAAACAACCCACCAAATTAAATAGTTAGCAAGAGCCTAATTTTATTATACGGTTCCGATAAATTTAGAGTTTATACTTAATACAACAGTATTAATTTTCGTAAATTTAGTCTAAAAAAACGACAAATTATTCCTTGCCTTACATTATTTTACAATGTTATAACTTTGTGAACATCGGAGGTCTGAGGTTCGACCTTTTGTGTGTAGATAACATATAAAACAAAATAAGAACAATAGAATGGGGAATAAATATGAAGAGAATAACAGGTATAATGCTCGCATGCATGTTGCTAACCTTTCCTGCTTTAGCAGCAAAAGGTTTGGCATTTATACATGGAACCGGTAACCAAACAGATGCTTACAATGATTACTGGACAGGAAGTTTTGTTAATTCAGTTAAGCAAGGTTTACCAGATAGCAGCAAGTATACGGTAATTAATTGCGATTTTGACCAATACATGTGGGATAGCAAAGCGGCAGGTTGTTTGGCGACGCAACTAACGGACTTTATTAATAACCAAAATATAACTGATTTAGTGCTACTTACTCACTCAAATGGCGGTAATGTAGTGCGTTGGATCATGTCTAATCCTACATGGGATGCTCGCTATCCTAATATTATTAATCGTGTCTCAAAAACCATTGCACTTGCACCATCAAGTTTAGGTACACCACTCGCTGATGCGGTTAAACAAGGCAATGTTTTTGAAAGTACTTTAGGGTGGATACTTGGTTACGGTACCGATGCAGTTAGTCAACAACAAACAAGCTGGATGGCTTATTATAACCAAACGTGGTTAATGGGAACCAGCGGCCGACCCGCGCTACCTTCACCATTTAAAGCGGTAGTTGGTAGTGATGTTGATTCGGCTATTTGGGATAGCGATAGTTATTGTGCCGGTTATCAATATCAAGTGGCGTTAGAAACTACTCAAAATTGGCTAGATGCATGCTCTGATGGTTTTCTTAATTGTACGTCGCAAAGTGGAGCGGGTAGTGTTTGGTTTACAGACAAACAACGTACACGTGGAAGTGAGCCTTTAAGCCATCAACAATCTCGTCGAGATTGCTTTAACTTAGACGTTATTATCCGTAACGACATTTAGGAGCAAGTAAATGAATAATAATAAATTAGTAAAAAAAATACTTACCCTTAGTTCTTTATCAATGGCGTTTTTAGTGTTGAGTTCAACCGTAAATGCAACTCAATTGAAAGAAATTAAACAAACACCAGCGAAACCATTAGTTGCATTAGACGCACCGAGTTTTGCCGTTGAACATCAAGCTGTACATTTTAGTCAAAAAATTGCACCTAATAGTCAATTATCATTTCAAGCACAAGGTTTTGAAAGTGTTAGTGATGAATATTGGATAGAAGTGACAGGTAAGCAATTAAACACGGGTGTTGAATTAGCCGTAAGTAAAGAAGGGGCGCTTATTCGTTTATCAGGTAAGCGAGCAAAGGGTGGATTTAATGATGTCGATTTAGCCATTGATCCAAGTAATGTCGAGCTTTTTAAAAATAAACAAGCTTTAGTACAACCATTCAAACAAACGGTGTCGCAGCAACAACTTGCGACGGCTAATATTTTTCCTAATAGTAGTGCTATGCAGTTAAATAAAAACGTAGGCAAAGGTAAATTCACCTTACGTGTAAGTGAAAATTTAAATGAAAATCAACACTATATGGTAAATGTTAAAGAAAAAAATGCGGAGCATAAACTGCATTTATCTATTGCCCGTCAAACCTATATTGCTGGTGAAAATATAACCTTTAACAGCTTTATAAATAACAAAATCGGTAAATTAGCTTTGGTTAATAATAAAGCATTTATTAAAATGCCAGCAGGCGAAAAGCAGGCGGTAAAATATGCGAAAGTTAACGGTAAATTTACGTTAGTAATGCCAAGCAATTTAGCGCCAGCAAAACGGGGTGAATTGTACGAACTACTAATTGAATCGCAAGCGAATGATAACGGTATACAAATTAAACGTAATGCAAAAGTTGCGTTTGCCATTGCGCAGCCAACAGCTAGAATGCAAGGTAAATATAGTGTTGATGTAAATGCCGCTAGCGTGAATTTACATATCGCCAGTGAAGGGCGCTATGAAGTCAGTGGTTTAGTATATGGCACAGCAAAAAATGGTTTAAAAGTGCCATTTATGCTTAGTCGTTCTGCTTATTACTTAATGCCGGGTGAACAAAGTGTGCAATTGCAGTTTGATCAAAAAATTCTTAAAGCATCAGGTTTACAAGCACCTTTTAGTGTTAAACAACTGCGCTTAATGGATCAAAGTAGAATGGCGTTGCTGCAACAGCTGTAATGTTAGCGATGTTAATCACTTAGAAAAACTCTCCAAAGTTATGGGGAGTTTTTTATTTTAAAGATTAAAATAAAAGGAGTAAGATAAAATATACCAACTTGTATACAAATCCATTACTTAAATTAATACCATGAGATATGAAACAATATAATATTAAAACGTTACTTAAATCTATGCGAGTTCCTTTTCTGATACTCACCCCGGCATGTGTTTTTTTAGGGTACTCTGTTTCTATTACGACAACAGATAAAATACAATATCTCGATTTTTTTCTTTTACTGTTCGGCGCATTGTTTGCTCATATTAGTGTTAATACATTTAATGAGTATTACGATTTTCGCAGTGGATTAGATATCAAAACAACGAAGACACCGTTTAGTGGTGGCAGCGGAGCCTTAGTTGAAAATCCTGAAGCAGCAAATACAGTATTTTTTGTAGCGCTTATACCCATAACTCTTCAAGTTGCAGGCGTCAGTGTTTGAAAGTTGTCATTAATCCAACTGTCTAAAGTATCAGCTATTCTCGGAAGTGTTATGGCAAAAAAATCATTGATTTTCTGTCGGAACTCT
>Ga0316202_10002436_pt1 | contig 12275 bp, 20 predicted proteins | sample 3monrhotite_MG_FD_204934 | JGI IMG/M metagenome (GOLD analysis project Ga0316202, IMG submission 204934) | Microbial mat bacterial communities from mineral coupon in-situ incubated in ocean water Damariscotta River, Maine, United States -... | ecosystem: Environmental > Aquatic > Marine >... | reverse complement strand
AAAGGTGGTACCTACGGGAGTGGATAACACCGCTTTAAAGTTATGGCTACCAATGCAAGAAGGTGCGGGAACGACGGCGTACGATGGTAGCGGAAACGGAAACCACGGAACAATCAGCGGAGCGACTTACGTCAATGGCATCGGCGCACCCGTCAGCCAAACGGCGGTTATTGATTGGAATAAGGGGGTGAACTATGTTCAAAATACGGATGTTAACGCATCTTATTGGGGCGATATTTCTGAAATTGCAAGAACTGGCGACCAAGATTCCGTTAGTGGTCTTTATAATTCGGCAACCTTAATTGAGGACAATACAACAAATGCGGCTCATTGGGTTGGCGCGGGAGTAATAACAAGCGCATCAACGACACATATACAATCGGTATTTGTAAAAAAGAAAGATAGCGGAATCTATGCGTCTTTAAGAACCAATGGTGTGGGGCCTAATGCATTTATAGTATTTGATTTTGATAGCGCAACTATTGTCGGCGTTGGTTCGGATGTTATTGATTCGGGTGTCATAGCGTTTTCAAATGGATGGTATCGTATTTGGATGAAATACACCTTGTCTCCAACTGGAGTTATTATTGGCGTTTCAAATAGCACAAGCGCACCAATTCCATCTTATGTAGGTACTGGCATTGGTTTTTATGCAGATTTTCCAACACTTGAGGCCGCAGATGAGATTGGGCCAGCATTAACAACAATCGGCACCGCCCAAACCTCCCCCGTATTACTTCCCCAAGGTTTAACAAGTGGCCGCGACATCACGGGCGTTAATCTATTTGAAAACGTGCGGAAACAAGGTGCGCTCAATCTTGACGGGAATTCGTGGGCAGAGGTTCACGATAATGCGTCATTAGATATTACCGATGCGATTACTTTGGAGGCGTGGGTTTATTGGGATTTGAATGGCAAAAGTGCTGGCGGTATTATGAGCAAATGGTTCCCATCAAATTGGGGGTTCTTGTTCTTTACAAATGCCGATACATTAACTTTCTACATTAGCAATGTATATCCAGCAACCGCAAGCGTATCGCACACATTCACGGCGAACGGATGGTATCATTTGGTAGGCACTGACGATGGCACAACTATCCGTCTTTACATTGATGGCGTGCAAGTAGGCACAACATCAAGCCTTGGTTCTATTGTGGACACGGGTAGAGAATTGGAAATTGGACGATACAACGATAGTGTAAGTAATACATATGGAGATAGCATCGCCCAACCGCGCATATACAACCGCGCATTGACCGCCGAGGAGGTGCAGAGAAACTACAACGCCGGGAAAAACACATACACGAATTAATAAAACAAAATCAAAATGAGAGGAAACGTTTACATCTCAATTCCAGCATCGGACAATGACAACGCATTGCCGTCAGCCATCACACGATACGATTGGAGTGAATACACCTACAACGAAGAAGGTGAAGTGGAAACAACCACAACCATCCATCCAACGTGGTCGCAATACGGCGAAAAGTACAAAGCGGATTTTGGTGCGGCTGTAGTAGTTGGCGTCAACGATGTGGAATACATCGTTTATGAGATCACTGCGAGCTGGAAAGATTCAGAAGTATCTGCACTTCTTGCACTTGGTTCAGGATTAGCTGCACCAAATTATACGGTGATGACAGCAGAGGAAGCCAGGGCGTTTATCATTGAGAACACGCCAGCGGAGCTGTAATGGACTTAACCGTCATAAGATACCACAGCACCAATGACTACACTCTTGGGATGCTCATTGATAGTACAAACAATGAGAAGAACTTCCTTGCTTATACCTTAGAGGATGAGCACCGAGATGTTAAAGTTAAAGGTGAAACTCGCATACCCGAGGGGCTGTACAACATCACCCTACGCAAAGAGGGTGGCTTTGATTCTCGCTACAAAAAGAAGTACGGTGAGATGCACAAGGGTATGTTATGGGTGAGAGATGTGCCAGGCTTTGAGTACATCTTAATACATACTGGCAACACTGATGAGCATACTGCGGGCTGCCTATTGGTTGGGAACACTTCCGACCTTAAAGGTTTTGTAGGTAGCTCCACATCAGCATATAAAAGAATATATCCCGCCATCGCCGAGGCACTTCAGCACGGTGAGGCAGTAACCATTGAATATATAGATTGGAACAAATGAAAAAGTTTATAAAAATTTTCAAGGACAATAATGAGTGGAATGAAAAGACCATCATTGGCTTCTTATCCTTCGCTGTTATGGTAGCGGTAATGCTCGCAGATGTTATCACTGGCGCTTGTGGCAAAGACCTCCCCATCAATGAGTTTACCTACAACAGCTTCGTTATTGTAACGCTTGGGTCGTTCGGGATCGCTGGGTTAGAAAAATTTGCTAAGAAAGGAGAGTAATGAACGAGACGGATATCAAAGTATTACTATTAAACGCTACTACTCTCAGTATTTCTATGTCTCACGTTGAAACAGCTTTAAAGCTGTTGCTGCTTATTATATCTATTGGTTATACAGCGCAGCGCTGGTACTTTCTTCGCAAAAAAAATGAATGAATCGCATATCAAAAATATGTCTAGCTGTATCTGCTGCAATAATGTTTACATTCTTTGCGGTTCAAACGTGCATCGTATTTAGGTTATGCGAACCTTCCTACGCTTTAGCTGAATTTGGATACGGCTGCGTTATTTCGTTTATGCCACCCTTCTCCTATGTTGTTTACAGCTTTATAAGCTCAACAAGGATAAAAGAAGAAAACATAAGTATGCAGATGAGCGCCATAAACAATTCCAACATAGTGGTCACTATGGATATGGACGGTATTATAAGGTCATCAAATCAAAAATTCAATAAACTTACTGGCTACTCAAACCCTAAAGGAACACACCACAGCAAATTGGTTCCCGCTGACTATCGTGAAAGTTTAGAATACGATAACTTTTGGCGGCAACTTAAAAGCGGCAAAACAATAAGCGGTGAGTTTGAGCGTGTATCTAAAAGCGGAGAACAGATTTGGCTGTTTGGTCATTATACGCCCGTAAAGAACAAAAAGGGAGAGTATTCTAAAGTTCTTAAGATCGCCACCGACGTTACACTGCAACACGATACCGAGGAGTTGGTAAATCAAAAAAACTCTTACCTAGAACACGCTGCAAAGATTCTGCGCCACGATATGCACAGCGGTATCAATACCTATATGCCTAGAGGTTTAAGCTCCTTAAAACGCAGAATAACGGAGGATGATATTAAAAACCTAAAGATACAAGCACCGCTTAAAATGCTTGAAGAGGGATTGCGCCACACACAAAAAGTATATGCTGGAGTTAAGGAGTTCACCAACCTTGTGAAAGAAGATGCACAGCTAGATAAAGAAAAGCACAACATCACTGAAATACTAAACGATTATCTTAAAAGCACATCATATATAAAGCAAGTTCAGATAGGACTGCTGCCATCATTATTAGTTAATGAACCCTTGTTTTGTACTGCTATTGACAACTTGATTAGAAACGGGTTGAAGTATAACGATAGCCCTACTAAATTTGTGTCCATATATATGCAGAATGATTATACCCTATGCGTTGAGGATAACGGTAGGGGCATTAGCCAGGAAGAGTTCGTAGAGTTCTCAAAGCCTTACACTAGAAAACAAAATCAAGATGAGGGTGGTACTGGACTTGGGCTAAACATTTGCCTTGCTATACTGAAAGAACACGGTTTTACAATTAGAGCTGAAAAACAAAAACAAGGAACTAAACTACTTATAAAAATAAAATGATGATAAACTCTATACTACTTATAGATGATGAAGACCTATTCCACTTGGTGTTTGAAGATGCGTGCAGCATTCTTGATATAACGCTATCACTAGAAGCATTAGACTCTTCTGATGAGGCGGATAAAAAATTTAAAGAATGGTTCCCCGATGATCCTAATGGCGATAAGCCCGAGTGTGTATTTGTAGACCTCAACATCATAGGCAGTAGCTTTGATGGTATTGAGATGATTCGTAAAATCAACTTTGAATACGGCAACGGCTGTGTAATAGGTATCATATCTTCTTCGGATGACAATCAAGAGATTCAGAAAGCAAAGAAAGCGGGTGCGCAGTTTTGGATTATTAAGTCAGATGACATTGAACCTCGCCTTGAGGAATTTAAAAAAGACTACGAAGGCTACAAGGATAAGACAAATACATTTAAAATTTATAGATGATAAGTTCTAAAGACACGGTAAAAGAGGCGATACTAAAGGCAAAGGCTAAGAAGGTTTACATAGAAGGAAACTTTGTTAAGCTGTTGTCTGACACCTTAGATACCGATGTTAAGGAATACATTGAAGAGTGCAAGCGTAAAGATGTAGCCTCACGGCGTAAGAGGTTGCAAATTACCAAGCAAGTACAAAAACAAAACAAAGAGCTTGAGGAGGCCGCTGTAATAAAAGAGGCATTGGTAATTGAGTTGCAAAATGCTTTAGATGAAGCAAAGCAATTACGAGATGAGGCCGTTGAAGATTTAGAGTTGATGCAAAAGCGCACTCAATTTGAGCTTATTGGAACCATCGTTAAGGTAGCGCTTTGGGTCATCATCGGTGTAGGAGTGCTCACGACTTTAATGTATGGCTGGGCAATAACTTCAGGGACGGACACGCAAATCATTGGCTCTACTTGGTCGAATATGTTTGGAATACTGCTTACTAATGCCTTTAGTATAGTGGGGACTATTATGGGTGTGAAGTATGCAACGGATAAAGACTAAACATATAAAGCACATAATCGGCCTAACCAATTATTATTCTTTGATGGGGTTGCCTTTTGATGCCGACCCAATAAGTCTGGCAAACATTTCTACTGAAGTAGACTTCAATAAACTCAGTAATACACTGCAAGAAATAATTATGTCCCTACCGCTATTAAAATTTACTGGTCGATTCGATTACGGTGGTCTTGATAGTAAGCAACAATTTTATATTCTAACAACATTGAAAAAAAATTTTATAGTAGACACTCAAGGAAATGACTACGCGCGTTATGTTTGTCGAATCATAAACCTTCCCGATATTACTGGAAAAACCGTTGAGGCTGTGTTTCATTCTAATGAACACATAAAAATGATTTGCCGTAACGAGCGTTTTGATGTAGAGTATGATGGTGTAAAATATGTTTTGGAAGTTACCGAAGAAGATAGTGAGAGCTTTATCAGTGTTGAGTATAATGGCACTTATATTATGGACACCAAATTGGAGGGTGAGATAATAAAATACTTCAATGAGTACAAATAATTGTTTAATTTAAAAACATAAGAATGACGGAGAACCTTGATTGGGAAGATAGCTTCAACAGCTTTATAGAAGAATTAGAAAACAAGGAGCAGCCGAGCTGCAATTTAGAAAACCCCGAGGAATGCGACTCTTGTGGAAGTTAAGCCTCGTAACTACAGCATTAATGCTGACAAGCTGTGGTGCATCGTGGCACCTAAAGCGTGCGATTGCAAAAAACCCAGCGCTTGCTCGGGACACGGTTCTAAGGATAGACACCACCATAATAAGCCGAAGCGTTGAGATTCGCGACACCATCCTTATCAAGGAGGTGGACACGATCCAGGTGGTAAAGAATGGAGTGGTTGTTGATATTAGACGGAGCTTTGACACTATTGAGGTGGACGTACAATGTCCTCCCGACACCATCAGAGTATTTAAAGAGGTGCCGATGGTGCAGCTTGTTCCGGAAAAGAAAGAGAGAAATATAGCCCTTGGTGGAGTTATTGGCTTTATCTTAGCGCTTGTACTTATCCGTGTCGCTGGGCGATTTATAAAATAGAATACATTCGGCAGCTTTGCTGTTGTTTTGTTGTTGTGCGATGAGGGAGTTGATGTAAAAATCGGCTCCCTTTTCATTTGCGCTAAACCAACGTTATTAACAAAAACCTGTTAATTTTTGTTTTGCTGCTGCTATATATAGAGAAAAAAAATAAAAAATAAAGAAATATCTGCATTTGTATTTATTTCCCTATCGGGCCTTGTGGCCCCGAGTAGGTAAATAGATACTTGCATTTAAGGCAGATAAAAAGGGGCTGTGTACAATGGTGTGGATAATTAATTCTTTGTTGATTGTTGTGAATTAAAATTTATTGTGTAGATTTGGGTATAACCAAAAGCATAATACTAAAATGAAAAAGCAAGAAGCAATCAACATCATCAAGCAGTTCAAGGAAATGTTAAACTACATTAATCTACGCCAAGAGGTAGATGCAAATGGGGAAACTGAGAACTTTGGACTTGAATTTAAATTAAGTGATGTTACCATTTTTTTACCAAGCGATGAGTACCCTACCTTTCAACTATCATTTGATGATAGAGGATTTAGCACTAACATCGAGGAGTTTGATACTTACACCGAAGCAGTTGACTACCTCATTGAGCAAGTAGAAAACGAGTGCATTTAAGATTATTCTAATACTAACCAAGAGGGGGGCATCTCCCTCTTTTTTTGTGATACATATGAAAAAGTACAATACATTCGAGAACATCGGCTACATCACTACGCTCTACATTCTATTAGGTATAGGCTCATTCGCATTCTTATGCGTTTACAAGGCACTTCTATGGGCCTTTGGTCTACTATAACCATATTAAGTATAAAGCAACCACATAGCGCTGTAAATGCCTCACAGCGTTACTAATTAATAATTGAGGCAACACTACAACAATTATGGCAAAGTTAGATTTTGCAAAGGGCGTGTCGGCTGTATTAACGGGCACAACCAATTGGGCACAACTCACGGAAAAGAGTGGCCCTAACAAGATGAGCGGTAAGTACCAAGTAGAACTTACGCTTGATGCAGAGAGCATCAAAACACTTGAATCTATGAAGATTCTTGACCACGTCAACATTAAGCGCCAAGATGGATCGCTCAAGTATGAGAAGCCAACGGTGCGCTTAAAGACCAACAACCCCCCACAACTTTGGGACACCTCAAAGATGCCGTTTGACGGCCTCATTGGTAACGGGACAACGCTACGCGCCAAAGCCTTTATTAAGAGCTGGGAGATGGCGGGAAAGAAAGGCCTAACGGCTTACATCAATAAGGGAATCATCCTATCCTTAAATGATGTTGATGGCGCTGATGATGATGACCTTTGGGAAGATGTCAAGGTAGCGCCATTACAAGAAGGCCAAGGTGCCGTTCCTGGCGCTTCAGTTGATGTAGCTACAGCCTCGGAAGCATTCGCTACTGAGGAAGATGATGATTTGCCGTTCTAATGATAGCAAATGATATGATAAAAGAGGTGCATAAGCATTTCGGTATTGACGCATCTCTCCGCACAAGGCGGAGGGATGTGGTCGATGCCCGTAACGCTATTATGGTATCTCTACGTTCCATTCATACGATGAATGAGATCGCTCGATTCTTTCCGTACAAAGTGCGTAAAGATGGTGAGGTATTCTATAAAGGTATGAGCCACTGCTCCGTTATTCACGCAGTGAAGCAGCACCAAATAAGATACCACTACGACCCAGCAGAGCGCAAGGCATCTTTCTATTTGTACTGCGAGATTTACGACTATTGTAAGAACTACCTCGGTGACAACACCTATAAGCCGATGTCCCAATTGGAGATGCGTGAGGAAATAGCTAAGTCGCGTTGTGAGGTAAAGGAAAAGAAGATAGAAATGGCAGAGCTGCAACGCGCGGTTAAGGATGAGGTCAAGCAGATAAAGAGGGAAATGCGTATGCTTGAGACGGCACTGCGCAAGGCAACCTCTGAGCGTGACCATTACAAGACGGCCTTCACTCAAATGTATAAAGAGAAAAAAGCAAGAGATGAAAAAGCTATTTAGAAAGGTATCGCATAAGCGCTACATCGATAAGTACATCACGGAGCTACGCTGGGAGACACTCAACACGGTGATAACAGCAAGCAGAACGCAGTGGAATGATGATGTTGTGAAGCTGTTGGATAACAACGCGCAGCTCATCCGTAAATACGAAAGGAGAAGAAGATGGGTGAAGTTCTAAATAAGTACAATGTATTTAAAGAAGCCGTAAAGCTCGTGGCACTGCTTCAGGCATCTCTTGAGCAGATGGATGAGTTGAAGGGCACCAAGTTCTACAAGCAAAAGGTAAAGCATCTGATGAGCCAGCTTGAGAGGGAATTGGAGAAGCACCTGGCCAACCCATTGAACGCTTTGGATCAACAAGACCCCGAACTACTCACCAAGATTCAGTACAATGTAGAGCTTGTTCTTGGTATGGACTTGGAAGAGCTGGCAATGCTCCGCCAAGAGATTGATGAGTATAGAGATAGTAAAGAAGATGAGTAAAGAGAGCCACGAAGCATTCGATAAGATGATGGGCTATGCAATGCACACCGTCAAGGAACTGGCAGAGAAAGCCAAGGAAATTAACCGCAACAGCATTATTGCACTTAACAACCGCGACCTTAAGGAGAACGGTATAGAACAAGACTGATGAAGATATTAGAGCTACAGCAACGCAGCAAGGAATGGTTCGAGGCACGCCTCGGAGTAATTACTGGATCAAGAGCAAAGAGCGTCTTTGCAAAAAACAACCTCCCATTTATTGATGAGCTTATCGCAGAGCGCCTCACGGGTGTTATCCCCGAGGGTTTTACCTCTGATGCAATGCGCCACGGTATCCTATATGAGCCTGAAGCCATCAGAGTATATGAGGAGACAACGGGGAGGATAGTTGATGAGATAGGCTTCTGCGTGCATAAAGACTACCCTTTCATTGCTGTATCTCCCGACGGCCTTATTAATGTAGAGGGCAAGTATAAAGGTGCCGTTGAGGTGAAGTGCCCCAGCAGTAAGAAGCACATAGAATATATGCGTATTGGTAGGGTTCCAAACGAGTACAAATACCAAGTCATCCACTACTTCGTGGTCAATGAAGATTTGGAGTGGTTAGATTTTGTATCTTATGACCCGCGATTAAAGAATTGCAAGTTGCACGTTCACCGAGTTTTGCGCGATGATATGATGCACGAGATAACCGAGGCTCTTGATGCCTATATTAAGTTCTACGATAAGCTAAAGAAGTACGAAGATGGCATACTCGGAGAATGATTTAAAAGCCCTATGCTGGGAAGAGGCCAAGGTCTACTTCGAGGCTATGGATCGCAGCCACATCTCAAGAATGATTGAACACGCAGTAAGAAAGCAATATGCAGATACCGAAGAATCTTAAAGAACTCAGTGCCCTGGCCACGCAGCTCAAGGCAGAAAAGCACCCCGATATTCCGCCCTTTGCCTTGGTAAAGAAGCGCTTTAAGGATACCACCGCCAATGACCTTACGAAGACCATCATTTGGGATATGTACCACGTTAGGGAAGGTGTTGCCTACCGCATCAACAATGGTGCGGTGTACGACCAAAAGCGAGGGGTATACCGCGCTGGAGTACAAAAGAAAGGCGTGCCCGATATCATTGGTATCATCAATGGCCGCTTCATTGGTATAGAGGTAAAGATTGGTAAAGACCGCCAAAGCGCCGACCAAAAGCTCATAGAACAAGAGATAAATGCCGCGGGCGGTGTGTACTTTATAGCCAAATCTTACGATGACTACCTAAACAAAATCAATGAAGTCACACATAACTGATGGGGCAATATCTGAATTGCAAGTAGCTGCTCTATTATTAGAGCACGGCTGGGCCGTTGCGTTTCCCTTTACACATCAAAACCCGTTTGATCTTATTATTTATAAAGATAGTAAGGTAAGGACGGTGCAAGTAAAAAGCGGAACGTTTGCCGAAAACCAGCATACGGTGATAAAGAGCGACTACAGCAAATATGCTGAGGTTGACTACATCATACTGCACGATAGAATACAACATCAGTTTTACATCTTCAGCAAGGGAGAGCTGAACAACCGCCGCACGGTGACAATGGATCCCAAGAGACACTCACAACAGCTCAACAACTGGAAACGAATTCAATGAACACAACAACAATAGCTAAGAAATACCTCGCTCACGGCTTTAGCCCCATCCCACTTATTGATGGGGAGAAGCGCCCAAGCATTCGCAACTGGCAGCAGTATGGTGAGGAGCCTATGGGACTTAAAGAGGCTGAAAGCCTCTTCCAAAATACGGGGAGCATAGGTTTAGTGATGGGCTTCGATGGCATCCAATGCCTTGATATCGATGCCAAGCACTTTAGAGGTACCGAGTACGAGGTCTTCTGCGAGAGGCTTGAAGAAGAATCTCCCGGCCTCAAGGATAAGATGATAATACAAACCACCCGCTCAGGTGGCTTCCATTGGATATTTAAATGCGATGAGATAGCGGGCAATCAAAAGCTCGCACGCAATATAGATGGTGAGGTGACCTTTGAAACGAGAGGCCGAGGCGGTCAAATCGTTACCTACCCAAGCAAAGGGTACAAGATACTCGGGAAGATAACCAACGTAAAGCGAATCAGCCCCGTGGAGCGCGACGTTGTCTTCCGAGTAGCCCGTACAATGGATGAGATGCAAAAGGAGGTGGTTGTAGAAAGCAAGCGCATTGGAGATATTGAAACGCAAGACCAAACGCCGTGGGGTGAGTTTAGAGCAACGCACACCGCCCTTGATATCTTACAGCGTTACGGCTGGACTATTGTAGGGGAAAGCAGCAAGTACATCTATCTGCTGCGCCCTGGATCAACGGACAGCAAAACAAGTGGCGTGATATTTAAAGATACGGAGTTGTTTTGGCCGTGGACAACAAGCAGCGCCTTTGAAGCGGAAATGCCCTACGATGGGTTCCAATGCTACACCTTATTAGAACACGGCGGTAGCTTTGATGAGGCCATAAAAGATATAAGACAGCAAGGCTACGGCAAGCGCTATGAGCTGAACAGCCCTAATGATTTTAACATAGATTTAGATGATGAAGAAGTACAAGAAGAAATGGGTCAGCTATTGGCAAAGCTACGGGTTGACTCTACTATTGAGGTCACCCAACCTCCTAAAGCTCTTGAGATGGTTTTTGGTCAAAAAAGCTATATCATCGGCTCGCTTGGAAACTTTAGTCTCGTGCAAGGAAAAGCGAAGAGCCGCAAGAGTTTCTTTTTATCAGCACTCGCTGCGGCAGCGTCATCAGACCAAATGGTATGTGAGCACCTCCGAGGGTACATCTACCCGAGAAAGGTTATATACATTGACACCGAGCAAGGGGACTTCCACGCCGCTAAAGCAAAGAAGAGGCTCCAAGAGATGGCTAGACTTCAAGGCAACCTCAACTACGACCACATCGAATACATCAAGCTGCGCAGCCTGGATTCAAACGCGCTCCGACTCGCTGCAATAGATTACATCTTTAGAACGGAGGAAAACATCGGATATATGGTCATTGATGGTATTGCCGACGTAGCCTCAAAGGGTGTGAATGATGAGGAGGAAGCTACAGCAATAGCCTCTAAACTCCTGAAGTGGACAGCAGAGTACAACTGCCACATCACCGTAGTATTGCACGAGAATAAGAACGATAGAAACGCTAAGGGACATCTTGGGCAGTATATCGTGCAGAAGAGCGAGAGTACCTTCAGTGCTACGAAGAGCCAAAACAATAGAGACATCACTGAAATCACACCCGAGTACACAAGGAACATAGAACCGCCAGCGATAGAGATGAGTATTGGTGGCTTTGATCTTGTTGAGTTCTCAGAGATAGAGGTTGATGAGTTCTACAACAAGACACGCGTTTGGACTGATGAGGATAAGCACCGCATTGCCACTAAGATATTAGGCAAGAGCAAGGGCGATGCTGCGGCCTTCATCCGCGATACGGAGGACTGCAAGCGTAAGGATGCTGAAAAGGTTTTGGCATTGATGGAAGAAAATAGTATAATACATTGGGAAGGTAAGCGCCCCAAGATTGTAGCGCTTGGCCCTAACGATGGTGAAGACCCTATTGATTTATGATAGACTTAAAGATAAGGAACAAGATAGCACAGCTCATCGTGGATATGTCCATTGGTGAGAAGAAGCCTATAAGAAAGAGGGAGATGCTCCCACTGATTAAAGAGGTAAACAACACAGCAATCATCGGCCACGCCATCCGCTTTGTAAAGGATGAACGCACTGGTGAGGTTACACACATCAAGAAGTATAGAAAAACCGCCTTAGAAAAAAGAGTAGAGAATGAAACGTGAATGCATCAAGTGTAAGAAGGAGCACCCCATTGAGGACTTCTACCCATTAGAGAAGGGTAGAGATGGCAGAAGAGCGCGCTGCAAGTATTGCGAGAAAGAGTACCGCGATTCAAATAAGAAGCCCGTGATGCCCCGCGATGGTCAGC